>Ga0182004_10001886_pt1 | contig 15907 bp, 9 predicted proteins | sample Sormic07211540_1_FD_120479 | JGI IMG/M metagenome (GOLD analysis project Ga0182004, IMG submission 120479) | Endophyte microbial communities from Sorghum bicolor roots, Mead, Nebraska, USA - 072115-40_1 MetaG | ecosystem: Host-associated > Plants > Roots > Unclassified | place: USA: Nebraska...
AATATTTCAAATTAAAAGTAGAAAAGTAGAAAACGGTCGAAAAATATCAAAACCGTTTTCTACTTTTACATTTGAAATACGAAACATCTAAAATACGAAAACGAAAACGATAAAGTCGGACAAAAAAATACGAATTCGATCGGATCAAATATAGAAAGCGGTTCGGTTCGGTTCGAGATATTTCCGTTCCGTTTTCATCATTAATTGTTTTCTATATTCTCAGCCTTCAAATTACAGTCTGAAGAATTTCTGCTCTTTGCAACAATGGGAGGTCTGTTAATCTCCCCTTCAAAGGACAGCTCTTTCGAAGTGCCAACCTTCACCTGAGATTTTTCTAGTTTATTCTCCTTTTTAGATTCTACCGCAGTTTGGCAGTATTCGCACAGCCACGCTCACTATCTCGAACCTCTTCCATCATTACCCGCATGCAATACCTGAAGCAAAGAGATATTAAAACATGGCGCAGAATATCTGGGATGGGAAGACATAATGGAAACAAGTTCTCAAAAGACCAGTTTTCTCCTTTACAGGAAGTGTATAGACAAAGATAATAAATGTATAGACTTATTAGTGTTCTGGCACGCTAATTGTGCCATTAGCCTTGCAGTCAGCAATTAAAAAACATAAAACAGTAAATGGGCATATAGCGTATGCAATCCATCAAATGTAGCTGAAAATTATTATAGAAAAAAGAAAGTAATGCAGCGAAGAAGCCTGTAGTGTGCTCTGCGCCGGTGAGTATGTTTTACTTTTCATGCTTAGTGTCAAACCTAGAAATAATGGCCTTCGTGCCAGATTTGTTGATATGTGGGCCTTTGTACCGGGTTAGTTGATGTGTCAGCCTTCGTGCTAGAAATATGGTTGTCAGCCTTCGTGTCGACATTTATCTTGCAGGTTTTGGAAAACTCCCCGTGTAGAGGAGGTGCTGAACTACTTACCTTTTTATCTTGTCACTCACGTACAATATCTTCTTTTTTGTGCAGCGGACATCGGAGGCGGCGTCGAACCAGGTCGGAGTGTCCCCAGCATCGCAAGTCGGGCCGCACCCGAACCGTCGCCGGGATAGCACGCTGGGGCATAGTTGCAATGAGTCGCTTGCGGAGTAGTTTCTATGTATCGAACTTGTGAACCTGTGGACTATAAACTTGTAGTTTGTAATAAATTGTGGACTTTGGATAAATTTGGTCGTTTGTAATATATAAATGTGATTTGTGATTTATTGTTGTTGTATTATTGTAGTTTCTAGAATATTGCCGATAGCACTCGGTAATTTTTTTTTCTTTTAGAAAAAAATAAAAAAAACATGTTTTGCCGAGTGCAAATGACCATAGCACTTGGTAAAGAAATTTTTTAAAAAAATTAAAAAAAACATGCTTTGCCAAGTGCATTGGTTGCTGCACTCGACAAAGAAAAAAATTAGACGACACAATCAATCGCCCGATGGTGTCAAATCCTTGTTGAACGTCAGCACGGCACTCGGCCAAGCCTTTGCCGAGTGCTCGAAATCTTACACTCGGTAAAACAGCCTTTACTAGAAGGGGATTCGACGGAGGCTCTTTGCCAAGTGCAACGGCTACTCAGCAAAGAACCCGCCTCCAGTAGTGTTACCTGCTAAACTTAGCTTTAGTGCACAGACAAAAATCTTTTATTTCTACAGTCAATGGTGTAGTAGTAGTTTTAAAAACTGCACCTAAAATTCGTTTTGTTCGTCTATAGAAATCTTCTGTGTGGGGGTGATGATAGTTTGTTGACGGAATGTGTTGCCGCTGATTTGCCATGTTGATATACCACGTGGTATATATGACTGAGCTAAAAGACACTACAGCTTCACGGTGACTTGAAGGAAAAAAAAAAGATTGGCCGTGCAAAGTGCAGCAAACATGTGTGATGAATCCGTGTTGAATGCGCTTAACTAGGTCTCGACTCCGCTTTCCTCTACGCGTTAGCGTACTCAGAGGTCTTCACTTTACATAACCAGGCACAACGCCTTTTTCTTTCCCGAATTTGGTACTGCAAATATCTTGTATCAATGGTAATCATGTAAACATATTGTCCTCTCAAAGGAGGCTCTGATGTTTGTAACCTGCGAGTCCACTTCTCTCCTAGCAGCATCTCGCTGCTGATTTGCTTACGTAGTGCACGTGCGTCATTGTAATTTTTAAATAAAATAATATATATCTATACCTAATAATAAAGAGGTAAAATTTCCGCTGATTTTTTGGTCTGGATTTTTTCGTCTGCCCACTCTAATCAGCTACGTCCCGTACTCAAAAGTCTCCTCTGATAATGGACTCCAATTTCCTCTCCTCTCCTTCCCAAAATTGAATCCAGACCGCATACGACACGGACGCAGAACCGAACCAAACCAAACCAAATGTGGATTCAAGATCGAGTCTAAAATAAAATCACGTACCAAATGAAGTCCAAAACAAATCACATGCCAAATCTATGAAAATCATAACAAATAGAGACTACCAATAAAAAAAATCCTGCGAGCATAGCGATGCCGGGGCAAACCACGCCATCGTAGCTGTAGATGGAGCTCGGGCGACCACGACCGCCACCGCGGATGCCCCAACAGCAGGGCCGCTCTTCCTCCTCCCCAGCCACGCGTTAGGCTCTCCTCGCTGGCACGGCCACGTGACCAGCGCTCTGCCGTCTAACACCGCCCTTCGTCCTCCTCCCTAGTGGCGCGCCGGGGCCCTCCTCGTCGGCGCACCTGCCCTCCACCTCCACCACGCTCAATTGCATTTGTTGATTCTTTAATGTTATAATAGAAAGTAGAAGTGAAAATATGTACCCATGACCTTTTGTACGCTATGTCATAGATACAATTGATTACTTAATTAGAATAAAATATATTGATTTAAAATTATTTACATGCGTATTTATAATATAATGTCGAGTGCAATATAAATATAATGATGTAAATAAAATACTATAGCTTTAAAGATAAAACAACACATACATATCAAAGCCGTTGCAACGGGGCATTTTTACTAGTATTTTTAAAAAAACTCAAACCGTCATGTCAGGTCACAGTTGCCCCACACCCGAAACGCCCCCCGCGCGCGAACGCCGTGACACTTCCCCCTTCGCGCCAAAAACAAAACCCTAGGTCTCCACTCTCCACCTTCATGGAGCCGCCGCCGGTGGACCGGCAGGTGGCGGAGATTGCCGCGGAGCCCGACCGCGCCGCCGCGTGCGCACGGTTGCTCCACCTGCAGCGCAGCTGCGCTGACGATCCCTCCGCCGCCGCGGACCTCGCCGCGGAGTTGCCTTCCAACCTTCTCCCGCTCCTCCTCCGCGACGCGGCCGCCGATGACGAGGCCGTCGCCGCTTCTGCGCTCAAGTGCCTCGGCTTCGCGCTCTACCACCCCGTCCTCATCTCCACCATTTCAGGTAGTACTACTACTAGTGGTTCTCGGTGCTCGCATTTCTTCAGTTAAATATCGAGTGTTGGTTGAACTTGAACGAGATCTAGATTAGTGAATCAATTTGGTTTCGCATTGCTAATGAGAAAGAATTGGCCTGGTGGGATTTAGCCTCTTCCGTTAATAATATTACTCCAACCGTATGCTGTAAGATCAAAGCTTAAACATTTTGCACACGCTTGAATCCGAACTCCACAAGCATGTTTGACACTTTTTTTTAACTTTCTACTGCTGTCTGGCAATTAATCTGAGATCATTCCATTTTGGAATATGATTTGTACTTTTTATCGACTATTATCACTTTTACTACAAATCTCTTTAATCCCTTGGGTTCATCCTTCTGAAAATCTAACTTGACATGGTCCTACTCAGTTTTTTATGCATGACATGCTGTCGATATTGTTTTAAATAACACAGCTATAAATATTTTTCTTATTTGCAGCACAGATGGCCCAATTGATATTGGATACCTTGGTACAGATAGTCATGAATACTCGGATGAAGGTTGATCCAGCTGACCATTTTTTCCTTTTCATAAGCTTAAGGTGCTAAATTTCTTGTGCAGAATGTGTATTTGATCTTTTAGTATTGATTCCCATTTTCTCTTGTTAATTCTTTTACTACAGTCGGCTTGTAATTTGGGTGTCTGGTGCTTCTCGATTCAACAATTGGAGCCATCAATTATAGAGGATAGAGCAGATCCAATACTTATTGCTATTGTTCATGCCCTCGACAATCCATTTGGTTCCTTGTCCACAACATTTGAGGCAGCTCAGGTTGTTCTGCACACCTAAACTATGCTGCATTTCATTGCATTTTTCTGTGTTTTTTAGGAATTTCAATGTACAGGCTGCAACCGAATTGTTCATGCAACTACTGCCTACTTGCTTAGTGGTGTTCATTACAAAATAACCATATGCTTTCACAATGCTTCCAATTCACAGGAATTCGCCTCAAATCATGCAAAAATCTTATTAGCATACTTTGCTCCTTTTTTCTCTTCCTTTATCATTTATCATATTATAATGTAATTTGGAATAGTGCTTTAAAAAACTTCTGCTGTAGGCTATCATGAATTTTTTCTCTCCCTTTATCATCTGTCATTACTATAATGTAACTTGGAATAGTGCTTTTAAAAACTTCTGCTGTAGGCTATCATGAAGCTTGCTGACCAAAGTCCCAAAAGAATGAGGGACCAATCATGCTTGTGGGTTCCACCAGTGTACCGAAGACTCTTAAGTGCTGACAAGACAGAAAGGGACATGGCAGAAAGATGCCTTATTAAGGTGTCATGTCTTGTTCTACCACCTCAGCCTCTTCTTTCCAAGGTAATTAAAAGATCACTGTTAATTACTAGAAGATATAATTAGATGTTGCTTTAGCACTATTAGAAGCAACTCATATGAATATTTCTGTTAATTCACTAATAACTGTGAAGCTGTCGCTTGCAAATTCATGCCACATATGCACCCAAAGGTGTATTATTTGTTTTTCTAAATAGACTATCCTCTGATAGAGCATTTTAATCCAACTTAACTATCTGGGTGTATTATAACGGTGCACCCAAAGGTTCAAGTAGATTGGTGACTTATTATGATAAATCTTGAGGGTAGCTTCATGTGGACAAGCAATGATTCAATACATTTTTTTGTGGCTGGAATGCCAAGGCAATTTAGCTGAATTGTATTAGTTTTACATATTGGTGACATATGGATGTACTCCTTGTCACACAACAATAACTGCAGTGTGAGCTTTTGTTGAAGTGAGTAGCATATCAGCAAACTAATTCTCTATCAATAGTATAGCATTATTAAAACACTTGAAATCAAATCTGAAATGATAGGTCTAGAGGCTTCATAACACTTCCTGGCTTCCCGCTACTATTGAAATGTCCTGCAGTTCTATTACTTTCAGTTCAGGTTACAGAATCCAAGTGCCAGCAAAAACTGGAAATTATTAGTTCTTTCTGTGACATGCAGGAGAGCTGCATGTCAGTGTATTAATAGGTAGAAAAGTACGGCCACTTGAACATGCTGATTCCACTGCTGGGGTTAGTGTTTTATGACACATGTGCCCTAGAAGCAAGGGAAACACCCTCCGCAACAACTATACTCATTGAAGCAACTTGACCAGTGCCTTTGCTCCTGCCAGGATCCACAAATGGCCCTGGTCAGCGGCTTCCTGGAGCACAACTTGGATGCTTGGTTGCTCCCCGATGAATTATTAATAGATCAATGGCAAACATGCACTTGATGCAGGTTTTTGGTTATACCAATTTTTGTGTTGCATTTGATACCTGAATCTTTTTGTGTGTGTGTTTACTCTTTCCTGGAGTTGGCTTATTAAATGGTTCAGTGTTTCTCCTGCAACTTCGCATATTTTACTTGCTGTGGTGATCTGCTTTCCTATCCTCACTGAGCTTACCTATTGATTGTTTCCTGATTTATTTTGATGCTTGCTGTATAGGCTGTTGCTTCAGACTTTGAGCAGAAGTTACTCTCCTGCATGATAAATATGCTTGATGACCCTTCTAAGAAAGTTCAAACTGTGAAATCATGGGGATGGATCATATCTTTGCTTGGTCCAGATGCAGTGAAAAATAGACTGCTGCTTAATAAACTCCTAAAGGTTCCTGAGCAGATGTTTACTGATCTAAACCCACAAGTTCAGGTTGCTACGATGGTGAGTTAGACTATTTATCCTTTTCCGGACTACAATTTCTTTTCTAGTATTATGAACGTCTCTATATGATAATCTTTACATATTTACAGGTTTCCTGGAAAAAATTGGTGGATGCATTTTTTCCTTTTCAGGCAACCAAGATTGTGGCTCAACAAACTGTGATTCCCCCATTAAAACCCATTGAACAGGCAAGTGCGCAGGTGAAAAGGATTAGATTAATTATGGTGCCTTTATGTCGAGTTCTATCAAAAAGTCGCAATATTGTACTTAGCTCTTCTTGTTTGAGTACATGGCATTACCTTCTACACAGACTTGGTAATCTGATCAATCATTTACCCATTCTGGATGCTGCTTTTGGGCCAATACTCAAAATAGTTTTCTCTTTTGGGATCAATGATCAGAACAAGCCGCTGTGGTCATTTTGCTTGAATCTTTTTCATGATTTTGTTTCATCCAAAAATAGGGACAGAGAGGATTTGTGTGCTCCAGTGAATCAGAACTTGCTAGCTCAATCGTGCACGCATATCAGGGCCTTATTCGATGTTCAACATATCAAATGGTTACCATGGGATATTAGTTGCTTTCATTTCCAACTCGATATTCTTGGCATAATTCTTAAGCCAGAACTATTCCAGGACATGATTCCTGAAATACTAGTGATTGTTATGGATTCTGCAACAGAGATTTTCAGATTTCTTCTTCAAGGTATTCAAATTGAACTTAGAGAACAGCATGCTTATGAACAAGTCAAAGAATGCATTACTAATGTGTGCACATTTGCAAAGAAGTTGTTGCTGGATCATATAGGAAAGAACAGTGTTAACAAGTGTGCAACATTACTGGAATTTGGTCTTCGGTTTGTGAAAGTTATTGTGGACGAACTAGATCATTCTCTGTTAGCTTCTGATAACATTGAGGTATGCTTAGACATCGAGCACATAAAGGAGAACCAACATGCAGAATACAGTCCAAAGGTGTCTTTACCAAGAATCAGATCACTCTCTTACATGGAGATGGCTTCTCCAGCAGCTTACGTGACTGCACTGTCTCTGTCCTTGATATCTCAGTATACTGGAGAGCTGTCCCATAGAGATGCAGAGAAGTTGGCTTTAATTCTGGCATCATCATTGGATGTCCTGGAGAGTTTTCATACTGCTGTCTCTTTTATGTATATGCAGATTGGGCGGCCGACATATAATAGGGAAAGATTAAAATGGTTGATGGTTTGGAACTTGTTTGCAAAACAATTGAACAGGAAAATTATCTCTTATCTGGAAACTGATTCTGAATTAAGTTACCATGATCTTCTCCATCAGTTCTTCTGTTATCCATTTCTTATTTTTTTGAATGCTGAAAACAGCTCTGAGTCAAGTGTTTCTGTCCTGCAAGACCTGGAGATGGAATCAACCATTGAAGTTTATAGATCCCTCTCTACAAACTCCTGTAATTCGAAGCTTTCTTCCAAGGTTTTCTTTGATGGTTTTTACAAATACTTGGTTTGCACTATTGATGGAAACATGGCATTATTCCAAGCCAACCTTGAGCATTTGTCGGACAAGTTTGAAAATGCTACTATCCTTTCTGCTCTTGGTGAAATAGTTGTTGGACTGTTACAGAATGATCAAATGTTGATTTATGCTAACCAAGAGTTGAAGCAAACAAGTGAAGGTTCTGCTGTGTGCAGACAACCTAAACTTTTCTTGAATTGGTTCAAGCTTGCTAATAGGTTTGTTGACTTACACTTCCAAATGGAACACCTGTATCTATCCTGCCTACCATGACGATGACCTCAGCTCTTCAGTAATCTATAAGCTTTTTATGATATGCAGGTTTATGTTGTTATCAAGTTCTCATTTCAAAGCAAATCCAGCTGGACAGCACCAGGTCACAAGCAGGTATTTAAGCAGATCTACATAATTGCAAACTTGTCTGTTGATTTTAATGGATGTAAGCTGCTATTAGTTGTGTGCTTGAGTTTACATCTGTCCTTTTAACTTGGTTGTGCTTCAGGTTTTTTTCAACTTTATCAAATTTTGTTGGGCATCTTGTACTAAAGGAAGACGTTCTTCTTCTATTTGAGGTTTGTGGCATATTCACAGTACAAAGTAAATAATATAGCGTTCATGTTTCTAAGGGCACCAACTCCATTTAGTCCTACTCTTTCTAGAATTCAGGCACATGACACAAAGCACATACTTTATGCTAACTGCATGAAGACACCATTTTGTCCTTGCAGAATATTGGAGACCAACTTACTGAGTGGCTCTCTTTAACCACCATATTGTACTCTGAAATGCAACAAGGAGAAATTATTGTTCATCTTGAGAACCTTTGGCTCAAGATGGTTGAGTGCCTGAAGAGGAGTCAGCTAGTTAGTGATGTTCCCTTAATAAATCAGAAGCAGCAACTTCTTCAAGCTGCACTCAATCACCCACATCACCCCATTTCAGTTGCAACAGCATCAGTTTGCAGAGCAGCAACACATGGCAGCGCAGTCCTGCACCCTGGTTGCTTAAATTCTGAATTTGATGAGTTATTAATGCATAGAAGAAAGGCTCTTAATAGCTCCAGGAAAACAGCCATCACATCCAATTCTTATGATCTCATGGCCGAGAGAGATGGTGGATCTGTGAATGTCTCAGTGGGTTTGGGAACGAAGAGGCTGAAGATCATGAAGTATTCAACTAAACCGAAGGAACTTAACAAAAGTAGAGCCCACATGGGCTTCTCACCACGTAATATGGAAAATAGAGTGTGTAGGAAACCAGAATTAATATTGGAGATGCTACAGAGAAAGACATAGTTGTTTGTACTCAATGTTCATGGTTGAAGAACTTTGTGTAGATAGTTTTTAGGCATGACATATATGTATATCAAGCGGAAGGTCAATGCAATGATCCCCTGCAAAAGAAAAGATTTTAATCCAATCAAAATTACTGTGAACTGCACCTACAGGGCCTACAATTCATTGTCATTCCTCACCCAGCCACATTGTCCGATTACAATGAGAGGGAAACAATAGGATGTCATCATGTATAGTTCTACCTGAAGTCTAAAAATGTATAGTTCTACCTCTAGTAACTGATGCTTTGGGTGGCTCTCTGTCTGCCTCCCATTTTTTGTGTTTTGCTTTTGAGTTCCTCATACTGCAGACATGCTGTAAAGCCCAACTCTTCGTTTGATAAATGATAACTACAGGTCTACAGCTTAAGATGTGATGTGTCCAGTTGGTTGTCAAAAGCTCAAAAAGCCCGGTTGATTAGTCCAAGCTGGTTCAAATCTAAAGTAGCTAGCTTTGCCAATCAAATCTGATCCAGTGTCGACTGCCGAAGGAATGTGGTCAGAACGTATCCTTGTAATGGACTGAGCTGTGATATGTAAACATAATATTTTCCCAAGGATTTTGCACCCTCTGTCCAGCAAACGTTGAATTGGTTGCGGTTGTTTGTCCATGTATATCACGTACATCTGCATCCTCTAAAAAGTTACATGGGTTATATAGATGATGTATTTAGGACCTTTTTTACGCAGGAGAGGTAGGGTGTTTCTGTAAGGAACGGACACAGAAATATTTCTCCCTTTAATACTATAGGTAAAGGCAGATGATATCCTAAAGAGTTGAGTGGACTTTTTAGCCACACATTAGTTTAGCAAAAAAACATTTAGGATATGGCATTATTTTGACACGGAGAGAGTAACTTCAATTAAGTAATTCGTGTAATTAGGATATTGGGGTCCCAGTTAAGGCAATGTTCGAGCGGTCAATTTGTCCTGCCACCGGGTCTGATATCGAATTTTCCATAACATTTAACATCCAACTATGAAATGGTACAGAAGGATAGCAGAGAAGGGATCGACTTTTGCAGAGATGGCAACGAAGGAAGTACAACCATTTTGATGGCACACAGTACGTAGATGTAATCAGTTCGGTGACCCAAGTACAAGAAACCAATAGGCAACTAGTAATCACTCTATTGACTTAGTGGAATACACTGATATGTTACTACGAGGAACAGTCACTTCATCATCAACACCACCAAGAAAAAGTGCATTACAAATTAGTAAGAAAATGTAAAAATATAACTAAGCTCTGGAGAAATGAAATGTTACAGAGAAAAACTGTGGTCCATCTTGTGAATTTACAAACCTGAAGACGAACCAGCTAGAAGGCCCTTTTCTTCAGAAAGGGCAACGTTTCAAGTCGCACTCAATCATCCAGATCACCAGATTTAAGTTGCAACAGCATCATTTTGGAGAGTTTATTTAGGATAGAAGAAATGGTTACCTCTCACAATGCGGATCGAGCCATTGCATATGGAGAAATTATGGACATTTCAAGGAGGTTTGCATTGCCAATGTCTAGAGAAAAGACCTGACATATCAAACTCAAATAGGCAGAGAGAGTTATGGTGCACCATTGAAGATCTGCATGGCTAGTTGGAACAAAATGAGGAAGATGCTGAAGATAATGAATGTTCAACAAAGCCAAAGGAACCTGACAACATAATTCTTCAAATTGACGACATTAGCAAAAGATAGATACTGATGCCCTCTCACTGCACTGTGCATGATACCAAAAGTAATACTGTAAACGATTAAACGATCAACAGAAAGATAGTAGTTTAACCTAACAACTGTTCATTCTTCGTTGCAAGAATTTACACGTCAATAATTGTTCTGTTTATATATCAAACTGAAGCTCAATAACTAACCCCATGCGCACCAAACAAACTGAATATTTATTCAACATTAAACAAGATCACATGTGGACTGTCAATATAAACTAAATTAAATTCATATGTGGACTGTCAATATAAACTAAATTAAATAAGACTAGCTGACAAACAAGGGAATAAAGCAAAACATTCATAGATAGAAAACAAACTTAACCAAACCATAAATCAACCACAGTTTAGACATCTGGGAAGATTGAACTCGAAGTTCACCTAATTATAAGATATATAGTTGAATTATTACACATAAATAACATTCTAGCTTAGTCAGGCCAATGTACTACACTATGAGGACCTTCCCTTTGCCGCCATGACTGGAGCGGTCAGGCCTACGACTCCCAAAGAATTGGAAACAGGGTGCAATCATGTAGCTCTACATCTGCTAACTCCTTCGGTTTGGGAGGAACCCATTCTTGTTGCTTTCGCCGCAGCTCTAGAATATCCTCATTTCCTTCCTCACCATCTATTACAGACATGCTGTAGAGCCTCAACTCTTCTTCTGTTAGCTGCAACTGCAGCTTCTTTTTCAGATGCACAAGCAGAGTTGAGAAAGAGATCCTGCCTTGAACATCAATATTCTTACAGAACATGTGGTAAGCCCAGTCTTTCTTCAAAAGCTCTGAAGAGGATATATCATCACAATGGATGTCCACAGAGAAATCAAAACAACAAGACATTACCATTCCGTCATCCATCACAATGTCAAGCTTCCGAACAGGGGCACTGATCGTTAAGACTTCCATAGCACTCCGCGACAGCATTAACACGGCGCTCACCATGAGCCCTGATCGGTCAATGTAATGACCTGTGCTCGGTCCAAAGCCCATGGTTTCTATATCAAAGTAGCCTTCCACAAACCCCAAAGTTTCGCGAGCCCTTGATGATGCCGATGCTGGTGCTGTCTTTGAAATGGGAAGAACATACTCACCACTCTCCGCCCTCCGGAGCATTTCCTGAAGTCCTACTTTGTCAACAAACTGGCAGGAAACTTTTTTGTTGCTGTTCATTGATAGCTTGAACTTGGAGTAGCATCGCACCGGGGCAGGATGCATTTCATTGATCAACCACAAGGCAGGATCCCATAGCAAAGGAGCACGCTCACGTGGCTTGGCTGCCTCCTCCTCCTCCCTTCTCTTTCTCGCCACCTCATTTTCCTCGCGTATCTTCCTCCTCTCCTCCTCCTCACGCACCCTCCTTTGCTCCTCCTCATACAACCTCCTCTCCCTCTCTTCCTCCGTCTCCAACTTCCGCCTCTCCATCTCTTGCTCCTCCTGCTTACGCAAATCACAAAGCTTACTCACCAGATTCTCCACTGAGGAGGCAATGTCAATGATGTGGAATCCGTCCTCCGCGTACAGCCTCTCTTCCGTCCACCCAGCGGGAAGGCGAAACCACTTCTCCGAGAAGCGGAGGTCCACGGTCGTGGAGGGCCCGGATAGGAAGAAGAGAATGTCATGGAGCCGCAAGACGAGCTGCTTGACGTGGGACGTCACAGTGATCCCGCGTCCCCCGGGCATTCCCCGGATCACGGCCACCTCCCTCCACGGCGCGGACGATCCGACCTTGTGCAGTACGCCCTTCTTGCGGGAGAGCTCGAGGAGGTAGTACCTCTCATCTAAATTGATCGAAACCACCCCCGGCCGGCAAAGCTCGCCGGGCGCGCCCGACCGGTCCACCACCTGCTCCACCTGGCTTCCGCCGGTCCCCGCCACGCGATAGATCGGGATGGGTTGGCCCCCTCGCCGCTCCGGGAAGAAGCGGCGGCTGGTCCGGTGAGACCACGAGGCATGTGCTTTCTTGATGGACACCCTCATGGTGTATACAACACAGGGGCAGGTCCAAACCTTCCGAATCGGAAACACCAACGGGCACCCAGAGCCGCGGAACGCCATGAATCTCTCAAATAGACGGCGGCACATCTCCTGCTTCTCGTCGTCGTCCTCTTCCATCCCACTTGCCACCTCCGACTCCGACACACGCAGAGGATGCGACACAGGCTTCCTCACCCCCACCTCGAACGACATCGCCGATCTCGCCGACGCCGACATGGGATCGATGTAGCGGCTAATTAATTGGTTGGCTAAAAAAAGAATTAATTGGATTCATGCCATTAAAAAACGTGAGAAATACTATTACTTTTTATCTATTTCAAATCGTGCTATTATAATTCCTTATACAACGGAGACATACCAGTTTTGTTTGGCGTCACATGTGGCCCACCTACAGGGAGACGTATCCCTGCCACTGCTTTCCGCATTAGACGCCGTCCGTATGCCTAGCATTTTTCTGTTATACAAGAAATTGTAATGGCACAAATTAAAATAGATGAAAAGTAATAGCATTTCTCATATGTGCATTTTTATGTAATGGCTTGAATCCAATTAACCACAAAAAAAATAGCTAGCCAAAGATATGACAAGTCATGATTCTAGTTATTATTTGGTTTGCAACTAAAACTAGCTAACTTCTCGTGTTTGGATTACCAAATTTATGGTAATCTTTTTATCTAACCTTAGCTTGTCAAATCTTTAGCATGACAAATTTTGGTCGCAAACTAATCTAACCCGATAAGTGGCGGTGGATGGGGAAAGGACGAAGCAGTATTTTAGGTGAAAGAAGAATTATATTAGATTATAGATTATCACGTTACAAACACTCTGGTATACACTATGTATATTCAAAAATTAATTTTCATCTATATTATACGCGTGCTTTATATAGCTCCAAATATCAAATTCAAACATATATGACAATTTGTATGGATGATCGTACTAGCAAACACTTGGCAAAAGCTTGAGAACATATGTCCAACAAACGACGACCAACATTCTTATAGGTAGAGTTGAAAAACTTCTATTGTCTTGTGTCTTCCTTCTTTCTGTCACCGAAGAATAAGGAAGGCCTATCTAAAACTTATTATTCCTAGTCCTTTATCGTGGTTAGATCTAACCACAAAAAAATAGAGAAGAGACTAGAGAAAACTATTTTATAGCAGCAACATCATCTTCGCCTTAATGTCATTATTCAGAAAGCTAAGTCTTCATATCATCATACCGAGGAAGTTGCTGATGTCATAATTATCGTCTTCATCTTCAATAGAGTCGTAATGAGAAAACAAATCTACCCTACCCCCTTGCCATCGCCGAGAAGGAGAAGGAGATCCCTAATACCAAAAAACTTGGCATAGAATGACCTTAACCCTAAAGGAGTAGATCTATTAGAAAACTTATTAAAGCGATAAATAACCATTCCCTACAGCCTCCGATGAGATGCTGGAGGAGGAGGGAAGGGGGACCAACAGTGATGGAAGCGGCGGCAGCTGCAGCTGCAGCTCTGGCTAGGGTAGAGATAGGACGACTCATGTAGGCGGTACAGGAGCCCGTTTGATCTAAAAGATGACAAAGCGGGATAGGGGAGGGCAAAAGACGGTGAGACAAACTACTAAGATGACCACAGAGGATAGTGATTTTTTAAGACAAAAAATTAAGGGCCCATATGGAACACGTTGAAAAAACATAGGAAACAAAAATCTCATATTTCAAATAAGACTCGATAAAGGTAGATGGCTAGTGCTTGATCAGTTTGTTCGAGTCGTGTAGAATAAGGTTCGAATCTCACCTTTAGGTAAGCACGAGACTAATCTGGTGCCTATAGAGGCATCCCATTCAGCTTCTTTTCATCCCCCTTTTTCAAGTGCGATAACTCCTCAAGTGTTTTAACAACTTGTGCTTGTGACTTAGAATTTCACCAACATTTTTCAAATGGTTTCCTCTTGCACCCCATCGCGTCCTAAGCATAGTGCATATGCAAATAAAAATCACACTTTGTGACACTAGATAACCATCTCCACTCAGGAACTCCCCTCTTTGTAGTGTGGCTATCTATCGTAGGTCAAACCATGCACTCTACTGCATCTTGGCCGACAAAAAAAACCCTACCTTATACCTTTGCCTTCATTCCATAGTTGTTTTTCTCTTTCTTCTTTTTTAAATGTGGAGCACTTAATCAACTTGTGGCCTCCGTTATCACCTCCATGAATACCACCTTGTTCAATTATTGTTTTTGACATCACATAGCTCAATTAACTTAAGACAAAGGTTGATCCACTATTTGTCATTCTAAAACCAAACAAGGCTTTCATCCAGGCCCCTCAATGTGGTTGGATTAAGGAAGTGCATATCATACCAACATGATTAAAGATTTAAACATGATGTGACTAAAGTGTTAGTCATGAGTTGGAATCCACTGCAAGATTAAGTGAATCATGAGCTATCACAAGGGTGGCACAAATCTCGCCTTAAGTTCAATTGGTGTCATGTGGCAAAAGGGTCAAGATGTGTGTGTGTATCAATGTTTAGCCAATATGATCTTTATGTGTATTCGGGATTCAATATGTGTTGTAAGGTGTCCATTTGGATTGATGGCTCGAATCTTGGTCATCTACGCATGAACCTAAAGAGGTCACATAGTCCAGGAGTTGGAACATAAGCATGATGATTAACTCTAGTGCAACTAGAAGATTGTTGATGATGTGTCCAAGAGGCAAGCAACACACTGGATTGGATCCATATGTAGGACAAAATAGAGTTTTGATAATGGGCCTCTAGGGATAGAAGCCCGTTAGCGAAGTCTATATATACAAGGGGCGCGGCTTGTGAAAGGTCCTAATATGGCTAGAGGGGGGTGAATAGCAGTGGCGGAGCCAGGATTTCACGGCTGGGTATTCCACATATAAAAGTTTTTCAATGCATATGTGCAATAGTAATATGGGACAAAATTAATACAAAATTGATCCTGATGCACGCCTCAAGTAGTACATATAATTTTCTTAAAATATATGCTAGGTAAAATATTTGTTTATCCTGGAACAAGGCATCAGGCAAAGTGAGCCTAGTATCGCCTCTGGTAATAATCAAAGTATATATAAATTCTTTATGTATGTTACAAGAACACAATGCAACATTTCTTTAAAAAAATGAGAACACAACAAAAAAAGAAACCTTCAATTCTTACTTTGAAGAATAAAAAATAGATGTGGGATCTTTATGTTTACCTTGT
>Ga0182004_10001887_pt1 | contig 15898 bp, 16 predicted proteins | sample Sormic07211540_1_FD_120479 | JGI IMG/M metagenome (GOLD analysis project Ga0182004, IMG submission 120479) | Endophyte microbial communities from Sorghum bicolor roots, Mead, Nebraska, USA - 072115-40_1 MetaG | ecosystem: Host-associated > Plants > Roots > Unclassified | place: USA: Nebraska...
ACATATAATCAAAGTAGACAATGACTATTGCAATTAAGAACATATGAATCTATTAAGAATAAAGTCTCCCTAATATACAATTGAATACTATAAAGTAAGAACTAGATCTATTACCGAACTCTTACGCTCCAGACCGACGCCAGGGGCTCCAGATCTCGATGAAGAACTAGATCTTCTCTACTTCTAATCTAACTAACTAGAACTATGAACTAGAAGGCTTTTGATGAACTTGAAGGCTCTTGATACTTGATGGCTTGAGGCCTTGATGAATAGTGGATTGGTTCTTGATTGATTACTCCAGGGGGGGTCTACCCTTGTATTTATAATCCGGTGGGATGCGCGTGCACCGTAGGATCAAACCGACTTAACCAAGGGCCGAGATGCATCAGGAGAGGCGGTGGAGGAAGCTTCCAAAAGAGGGGGGGGGGGTCAAAACCCTAGAGGGGGCGCCGGCGGCGCTAGGGTAGGGCTGGCCGGCCCCACCTGGTAGCCGCCAGGCCCCCATTGCTTCGGGTGTCTTCTCGATCCTTCCTGAGTCTTCCCATGATGTTTTCCGTGGCAGATAAGTTTCGTGTTTATTTTGCACCAGAATCTCTCTTTTCAGCTTTTCTGAAATTCACCCTGGAAATTACAGAATATACAAAACTCATGGAAATTGTCAGTTTAAACCCTAGACTAGTGTGTTTTCATGTTCTCCTTTGGGTTTAAAGTTCTAATAAAAGTTGACATTTTCGACCGTCAACATCAATCACTCCCAATCACAATCACAATCACAAAGAGAATCCTTGGCACAAGATGACACACAATTTTTACCGAGGTTCACTTGCTTCCCGGCAAGCTAGTTCTCGTTGTGGCGATACACCCACTTGATGGATCATGAGCTAATTGGCAATCCAAAGCCAAACTCTCGGCGGGTGCCGCACATCCACTCACAAGATGGGGATCCTCCAAGCCATGAGCAATCCACTAGAGTAGCCAATTGCGATCTTCTGCGGAGAAGGCTCAAGAACCCCTCATAAATCACTTGGTGAGGCTAGAAACAATCTCCAATCATGAGCTCAACACCTCCGCTGGTCCATGCCGTCTAGGGTGTCGGGAAACTCCCAAGAGTAACAAGAAATCCGCAGCAAACTCAAGAATCAAGTGCCACTAGATGCAACTCTCAATGCAATGCACTTGAATTTCACTCAACCTCACTAGGATTAACAATCGAGATGAGTGGAGGGAGTATTCTCTAGCTCAAAGTATGTCTCAAGTATGCCAAAATGCAAGAGTGAACCTCCCAAGGCTGGCTACCTCCTACATATAAGCCTCTTAACAAATAGAGTTATTGGCTCTATCACTGGGCAAAACTCGGGGTCACCGGACGCTCAGCAGGGAGCCACCAGACGCTCGAATCCTGCGTCCGGTGCTCTAAAGTTAGCCACGTGTCTACCTTTGTATCTCGCGCGTTGATTTCTAACGGCTACTTTCAAACCACCGGGCGCAGTCAAGTGAGCACCGGACGCGTCCGGTACTCACCGGACCCGTACCTAGAGAGGGTTGCAAACTCGCTGGAACACCGGACGCTGACCACCGGACATCCTCCGGTGCGTCTGATGCTTTTGTCAAAAACCCTCGTAGAAGTCTGTCTTCACTATACACATGAACTAAAGACACCCTACGTCCGGTGTTTAGAGTCCGGTGCTCTCTGCTCACTCGTGACGAACACTGACAATACACCAAACGCTAAGGCCAACGTGTGGTGCCTCTGCGACCTGTTCGGTGAGTGTTTCTACACTCCCATGACTTCGTAAAAAATTTCATCGGCACGTGACTTTCCAAAGAATTCCATCGTCCGGTGCAAATTGTTTCTGGACCCAATAATGCATTTTCAGAGTTGACATTGAACCACGTGACCTACCCACACAAGTTACTGCAAGTGCATTAACTCCGATCCTAACATAAATGTTTGGGTCGATCTGTGAGTCTGCCCACTCTCCATCCTAACGACAAATGCATACAATTGTTCTTTCAACAAGAAATATGTCACTTGAGACCCGATTGTCTTCTTGTGTACAGTTAGCTTCCACTATAATTTACACCCTAATAGCATAGTAGAGTTTACACTTTTTTCTCAATATAATACCCTTTATTTCTTGCAGCAGCGGGATATCGTTTTAATATTTTTTCCTAGCAGGGATCGTTCATATAACACAAATGTATAATCGCTATTTCAAGCGTATATATAGGAGCGGGATTGTTATGGTAGTATAGGTCTTTACAATCTCCCAATGTAACACAATTATACTCTCTCCATACCCATATTTCTTAACGTTTAGAAACATGATTGTGGTAACCAAAGAGTGATTGATTAAGGGTTAGTTGTCTATGTCTTTTCCTAATAAATAAGGTTACAAGTGCTTTCTATATAAGAAAATCAATTAGCTCAGTGGGCTAGTGCTCTAGAAGCTAGAGTATTGGGTCATGGGTTTAATCCTAGTTAGCCACTCATTTTTTTGCTTTTGCATGCGAGCCGCTCTGCGGCTGGGCATGCATGGGCATTGGCATGCGAGCGCAACCGAGGTCTTCTTTAGTTTCCAAAATTTTTTTAATTCCCCGTCACATCGAATCTTATGACACATGCATAAAGCACTAAATATAGATTAAAAAAATAACTAATTACATAGTTTGCTTGTAATTTGCGAGACGAATCTTTTGAGCCTAGTTAATCCATGATTGGACAATAATTATCAAATACAAACGAAAGTGCTACAGTATCCAAAACCAAAAAGTTTCACCAACTGAACAAGGCCTAAATACGAGCAGCTGCGGCTGAGCATGCATGCGAGCGCTGTGCATGGTAACAAGAAGGCAGGGGCAAACAGGTCCAGCAGGAACCCCGCGTGGCCAGAACGTCAAGCTTTGTGAAAATGTTTGAGTTGTCCAGAATGTCAACTAAAACAGGTATAGAGGGAATATATATGTATCTGTTGGAATGATCCAGATTGTTATGGTAGCATAGGTCTTTATATCTCTATGACAACTTGAGATCTAGCCGTGTTCTATATAAACAGTGCATGTTGCTTATCCACAAATACACATTATTTGTTCATAGATGGTACTATATTCTTGAGTAGCCGCCTCCACTCTTTCACCGTCATATTGAGATTGGCTTTTCTAATCGATTTGTGTATGAGTGCTTTCATTTTTGGGACAACGGGTTCGGTTTGCGAGGCATTAGGAAAGGTTGGTCAATTAACTGGAGATATACATGGGCATGAAAACCCCATTTATTTATTTTCTAGGACCAAGTTCATATCAAGAATATGGAATTCCTTCCTTAGAAGATCAAGAACTGGTTTAAGGTGTGATTTTCCATTAACGTAAAATGGAAGAAATAAATGCAGTAATAATCTGTGGGGAACTTAACATGAATTCTTTCTATATCCAATGGAAATTGTATGTCCTATCTATATACCCTTGCAGCCTTGCTTGTCAAAACTGGTCACATATCTGATAAACCTTTGTTTTTGCTTCTGACAAACTTTTACAAAATCAATGCTGAATTTGATTTTGTTTTTGGTTTTTCTTCCATGAGCCTGGCTATTACTTTCCATACGTCATTCTGTATGCCCTGTGTTAAAGGCCTTAATTAGTTCGCGAAAAGAAAATCGTTTTTTGTACTGTAGCACATTTATAACTAGAGATAGCAATTACTGTTTAATCATAGACTAATATAATTACGCTTAAAAGATTTATCTTGCAAAATACATACAAACTGTATAATTAGTTATTTTTTTAATCTATATTTAATACTTTATGCATGTGTCCAAATATTCGATATGATGGACAAAAGGTTTTAAGGGTGGAAACTAAACATGGCCTTATTATCGGTAGTATTTCCTCCTGGCGTTCTGCCATTTTTCAGTCCAGACGTGCCTGCAGCCGTGGACAGAACAACATGTGAACTTGAGTATCAAATTACAGATGTCCAGACCATTTACTGCAGGACTGCTAGCACTGGCTAAGGAGTGCAATCTTGTGTTTTGACTACAATATTTGTCATATTGTTCAGACCATATTTCTATCATCTGTTACCTCAATTAAGAGCAGATTGTCGTCTGCTAGCTAGAAAATGACAAGCATAGGTTATCAATAAGTCCGAGGTTACAGCCTGTTTTTACATGAACTCAACAATTGAAATGGATTTGAGTATAATAAAGTCTCTAATGTGTCTGTGCCGATCCAACAAGGACCACTAGCCCTGTTCTCCTTTTGCAACAAAATAGTTTAAGATCAACTTGTCTTGTCCTTGTCAGTGCTTCCGACTATTTAAGCTGTGGATCCCTCACTCAATTTGCTCCTTTATCTTCACAACAACCAACACAGCCCGGTGGTGTCCCTCTCTCCTACACTTGTGTTGGCCTCTGATCTCCCCCATGTGACAACCAAGGTTACAATAAAGTACCTAGTAGCCTAGTACTGAATAGTTCCATTGTGTTCGCGATGCATGAGATCAAATAGAGAAGTGAGTCCATCTCCTCTTTCATCCATTTCGTTCTAGTAGCAAGTAACAAATTGGATTCGGAGGCATCCAGGAATTGCAAGCCACGAGGCTGATGACTTGTACGGAGAACAAACCAACCATTTAGAACGGCATGCAATGTAGTCATTGAATAAAAAATGCCATTGATTGGTTTTCATCGTGTGAGGAAGTTTCTTCATTGAGTTGTGCTTTGTGGAATCTATGAAAATAATAATGTAGCATGCTGGATCGGGTTCAAGAGCTCCCTTCATGAATCTTGCTGCATCAAGCTGGGTGCACACACTGAGGATGTGGTGGATCATACATACCACTGTGATGAGATTGGAGAGACTAATTAAGAGCCTGCTGCCTTGCCATACACTTGATCAAGGTTCTACCATTCAAAGCAAAGCTTGTTATATTTGCTGAATTGCCGTGCTTAATTTCAAGAATAATAGAGCGAGCAGTTCAGTGTGTCAGTGTGTGGCTGTTTCCTTTCCCCTCCAGGGCGAATGCCCGACGATGTTAGACGATCCAGCTTTGTGCCCTTGTGAAACTTATGATGCATGGATGCGTGGGGCTATAGAGGGTATTTCCGTAATTGAGGTTATGCTCCACTTGCTTATTATATATACACATATATACCTGGCCATCCTCTTAGTCTTCTATCATCTCCATCCATACATTGTAAACACATACGCCTCACTTCACTCCATAAGAAAAACTTGATAGAATCTACTGCTGATGGCTTCCAAATACATACTGTCACACTAGCTATAATCTCTTTGTTGATCTCAACCGATTGAAACGCTGGTTGCTCTTCGTTCTCTCTCGTAGGAGCACGGGCAGGCACGGGCTCGTGGCATGGGCATGAGTGGCACTGGGAATGGTTGCAACCAGGGGAATAAAGGTGTATGCAGCACAAATTTCATTCTGTTGCGGGCCCAAAGATGACCTTGTCCTTGCGCAGTGGACTCCAGCAATGCTGTGGGCAGGTCCTTGCAGCCGAGCTCGCTCGGTTTCTTCACAACCAACACCGCTGTCTGCCGCTCACACTCAGTTACCCCAAATGTGTGATTGGGATGACATCAATGGGGTTGGGCAAAGCGAACCACAGCGTGCGCCCGAGACAAGGTCAGGCATTGCTATTGGCAGACCGCATTCGCTCGAGACGGGGACCGGCGACGCAGAGATTTTCCCTAGCCTCGGGAATTCAGTTCTGGCATGCCGTTAATGACATTTAATTGGGTATCCCTGTCATCGAATAAACTCATGGTTTCATTATCGTTTAAAATGACATGATATGTAGCTATTAGCTATTGAGCTCATCACGAATTGATTCTGTTTTGCATGCCAATTTAATTTCACAAACTGTGAAGAATAAGTGAACAAGCAGGATGGACCATGCAAAGGCGCAGGTAGTATAGCTAGCCTTTCTCAAAATAACAATTAGTTTTTTCTCACTTGAAAATATCTTTTGCAAATAATATTGTTTCTTTGTTTCATTGTATTGGTACACTTATTGCTCTTGGAGCACTAACATATACAATATCACTTGTGGTGAAGCCCTTTATTCCTTCTATCTCTTCTTGATTCTTAATTTGCTTCTTCGCTTGGATACTAACTTTTACATTATATATACAATTGCACTAAATCCCCACATGCTCCATCTTTTTTTTCTCTATTCATAATTTACCTTGTTTGGAACTTAAGATACTTGATGCCAAGACAAAACACAACACCAAATAGTGTACTTAGTGCGATATGCAGAGTCGTAACTAAGGAAATGTAGTCATCTTGCAGGCCTAGGTATTCCTTCAAGAACTCACTCACTGGCTGATCTGGTTGACCTGGAACATGGATGAGCTCCATGTGGTCGCCAAGTTGTGATAACATGAGCCCATAGATAGTCCATGCTGCTGGGTCTGACCAGTACATCCACCTCCACCAGGCCGGTATCATCTAGAAGTAGCATACACATCAACATTAATGGTGCTGCCCAGAGCCACCCAAAGGTCACGCCGAATGGACACCAAAGGATTCATGCATACTGATGATTGGAGAAGTGAGAAAATGAGTTACCTTTCTTGGGACTATGAAGCCAGCAAATACATTCCATAACATGAAGATGAAGAAGGACAGGACAACAGCTATCTCTTCGTTGGGTGTAAGTGCAACAACCATCATCCCATATAGTATGAAGTCTATGAAGCTCAATATCATGTATAGGACAAACCAGAAGAATTTTGTGACAGTCAGTTGGAATCCAACCATTGGGTACACAATTGCTGAGAAAACGAACACCTGGATAAGCATATAAGGAATTTCAACTGCTATCTGCACAAAGAATTCCAATATCGATCGATGTTATTTTTGTTTCCAAATCATCTTAAGTCAATATAATAATGATAGCTGGCCAGTTGCTCCTGCTTTTTACCTGAGCAATGACATATGCCATGGAGGAGTACATGCCAGAAGCCTTTTCGCGGTAGAAGACAACTCTTTCAGATGCTACAATAGGCTGCAACATGCTGCAGTTCACGTAGCCTAGAAATAGTGCCGATGTGTATGCAGTTCCCAGTATGTTAAACACATCCTGTTGTTCCTTGCTTTTTATGCCAGAAGACAGAAAATATTGAGTTTTTATACAAGATATGGTGAAAAAACTCATTTAAGAAATAAACACTTTTTGCTGAGCATTCGCCCGTGCTTACATTGTCAAACCAATTCGCCAGAAGACCATGCCAAATGTGATTGAGACAGCAAATGTGTATAGAAAGCGGGTGATATTTAGCTCCGGGTTTTTCCAAAAGGAACAATGTTGCTTCCACAGACATGCTATGCACTGTTCTTTAAAGTTTGGCCAATACCTCTGTTGAAAATGCAAATCTTTTTGGTGTGGTCTTAGCTGGCTTAAGTCATCAATTAGAGCCATGTTCTCCCTGCAAACACCAATTATAATCAATGCAAATTATATAAATTACTCCGGTTTTCATTCTAAATCTAATTAAAGTGCATAACTATATACTCCCTCCATACCCGCAAAGAAAGTTGTTTTAGACAAGGTTTGAGTCAAATATTGAAAATATAAATCATGAATAACTTATAAGTTGTTGAGCTTGGAAATGTGAAAACTATATGAATAGATTTATCTTGAAAATACTTTCATAAAAAATATACATATAACATTTTTTGATAAATATTTTTTAAAAACATGGAGTCAAAGTTAGGCTTTGGAGGTCGTGTCGTTGTCCTAAACAACTTTCTTTTTTAGTATGGAGGGAGTATTGTTTAGTTGATAACATCATGGCTGCAGTTGGATTACTTATGCCGTGATGAGTTTCTGTAAATTTCAGAATAGTCCACCCCAATTGCATATTCCATGGCTTGTGAACTGATATCTAACATCCATGTAGCTGGGTTTTGACCATCCTTGATGCTAGGAACTCCAGGAATGGCCTAACAAGAAAGTAGTTAGTTTTTGTGCTATGAAGAACAAAAGTGTCATTTAATGAATTAGCCTCACCTCGAAGTACTTTATCAAACTGCTAGACAGTGGGCCCAGTGACCCACTATAAATGAGTTGACCCCCTCTTTTCATAAGTAGCAACTACGTTCAAATGGTTCAAAGAAATTCAGCTATTGCAGCCAAGGGTAAGAAAGCATAAGAATTTTAGAGAAATTAGTATTCATGGGAGAAACACTTATATGAATGGAAAATTGACCTTCCTTTTCTATTGTAAATTCTGTTATGGTAGATTCAGGACCATGCATAGTTAAATTATATACACGGCATACCTCATCGAAAGATTCAAAGATCTCAATGCTTGGCTGATGAATTGTGCAAACTACAGTACGTCCGGTGTTCACTGTATTTCGTACTGTTCGCATGACAATTGCGGCGGCACGGGCATCCAAACCAGTTGTTGGCTCGTCCATGAAAATTATGGAAGGACTAGCAACTAGTTCCACAGCTATAGTAAGTCTTTTCCGTTGCTCCGCTGACAGTCCGTTTACCCCAGGAATGCCCACCATAGCACTCCTCAAGTCAGTCAGCTCTATCAGTCCCATAACTTCTTCTACAATTTTCTGAAACATGTATTTGGAATGTCATGAGCCATCACACGATCTGGGTCCTGTTAATTCTTCAATAAAAAGATATAAATATTGTTCTTACATCTCTTTTGTCTGAATTAACTTCTGAAGGCAAGCGAAGGTAGGCAGAAAACTGAAGTGACTCATAGACTGTGAGGTAAGGGGTGTGAATATCTGTTTGCTCGCAGTAACCTGAGATCCTTGAGAATGTCTCTTGCTTCTTTGGGTAGCCAGAAATATTAATAGTTCCTTCAATGTATCCTCCAGTTTTCCTTCCTGCCAAAACATCAAGTAACGTTGTTTTCCCGGCACCAGTAATCCCCATTAGCGCTGTTAGCACACCTGGCCTGAATGCACCACTAACATCTTGTAACAGCTGAAGTCTCTTTTCAGTTACTCCGTTCTTTCTCATTTCCTAGCATTATTTTTTTTGTGTTTGTTAGAGAAGGTCTAGAAAAAAAATAAGAAGCATTATAGTGCAGAAACTGTACTCTGGGCATGTCAACGAAATAGTTGATTTGTCTGAAAACAAGGGACAAAGGTTGGAATGGAAGGTTGCATTGGTCATCAGCTTTATTCCAGCTGCCAACAATTTGATCTCTGTCGACTACATCCTGAACCTCTCGTGCTTTGGTTCTGCGATGATGTTCCCGTGGATCTACAAGCCAATGAAAATGAGGATAATTGTCCTGCATTCTTTTGTCAAAATGAATATGGCCTAGTTTTGTTAGATGCACATACAGTTGAGGAACTCGAAAGCAAATATGCTGGCGAGGTTGAAGATCAGAGAGAAGCCAAATAATACACAAACACACACCCAATACCAGTGCCATTCAGTTATTAATCCCCTAGCCTTGAGGACAGCCTCTCCAGTGGTATAAACATTTTCGTAATGGAAAGCCTGTGGTACCATTGGCCAGTGGGCATGACTTATAATGTGTAAAATGTAAAATGTACATTGTTTTAAAAAAAGTACTATAATACTAGGATTTGATATCAAGGAAAGGAAATGACTGAGTGGTTACCGTAGCCCATCTTTTATCCAAAAATTCATTCAAAGCGACAGCATTGAGAGAATATGTGAATGGAGAGGCCCAACAACCCCAGCGCATCCATGGCTGGAGGTCATCTGATAGTCAATTTTGAAATGAAAATCGTCTGTGATTAATTTCTCATGCCTTCAATGTAGTCATAAAGTGCCTTTCGCTGTTAAGCTATGACAAAATTGATGGCAGTGGACTAACCTTTTGATATGATGAAGCCTCCAAGTATAAGAATTGCTATAAGAGTTTCAGTCGCTAACATGTTGGTCATTACCCGTGTTCTTGCAATGGATGCTATCAAGCGAAAAAGGCTCACTGACATTTGATGCATCATGAATAATACTAGTAATTGTTGGAAAAATCTGAAAGTATGAGAGCTTTCTTCGATCAGTATTTAATTCACCGTTTCTGAGCATTTTAATATACTTTTTAAAAAAAAACAAAACATGGGTACCTAATCGGTGAAGGGGCATAGCCAATGGTATAATAGGTTGACAAGGTCCAAAGGCCTGTTTCCATCAGTGACATTGGGATACTGATGAGGAAAATTGTGCAAATGAGAGCCCAGCCTGGTAGTCCTAACAGCTCTCTTTGCTTATAGAATGTTGGGAGCCTCTTAACAATTACGGCTTGTTCAGTCATACCATTGAAGTTTACCACAGCAATGCCCATAAAGAGGGATCCCATGTACTTGTTCCCATCAAATACATCATTATGGTTCATCTCTGTTCTAAAGAAAAGTGTTGCAAGTACAAAAGCCAGAAATATGATCTGGACGGCCTTGAATATATGAAGTGGATAATTTCTTTTTAACAGGAGTACCTCCCTCGCGAAGCAAGCTCTGAAAATGTACCATTTTGGGATGCTTTTGCCATCAACATTTTCAGATGCCTTGCTCCCTTGTTTGTCATATTTCTGGCACTCTTGGTCTTCCAGAAGTGTAGGGAAATTGTAGGCTCTGAAGCACTTAACAAAACTTTCAGTGGAATGATATTGATACTCTCTTTCATCACGCGCCCAATACTGCTGCTGATCCATTTTCGAGGTTACCTATCCAATGCAAAGAATTGACTTTCGTTATGTTGATTTTAGTAAGTTTGTGTATATCTGCAGCATTGTCTCTTTTATTATTATTTCTTGAGATGCATGCCAAAGGGCCAATATGTCATATTGGGACAAAAATAGTTTGGTCATTCTTTATGTCATAATTTAATTTTTGGGGCAGAAATTTAAACTGCCTAATTGCAATGGCTTGCATCACACATACATGTTCCAGTTTTATTAATTTCCAGTTGGATGGTCCTTGCAGTGATGATTTTTTTTTTATTTTTAACACTTTTTAAAAACTCTTTTCAAATCTAACACTGTTTGTTTTTTTTTAAAACTAACACTTTTGGCTATGCTAAAGGTCATGGCACTGCCAAATCAAACTGCCACACCATGCATGACGGCAAGGCGACACTACCACCGTGGCAGCGACCCAGCCACTGACTGCTGACGTGGTGGGCGCCATCGCGCCACATATCAGGGCGCGACACTATCATGCTCATGACACACGGCATGTCGAGGCTGGACATAGCTTCCCTATCTCTCCAACAGTCAACTCATGTGCAAGGGCCTCACAAGTGAAAAAAGCAACCGCCGTGCCACAGATCAGGGCACGGCATTGTCGCGCCATGACACATGGCATGTCGAGGCTGAACGCAGCCTCCTTCCTCACATGTGCAGGGGCCCTACAAGTGAAAAAAAGTACCTGGAGCATACCGTGCGCCTTGTTTTTGCGGCTAGAGATGTGCATCCGTGTGCCTCGTTCTAGCTAGGCATGCATATGTACAGCTACCTAGGTATGCATGTATACAGCTACCTAGTAGTGTTGCAGCATGTTACTATCATGTTATCTCGCCCCTGATAGAAGCAGATTACATTGTACTCTCTCCATCCAAAAAAACATATAACTATGAGTTGCATACAAAAAATCACGTTTCACTAATTTTCTAGTGAATAATATTTATTTAGTGTTTCAAATCTATTATTATGAAAATACATTTTATAATTAGTCTAATAATATTTATTTGATACCATAAACATAATTTATTAGGTTGGAGCTCTGCAGTAATATTACTGGGAGGGGGGACAGGATTTCCTCTAAGGTGCACGTAGGGTTGGTGTTGAAATGGAAATTGCTACTCCCTCTATCCCTAAGTATGTGTCGTTTTCGCTTCGCGAGAAATAACTTTGATAAAATATAAATTAAAAAATATTAATATTTATAATACATAACTATTTTTACGGAAGCCAAATTGCAAAATTTCATAAATATTAGCAAGATTATTTCTATGGAAACCGAATTGGAAAACTTCAAAAGGGATATCAAATAAAACATTCTGTCGATACAAAACTCACAGAGTTCCTCATCAATACAATTACTAGCAATGGGCCCTGGCCCATGAATCTAGCCAGATAGGGCGCATCCTAGACCACACCGAATCCGTGTAGAATAGGCCGAACTAGTCATACTCCTAATAGAAAGTATCTTTTGTAATATGATTAGGACACATTTTTAGGATCGGACTAGGATTTTAACCATACCATAGCCTTCTCTCTCGATAAGAGAGGCTACGAGCACCCCATATAAGATAACACACAATACGATCAATCCAACACAAAAAACCTAACATCGACTAGACGTAAAGGCTTTTACTCAATCTCGAGGCCTGAACATGTCTCTTGTGCTAACCATCAAGTTTGACATACGTCGGAGACTGAACAATTGTCACGGGAACTCCCATGGTGGGTTATTTATGGTAAACCATCGACACATATACAAATAAAAAAGCCAAAAAATGGTTCGATAAATATTCAAGTAATTCTGATCATTCTCGTTTATGAATAATCAATTCATACTAATTAAATATAGAACTTACACCTAAACTAGAGTTATAAAATATCGTTCAATAAAATATAATCTACTCTTCCTAAAGAAACGTATATACATACTACGTGAGTAGGGGCTAGATGATTTCACACTACCTACCCTGCGCATATGCATTGTGTTCATGTTAGAGGAGAGGGAAGTGTGTTGTGTGGGCCCCGCAATGATAGTTTGCGCACTCACATCTCATCGCCTCTGTCTTTGAGGAGGCCACGTCCAGTCCCAAGACGTCATACCTCATGGCGTGATAGTGTCGCGCCCTAATCTGTGGCATGGTGGCGCCCGCATGTCAGTGGTTAGCGCGCCGGCCGCTACCACGATGTCAGCCTCAACACGCCCGCATGCATAGCAGCAGTTTGGTGTGCTAATTTTAAAAAAATAATCAAACAATGATGGATTAGAAAATAGTTTTAAGAAATGTTAAAAATAAAAAATCGCAGTGAGTAACTATTTGTTAGTTTTACTTTGCTGTGGACACTCTTGTTGGGAGGACAACTGGCTGACAGAAAAAAGAAAAAAAAAGGCAATCTGTCTACATATTGATAGCTTGGATATTTGCTACACTTATCTAACATTGGTTTGTTAGTCAAAATGTAACATCTCGCATCCAAAACTGCTTTAGATGGCTTAGCTCTACACGTGGAATGGGATTGCATAGCGTGGCACCTTGATTACACTTTCGTCCTCACTTTGTGTAAAGAGGTTAACCCAAAGGTGCTATGATTAGAACGACAAGCCTTATAAAATGGTACTAAACCCACCAACCACAACCACACATAAGCCACTTAGGCTACATGGGCCAACTTCACTAATAATACAGGCTACTAACAAGCTGGGGTGTTGCATTCACTCTCCCTAAGGGCTAACGCCCTCGGCAGCTTGGTAGATGTCCAGGACCACCCCTATCCCTCCATGGGCAACGTGTAACAAAGGTTGATGCTCTGATACCACTTGTAACACCCAGCGTTCAAAACTACTTATATGGCCCAGCTCTACACGTGGAACAGGCCTACATATATGTAGCACCTCGCTTATACTTTTGTCTTCGCTTTTTATAAGAAGGTTAACCTGGAGGTGCTATGTTTAGAATGACAAGCCTTATAAATTAGCCCTCACCCTCCTAGAATACAAAGATGATACTAAACCCACCAACTACAACCACACGTAAAATAGTTGGGCTATATGGGCCAATTTTATAATTACTAAAGGCTACTAACGGCTAAGGTGTTACACAAAATCGTTAGCTTGAGTTATTGGAGGATTGTTTAATTTTGTTAGGATGATTGTTATTAGATTGTTTAGATATTGTACATATTAGGCCTTATAATGTCGTGTGTGTGTATATATATATATATATATATATATATATATATATATATATATATATATATATATATATAATGCGACGCCAAATGAGTTAAATGTTAAACCTAAATTCAGAGCTTAGTTTGGTTATCCTGCTACCCAGTTCATTGATTCCTATCTCCCCCGCCATATCACATTTTGAGGTATCAGTGTACATCCTGATGCTCATGCATTACATGTTAAAAATGAAGGTTTTACAAACAAGAGTGCAATGTCATCTGATCTATAACAAATTATTTTCATAAATAAAACCTTATAACAAGTGATATAGTAAAAAGGTGAAATGCACCAAAGCTCTCTAAACTTTTTAGATATTCTTATTTGGGTCCATATACTCTCAAAGGGATCATTTGGGTCCTTCAACATTTTAATTGTTTCATTTTAAGTTCATTCTAGGTCCGATCATGGACCTAAATCCACAATGTACCACATGAAAAGTTAAAGGGCTTAGATGATCACTTTGAGAGTTTATGGACCCAAATGACAGTGCAAGAAAAAGTTTAGGGACACATGATGAATTTCATATTATGTTGGAAATGCGGGCTACATATATATTGGCCATTGATATGATTATTGTAATTAAATGATCAATGTATTTCATCCCCAATGGTGAATCTTCTTGTTGTTTGGGCAAGTGATATTGTGGATTTGGTGAAGGAGTCTAACTGTACCCGTGAGAGGGCATGTCCTTATTAGCAGTTCAAAATAAACTCCAAGAGGATCCTTAGGATTTTATAGCTTGTGGAAGACACCTTAATAAGTAAGCACGTAACTCTCTGTACATATTTGGGTATGCCTTTACTAGAAGTTCAAAATAAAGTCCAAGAGGATCCTTAGAATGTTAAAGCTCCTAGAATGCACCTCAATAAGCAAGCATGGTAACTCTCCTTAGTCCTTACATACCTATGAGTTGGGGGCATATTATAACATTTTGCTTGATTCCAAATTGATATCGTATTAGTTCTCGCAACTTTTATTATACATTTACTTCTTGGTATACAATGGAAGCACCTTTCTTAACTGAACTTGACTAAAATAACATATCTGCAATTCTTACCATTATATTTTCCATGCAAATTACCATTATCTTGGAATAAGTAGTTGTATTAAATAACTGGGAACACCAGTTTAAAATCTTAATGAATATAGGAACCAAGGTTCAAAAATGACTTCCCTTTTATACTTCTCAACATTTCACTGTTATACTCAATAACTTCAAGGGATCCTTAAATAAATTAGAACCATTTTTAAAATGATAGATTTAAGATTTATTATTCATGTCATGCCTATTTTAGTTTATCATGGCTCACTTCTTGCAGGAAGTCAGCTACATTTTTCCTGCTAGGACATGCAAAGCCAATGGTATTGAAGAAACAATTAACATTATGCCGAGGACCATGATACACAATCTGACCCTCACATAGAAGAATTATGTCATCAAATAATTCGAACGTCTCTGGAGCTGGTTGTAGCAATGAAATAACCATTGTAAGATCCATTAGATGGGCCATTTGCCAGAAAAATGTCATAATCTCAAATGTGGTAGAGCTGTCCAGGCCTGTTGATACGTCGTCCATAAAGAAACATCTCGCACGACCAACTAGCATCTCCCCTAAAGTTTTTGAAATATGGTAGCAAAAAGTAAGTAATGAAATGACAGAAATAAATCAATTCTGCAACCATTGCACTTTTTGACTACATTTGCACATTGCTTGGTGAAATATTAACTGCACTCCTGAAAAAAATCTCACTCTTAGTTACTTAATTACCAATTGTTGTTCGTTTCTTTTGTCCGCCGGAAATTCCCCGGCGGAGTGCATCCCCTACTACAGTGTCAGCGCAGTCAGACAAGCCAAGCATCTGTATCCAGTCAACAATTGTTAAATTCATATATTGATGTTGATGAAAATAAAGAGCAGTACACCCCTTATCTCACATTCTTCTGAAATATGATAC
>Ga0182004_10001888_pt1 | contig 15893 bp, 13 predicted proteins | sample Sormic07211540_1_FD_120479 | JGI IMG/M metagenome (GOLD analysis project Ga0182004, IMG submission 120479) | Endophyte microbial communities from Sorghum bicolor roots, Mead, Nebraska, USA - 072115-40_1 MetaG | ecosystem: Host-associated > Plants > Roots > Unclassified | place: USA: Nebraska...
CTGCAGCAGCACCAGGCGCCGCAGCCTAGCCCCGGCTCGGTCTTCTACACCCCTGACGGCATCGCCGTCTACGCGAAACCGGCCATCCCGCCGTTCTACCAACAGTCCGCGGGCAGCAATGCCATCGTGCCGGCGGCTCCGGGGCTAGCTCATTCCTCCGCCACTTCTGAGCCCTTCAAGCGCAAGCGCGGGCGCCCGCGCAAGTACGGCCCCGCGGACGGCGCCGTGCCCCTGGCTATCGTGCCCCCGTCGCAGCCACCCACTGCTGCTGCCCCAGCTGCCTCTGAGGCGTCACCCACGATTCCTCCTGGCTTCGCTCCAAGCCCGCAGGGTGGTGGCGTGGTGAGTCCCCAGGCCTCACCGGCGCCGCAGCCGCCGGCGGCGTCAGGTGCTCCCGCTGTCAAGAAGCGGGGCCGGCCGCCGGGCCCCTCCAGCAAGAAGCAACAGCCGCAGGCGGCAGCGCCTGGTAATGTTCTGCCGTCCCCTTTTCAACTGGAGCGTAGAAGTAGTGAAATGTGCAAGGCGGCATTGATGGCTTTGATCGTATTTCTGTTCAGAGCTTCAGATACACGTATATATACTTGTGGTACTTGGGAATGGGCAAAACGACCCCAGGGATTAGCATTCATTTATTTATCATTTCATTCATTCTTCTTTACTTTTGGTTTGCTGTCATGCCGGCAGCAATCAGGGGTGGAGTTGTGGGCGGGGAATGGAATACTTGGTGATAATGACCTTTATGCCCTTGGCCTTCTCCATGCTAGAGTTTTCATTCAAAAAAACTATTTGGCAAGCGAGGTTTCTTGAGAAAAATACAGAGAGGTTTCTTCAGGATTCTTGTTGCTCTAAGTAGAACTGAGTAGGGAAAGGTTGTGCTGCTGGCAACTCGAGAATACTTCTTTCCGTTACTAGTTCGTGGTAGATGTGATTTATTAGCTTATTGTGGTTCCTGTGGGGATCTGGCCTTTTTTACTCTTAATTGTGATTAATATCTGCTGTTGGCTTGCATTGGCATGTAATATTATGTTGTTTCAGTTCTAGATTTGAAATATTTTTACTGTATTAGCGCACTGTTTGTGTTTAGTTTACTCAGTTGGAATGTATTGAACTATTTATCCATGGTTATCTTTTGTTTACTAACTTAAGCGGTGTTTGACTTTTGTTATTGGATCATTGCACCTTCAACTTTGAGCTCCTAATCCCCCCAATAAAACTTTGAGTTCCTATGCATTTAATAGTTATAGTTATTATAAACATGCCGTTAATACCATGTGTTCAGATCCCTCCAAAAGTATACCTATGGCTATGGATATTTTGCTTGGCATACTAGATATCGTGGGACTATCTTGAGGTTTATACATATTAATTCAATGTGATGGCACTATGATTATGAGATTATATATAATGTTTCTGAAATTTTGTTTTAGCAGGACCAGGCTGGGCTGGATGGAAGCCTCATATTTTCACAGTCCAAGCTGGAGAGGTACACTGTCCAATGCTTATGATGCTCCTACAGATGTACTTATGCAGTCTTAGGATTTTTGTCATCTCTTATATCAAAATCTGTATGGGTTATGTTTACTTGCATCAATTTTTCAAGCTATACTAGTAGCATCATTTTCTTAAGCTATATTGTCTATTCCATGGCTATGTGAAGTCATATACTGATTAATATCTATTTTTTGCTTTATGACGTTGTCCTTTTGTATTCCACGCTTTTTATTATGGTGCCATAACTTTCTTTTTTCTATTTGTATTACCTAATGCAATTATATGATTGTTCTGCTCGTTGGATATAAGATTTGTTCTGCCTCAGGAAATGTTTATTACGCCTGACATCCTGCTCTCACTTTTTTTTAAATAAATACATCCTGCTCTGCTATCTTGTAAACTTTATGTCATGCTCCTTAGCCTGGACTTCAGCAAACCATATATATACTTGCATAATCTATATCTTTAGTATACCTTTCATGCTGGCCTATCGTTAAATGGTTTGAGCTTAGTCAAACCACAATAGAGTTAGTGGTCTTAGCCTGGTCTACTGCAAGCTTTATTGCTGGTAAATTTTTTTTCTTAAAGTTTGTGTTATTCTGTGATAGTCTGCTAAGTATGCTCGTTAGAATGGAAGGGTGAATACTTACTTTGCAATCATGTTACTATATTTTTTTTCCCTGTCACTGCAAACCTCTTATTTCGTTTTGTCCCCTTAGCTTGAGGCGCCTTTTCCTTGTATTATATCTTCATTTTACAAACTTGTTTCATGATTACTCTGTGCTGCCTTGTGTATTTTTCCTGCTGACTGCTATTATGTCGGGTGAGCATTAGGTGGCTTGACTGGATCGCCTTGTTATGGAATTGGACAGCACACTCCCTATATGTTAGGGCCTGGATTCCTTTTAAATATTTATTTTCTTTTATTATCTGCCATTGTTATGAATTTACTCTCTATTGTTGAGGAGTTAATATAGGGTAGGCAAGGATTATGAGGCAACCTTGCCACACCACTGCCCCACTGCACCACCCTTACTAGAGTGAGACACCACTATGGACCTTGGTCCTTGGCTGGTTGTCTCATGTTCCTCAGCTTTCCATTCCAAATTCATTTTCTTTGTGAACTTGTGCTTTCCTGGTAACCTGCTAAAGAAGGATCCATGATTTCAGGATGTAGCATCAAGAGTCATGTCATTTTCTGGGAATGGATGGGCAGTTTGTATCCTCACAGCCAATGGCGCTGTATCTAATGTGACCCTGCGTCAAGGAGAGTCTTCTGGTGGAACAGTAACTTATGAGGTTTGTAGATTCTTCCAACTTTGACTTATCTTGCTCAGTTTAAATATCCTTTTTTTCCCTGGTATATCTGTTGGCCACACATGGCTCAGATCAGGGTAAAAGCCCAGAGGGCAGCTTGGCATATAGCCGCTTGGATTGGAAAGTAGAATTACAGGGCATGGTTACACAGGGGTGCTGCCACTGCTTATATAGCCTAAGTGGACAACCACCTACTATAGCATATTCCCTAGCAAAAAGTGCTTAGCCTACTTGGTTTCAAAGGCACCACGATCAACTTGGTTGCCAAGGAACCCGATAATTACTGGACAGTGAATAGTAACTGCAGTAAATAAGATACATAGCACTTGGCTTAACTGACAATATCTATAGAAGTATAGAACTATATCCCAGCTAAACCTGGAGTCATCAAGTTCCTAGGTCAATGCAGTTAAGGAACACAGTATGGTACTTGACAGGTTTTTACACGGTGGACATGAGAATGTTCCCATGTTCCTGGGATGGGAACGACATTCCTAGTACAAGGAACATGGCACCGTTCCATGTTCCCGGTGAAATAGAATGGAAAATACAATGCATAAAACATAAGAGAAGGAAGGACCTTTTTTTTCTGGCAATACATCTGTTTCGCGGTTCTGGAAATAATTAACCTATGTGCTTGCACTAAATTTGAATGACATAGTTTCTTGCATCCAATATGCAGGGCCGTTTTGAGATTCTCTCTTTGGCTGGGTCATATCTTCTGTCAGAAAGTGCTGGCATGAGCAGTCGAACAGGTGGACTTAGTGTTTCTCTTGCTGGTCCTGATGGGCGTGTTTTAGGTGGTGCTGTAGCAGGACCTCTAACTGCAGCTTCGCCAGTTCAGGTTCCCCTTTTATTCTGAATTCACTATCTTAATTAAGATCTTTACATCAGATACCTTGGTCTCTTTGTGTTTTATTTTGAAGGTCACCAGGGGGGAGAGGATCCCCACCTGAATATAAAATTTCTCAGAGCCGTAAGGCTAAAAGTTTTGCAAATTACATCATTTAGACTTTGTTTGTTCTACTGGGTACTTATTACATAGCAGTTCTGATGGTCTCTTTGTTTCACGAATCATGTTCTTACTTCCTACTGTGCAATACTGTCATTGCAAGTGATTTTCCAAGTGATGTATATATATACATACTGTCATCTGTAACACAGAACATGATAAGATGATCAGTTATATTTTTTTGGGCAATCGGCTTTTAGTGTTTTTGCACTTACTCCTGGAGGATTGACAAATCTCTCAATGGATTGTGTTTTTGTTATTCTGCTGTTCAGGTGGTCATTGGGAGCTTTCTGGCTGATACAAAAATGGAGCTTGACCCTGGATCAGCACCCGAAAAACATGCTTTTGGAAGATTTCCAACTGCCAGCAGTCCATCTAGGGGTACTGAATCCTTGGGTGGGCATGCAAGCCCACCAAACACCACAGGCTCCTTCAGCACCAGCACACAGCCACCAGGCTTCCCAAGCTTCCCCCCGTGGAAATGAGCTTACCAGCTATGGTGGAGTAGGGCGTAGCCGTGGGGTTGAGGAGGGAGGGATGGGGATTAGACTTCATTAGGTACTCCTGCTGAAGGAACTGATGATCCTCGAGCGTCAATTTAGTTTCACCAGATCGTTATGAGAGTCGATCTTATTTAGGTACTTCTAACTGGTTACAGTGAAGTTCTGGTTTGCTGCCTGTCTTGATATGTTGCATCATTGAGGCACTCCAAAATGGGGGTAGCATACAGTAAATTAGATGATTTTTTTCCTATCAAATGCCTTTTGTCATTCTCCTGCGCTTATTTCGGTTATTAGTGCTGTGCGGTGTGTTGGTAGAAGTAGCGTTTTCAGGTCTTTGGGCTGCATTGTTATGTTCTGTTGCACCTCATTATTCCATTAGGTCTTGTTTGGATGTAGTCAGATTTTTTGTGAATTCATATGCGTTGGAGTGGATTGAGGTGTAATTTAGTTCAAGTTACTGTGTTATAGTGAATCTGACAACATCCAAACAAGGTTTTAATCTAAGCATGTTTTCATGGAACAATGTACTTCCCAGGTTTGAACGCTAGTTGTCATGACAGTGTGAGTTTAGGGGCTAGACACAAGGCGAGACGACTAAGGGCCTCAGCAACTGTGGCGGTTGCAGCTCACCCTCCCAGGTTACTGCGCTAATAATGTACATATCACAGGTTATGTGCTATTACTATACACTTCACAAGTTACTGTGTTATTGCTATACACAACAGTTGCTACTGCAAAGTAGCTCAACTGCTCAAGTGAACGTAGCCTTGCCTAGCTAGAAGGTTTATCATGGTCAATGACTGCCTAGAAGTGGGTGCTAGATGTGTCCTAAACACGATGAGTGTGTAATACGATCATCTAGATGTGTGTCATGGCGATTAGTGACTGTCTGATATTTGACAAGTACTTATATGATTTGATAAGTGAGGGCATAATAGAAGATCGAAGGTGCATTTCTATCTCTAGAGATATTTTCTCAAATCTCACTTACAAAATTATAATATAAGGCATGGGACGTGCATCTATGAGGCCATTTAGTGGCAAGTCCATGGGTGATTGTCTGCCCAGCTTGCAGGTTAGAGATTTATATTTATATATATAGCTCTTCGTCTCCGACTATGCTAGATCTAGACGAACGAGTTTGGCTTAGGAATTGGGAGGTTCAAGACTTTTTACCTTCCCATCTATAAAGCGTGTTGAGAAAGGTCACTGTCATGGTAGTGAAGTCAGGCGAGATAAGCCATAGTATAGTTAGGGATGACGGTTGAGCTAATCTAAGAGTGGGGACGTTACTAAGACTGTCTCCAACAAGGGAGACCTAAACACAACAGGCATTTGAGCTTTTGGGTTACGCACAGGAAAAGATCACGCACACATAACTCAGGCCTCTCCAACAGCGACGCAAAACCAAAGCCCCATCCTGTGCGGCGGAGGCACGCAAAAGCAGAGCCCCATCCTGCTCGGCGGAGGATGCCTCCGACTCCAAGCTGCCTACCTTGCCCGCCGTGGCGATCCGCATCCCGACGCGAAGGACGACCGCGCGGCCGAGGACACCGCGGAGGTCCCGTGCGCCTCTTCTCCAGTCCTCATCCCTCCACGGCGGCCGCTAGAGAAACAGCAACGCATCTCCATGGCCGGCGGTGGGCCGGAGCTCCCCTTCATGGTGCCGCGCGTGCTCTCTCCGGCGTGCATAGGCTCCAGCGATGGCTCTAGCGAGGGCGCGAGCGCCTCCCTGCCCCGCCAAAGGGCGCAGGCTTCGCACATCTCCAAGCCATGGTGGCTCGTTGTCCCTGTGCGACCGGCGAGTTCCCTCTCCTGCGCCCGACGAGCTCGCCTTCCTCCCACGACGAGCTCGCCTTGCGAGCCGGCCAAGCCCCGCTGCGCTAGAGAATGCGTCGAGGAGAGAGGAGATGCATTTTTGCGTTCCGCTGCGGCTCGTATGCAAAATGGGTGAGTCATATGCATCTTCCGTTGAAGCCTGGATTTGGATAGGCAAACCACTGTGGACGACGCATTTTGCGTTTGGGTCATGTTTTGGGTGAGCTGTTGGAGATAGTCTAACAGTAGTGGCGTTGCTTGAGCGGGCTAGGTGGCAGAAGCACTACCTGGAATAGATACAAGGAGGCATGGCAGAAGCACTACCTGGAATAGATACAAGGAGGCATGATGTGTGCTGAGGTAACAAGAGGAATAATGTGTACCCTGGTAGTATGAGGAAAATAATATAATTGTATCTATTGCAATCCAATGATCATGTAATCGCAAAAAAGAATCCAATTATCACATTCTACAAATTTGGTATGGCTAGCCTAACCCTTACTTTATCCCACAAAAAAGCTAGGTAATATATAACAATTAGTAAGCAATGCATAAAAGGTGTGAGAACAGGCAGAAAATTAAAACTCGAATTTCATACCTTGCTGTCGCCTTGTAGATCCATGCTTAGATCGGCTAGGCTTCCTCTACCTTGCGGATCCATGTTTAGATCAGCTAAGCCTCCTTCTCTAGTAACACAAAACTTCATCAGCAGGGCCAGAGAAATAGCCATGACTGGCTACTTAGTGATGTGGTAGTAGTCCGACAAGGCTAGAGGCATGAGCGATAACACTTTGGAATGAAGGAGGACATTAACAGAAGACAGGTCACATATTTGGGAAACACGCGATCCGTTGTCTTCCTCGCAGTGGCCTCTCCCCACGCTCGTCCTTGCCTTGACCCACCCTTGCCAGCACCACCAGGCTTGTGTCACCCGTCTCTAGCCCCCGCCCTTCCCTCCTCGTCCTCGTGGTGACGCCCCTTTCTCGCGCATCGGCTCACCGCACACCGCCCTGTCGTAGCATACTAGGGTTTCGCCGAAGCTCCGCGACCGTGGAGCTCAGACAAAACCCTAGCACACCCAAGGCAGCCTCCTTCTCCCCTCTCCCCCTCCTACTGTTGCCATGGTCATCCTCCCCTCACCCACACCTAGCCCGATCGCCTCCACCACCGCTAGACCCCAAACGCACCCTCTCGCCGTCCCCACCACCTAGCCGCCCCCTGCCTCCCTTGAACCCTTTCTCTGCTAAGGCCGCCGGAGTTGGGGAACAAGAAGATGGGCGTGGTCTCAGTCTCGGGTGCCAGAGTTGGGAAAGAAGGAGAAGATGGTCGAGGAGGAGGCGAGCGCGAGAAGGAAGACGGGCCGCACATGACCCATCGCGTATTACCTTCTGTAGATGAAAAAAGGTGGGTGACTTCAGCAAGAGATGCAATCTTAATCCTCAAAAATGAATTATCATGGCGGTTTGTGGAATCTAGAGGCAAAATGAGCCAAGGCGAGGATGCGAGGTAGATGCGTCGACGCCTAGGGTTTTATTTAGGTAGATAAGACGGCGCCGTCAAAAGGAGTCTAGACGGGTTGGAGAAAGATAAGGTAGGATTACTATGGCTAGGGTTTTATTTGGACAGAAGATCTGAATCATCTATCTTTGGATCCAACGGCTACAAAATTGGTATATATGTCGAGTCATCATGGGTATAATAGGTAGGTGGGCCTAAGAAACAAACAGATGTCGTGGAGGCCTAAAGAAGAAGTGATGAAAAAAAGTTTTGTTGGGCCTTGGTCTGTGCATCTAGTACATGTGAGTTTGTTTGGGCCCAAGAGGTCATCTATCTTACCGGATGGCTTGCAACAAAATAATAATCGCTTTTCTCTAGCTCCTATTGTTTTCTTCCCTTAAACCCCATATATTCCAAAACAGAGGTATCATATGGTCTGTTTTCTTCCCTTAAATCTCATCTCTTCCAAAATGGAGATAGCATATCGCTTCATCTAGCTTTTCCGATATGGTATACAAAATAGTATGGTCTCAATGCACCCAACTAAAGTTTAGCTAGCTAAAATTTCAAAGTACACCTTTAGCTAGTTAAAAATTTCCTAGCTAAACTTTAGCTAGGTGTTTGGATGCTCCAACTATTAGACTCAGCTAAATTTTAGCTAGCTTTAGCAGGGTTAAAATAGCTAAACCTAGCTAAACTTTAGCTGGTCTTTTCCGAAATGGAGTTGGAGTTATCATATCGCTTCATCTAGCTTCTTCAATATGGTATACAAAATAGTATGATCCCAGACAAGCATACTAAGGGTCTATTTAGATGCACCCAACTAAAGTTTAGGTGGCAAAATTTCAAAGTACAACTTTAGTCAGTTAAAAGTTTCTTATCTGAACTTTAGCTAAGTGTTTAGATGCTCCAATTAGACTCACTAAATTTTAGCTAGCTCTAGCGGGGTTATAATAGCTAAATCCAGCTAAACTTTAGCTGGTCTTTGAGTTGGACGGTTTGGATGCCTGGCAACTGAATTTAGCTGGTGCATCCCAACAGCTTGAACATCCCAATCGAAATGGCGGCACCGCAGCAACTCAGCTGGGTTGTTGGATCATAATAAGTGAGCTTACTGATAGAGAAGGCAGTAGGCCCACTTTAAGGTAGTCAAGGACCTCAGAATTTTAAATGTTAGAGAAATAGTTGTCAAAAAAGAATATCCACCTCGATGTTTACAAGCCAGTGGTAGCTAACCAATTATTATGGACCATAAGCACAAACGAGTATGACCTGAAGTTCAGACGGGCGCGATTTTGCTACTGCGTCAAATGGGAACTGGTGCATCAGATTTCATACAAAATGCAACCGCCTCATAATCACCCTTCTTAACACGTCACAAAAACCACCACATACGTAGCTTATTTTGCTTGATATCATTGCTGATGCTAACACAATTATGTTCAGTGCAACACCTAACAAGCTGATCTTGGGGAAAACTAAACCACTACTAGTGCGGCCGGTATTGTGTTATCCAATGTATCTTGTAGTTCAGGCCTCATTGAACTTGAAGACACAATCATAAAGTCTTCCTCCTAAAAATTGGGCGACCTCAGGATGCTTAACCTGAAAGTGTGGAATAACAACAGAGTTATGGTAATCTGCAACTATTGGGCATTCATATTACTTTATTGACGGGAGGTACAAAACAGCTCACCATTCCAATCTTGATCGAGTCACATTTCATTTGTGCATATAGGTTAGTTTCAATTGCTCTTCCCTATATTACAAGCAGGCAGAAACTGAATAAGCTTGTGTCCTTCACTCAGGAAACCTTGCAAATTAGGAAGGACATGAAAAGCTTACCATGCCTTCGAGCACCACCAGGTCAGCATCATTTGCCATAAAGGCAAGCTCTGGTGACACACTAGATAAATCAATTACCTGAAAATAGACAGTAATCTAGTTAAGCATCCAAGATAATGCATAGAGCAAGGACACCATAGTTGATTGCATAGCAAGGTTCAATTACAGGCAGATCGTTGCCAGAGTTGGCAACAAGGAGGCCGGATGCATCCACACCTGATAGCTTTCCATCTGCATCCTTGAGCTAAAACAATTGCACAACAGAAGTCAGATTCTTGTGACAGAGGTTATACACAACCCTTTTCCTTACCTCGTTTATAATCTCAACCAGCTCCGGATATGTGACATCATTGATCGAAGGCATATCATTGGCAGCAAGTATCACCTGTACTAATCAATGTTAGCAAATTATTGATGATATTAGTTGAAGATGGTCGTAACTTGTAAATGCATACGTATTAAACTGGGAAAGAAGATTAGTTGAACTAGTTTAATATTTAAACAACTGCTTTAAATACAACAGCATCGAAGTAGGATGTACTCCCTCCGTTCCAAATTATAAGTCGCTTTGACTTTTTTGGTACATTCATTTTGCTATGCATCTAGCCATATGTTATATCTAGACGCATAACAAAATGAATGTACCAAAAAAAATCAAAGCGATTTATAATTTGGAATGGAGGGAATACTCCATAGTATTTGTCAGAACTGTACGAAATTGTGCTACTAGAATTGTAGTGGTTATTTGGATCTCAAGATTTGTTTGAACTTGCTAATGATACTAATTGTGTTAATCTTTTTAGGAAAACTGGTTTTAAGTTGTTTTTCAGTTAAGAATAAGTTTATACATTGCAGTCTGTATAGAATTAGTGTTGTTATACAATTATAGTGGTTGTTCGGATCTCAATAATTATGAATAAGTTTTCAGAACACTTACGTAATTCATTTTGGAGGTTTTGTGTTGTCCAGTTGTTAAGAAAAGGTTTATAGATTGCTTTGTTCTGATGGAAAAACCTGAAAAATGTGTCTCCAATTGCCAGAAGCACAAACAATCCTCCTCTTTTTTGCACCCTCACGGATTGATTTCTCAGGAGGAATTTTAAATTTCTAATAGGATCATTTTTATCGATTCCTTGCAGAATCAGTTATGCAAGGGTAAGGTCGTAAGGCTATCTAAAAATTTCATTCCCCAGGCACCACCTTATGCAGGAGCTTTCAGCAATGAGTACACCCTTTTTGATCAATCGTTAGTTTGTTGAATGCACAAGATGACAAGAATCTAAATATAACAACTCATTTAGTGAATGTGCGCACTCATATTTACTTAACATAATTTGTGGTTTTTAAAACAAGTTATGGCTATACACGAATTAGTGGGGAGCACACAAACAGTTTAGTGGTTACAGTGAGTCAGTGACTCTGGTTTTTCAAAATCAGTTTTATTTTCCTTCTAAAACTCATCGTCCAAACAACACCATAGTGTTTTATGTCATGATATCACAAGTACCTACCTACTTTTGAAAAGAGAGATTCAAAAGATACACTATCCAAGTGCAATCCTAAGACTTGTTAAGATAGAGAATATTAAACGCTTGCTAGGTTGCTTCTCATGAAGTTAGTGGATAGCTTAAAGGCTTAAAGCCCTACCAGTACCAATATATTCACAATGTGATTTCACACAAAAAAATAAGAAGAAAAAGGTGATGCACTTTTACTACAGTTAAGGGATGATCATTGATGATAGGAATATATGATGATCATAGGTAGAGTTCAGCATGACTCATTTTTCCATGTTTTGGTTTTCAACATTATTAAAGGCTGCAAACTTGTGTTTGGTTTGGGGATGAGGTGGGATGGGATGGTTCCATCCCAGTTTTCTTAAAAAATGGAATGGTTCTCATCTTACTGTTTGGTTGAAGGGATGGATCGGTCCCTGTTTTTTGTTTGGTTGGGGGATATGAATACATAGGATGAACCATGTTCTTTCAAGCATTTCTTCGAACAAATTGCAAGTGTCATCCTTTGTCGAACACATTGCAAGTGTCATCCATCTCCAGGAATCCGCTGCTCATCTGGCACCTCTCCGTCTCTCAGCATCCGCATCCCATGCTCTTGCCACCGCCACCGTTGTTACAATGTAGCCCGTGTGCAGTGTGCTATGTGTTTGCCGCCACCCGTGCAAGCAAGCACCAGCCTGCTGCCCGTACGGGCAAGCAAGGATACTTGCACCTGGCCATGCAAGCAAAGCTAAGCTAAGCGAGCAGGTGCTGGACCTCTGCATGAGTGCTGTTTTTTCTGCTGCGCTTGCCATCCTCATCCGGGCGATCTCTCTCTCGCCGACAGCTTTCCCATGCCTGCAAAAGCACACAGACATGCAGGCTCTTCTTCAACCTCCCCAGCAGCAGCTCCTCTTGAGCTTGAGCTCGGCAAGAGTAGCAACGCCGCCATCGTGACTATCACTCAATCCCCATTCATCCAGCGCCACCCCTCCCCTGCGCCCCGTCAAGCTCAACCTCATCCATGCTGTGCCCTGAGCGTGCCAAGCTCACCAGCGCCCTCTCCTCTTCTCCATGCGTGCCTGCAGCCACCGCTGCTCTCCTTCCCGTGCGCCCATGCGCTCAAGCAAAGGATTGCTAATCTCACCTTGTCCCACCAAATTTTGGGACAGGTTCACCCCAAATATCGAGGGAATATTGCCTGGTGGAATCGTTCCATTCCTTGCTGTTCCTGAACCAAATGCTAGGACAATATGGGATATCTCACTTCGTCCTTGTCCTGCCCCCGAACCAAACGCTACCTTAGTGAGGTGTTTTAGTGTGACAAAAATCTGATGCCAAATCTTGTCCCGGTATCAACCTAAACACTATAATTTTACAACAACAGAATGAAAGAGTTAACATGAACCTTTGTGCCACGTCGGAGCAACTCCCTCGCAAATGGTAATATGCCCAGGATAATATCAGCACCAGAGTTATCAACAAAAATAACTGCCTACAAAATTTGAGAAAAACTCAGATACATATATACACTTGTGTTGTACGAATATTTCATCATTAATATGCTGATGCAGAACTTTAATATTGATTCTTACTGTACAAATATGTATAAAACAATTTACAAAAAACATTGCATTAAAAATGGGCTTCCCCTGAATTATGTGTGGATGATCCAGGGTTTCGACTAGTTAATACTAACAATAGATATATAAATAAAAATCTCTAGCATCTCAGTAATATGACAGAAAAATCAAACTCATTCAGAAAAAATATTACTAAAGAATTGTTTATAATGTTGAATATCACAGAAAACAATTCAATTCGCAAGTAGGTAAGTAGTTTTTCCTCACTTGAAACAGATCTTAATAACTTCATAGTATATTAACCGTTAAGCAGTAATAGATAGGCCAGTAACAGTTAAGGTAACTTGAGATTGACATGGAACCAGGACGGCAGTAGCATATGTAGTTGCAAACTTCAAAAGTTGTTTTTTGTGTGTAAAGATAAAGTGTAGAAAAGCTAGTACATTAAAAAAGGAACCAAACAGTATAGAATCACATTTACATGTACTGTATTTTTAAGTCCATGCATCAACAGGTATGTCAAGCTAGCAATTACACAAGATGACAGGATGAAACAGACTCTTGTATAGGGACATCTAGTTGTAGGCAGCATACAGGTATGTAGCAATGAAATTCAAGTGCAATAAAATAACACCTTTTCCCATGATTTCTTGGTCCATTTACTCTTAAAAGCATCAAGGTCATCAATAACCCAAGGTCGAGATACAAGATTCTGGCAACTTGCCAAGAACGACATGCCATCTTTAGCAAAAACTTCTGCAAGCTTCAGAATACATAAAAAAAAAGAGTTATTAGAGACTACCCATGTAAACTTTGCAGAATACAGAAGCTAGAACATTGTTCAACAATAGAAATGCTACTATTTTAAGTGGTTCACTCCAAGTGAGAATCTAGTTCTATAATTGGAAGTAGAGTGAACCATTTAAAACTTTAAGGACCCAAATACTCACTTTGAGAGTTATGGACCTAGGTGAGGATCTAGTAAAAGTATATATTACTCAAGTGCATTTGACTTCTAATTTTAATTTTAAGACAACTCAAATGGGGGGAAAAGATAATTTTGTTGATTCTACTTGAGACAATGTTGAATTGTTGATTGAGGTTCACATAAACAATTGTTCCATAACAAGTGAAGACCAACAAGAAGCTCATGCAAATGAGCATAGATACCTGTGCAGATCCTAGATCAAAAATGTTTCCAGCTAAGATTCCACGGATCAAGTTCTCAACTCTTTTCCCATCATCCTCAATTTCATCATTCCGCTTCACAACTCCCTCAAAAAGTGACATAGCCTTGGCATTCTCCTCATCCTACTTATGATAAATTAGTGAAGGAGCATAGGAAATTACAACCACCTAAAATATATCTGAATAATTTGAACAAAAGCTGGAAAGACTAGTACGGGAATGTAACGGAGATGAGTAGATTACCTTAACCTTCTTGAAGATATCCCTGAATCCCAGCTCTCTAAGTACTAGCTCACGAAGCCTACAAAGAAGCTTGAGATACATTTCAAGAGTTAAGTACAAGTAATCTCAGTTTGTATTACACCCTACATCCCAAAAAAGGTGCATTTCTAGCTTTGTCCCAAGTCAACTATCTTAAGTTTGACCAAGTTTACCGAGAAGAGTATACTACAAAAAAATATACGTTTCATGATGACTCTATGATACTTATTTGGTATAAATGCTTGGTGACTTAGAACAAAGCTAGAAATGTACTATTTTACTAAGGGAGTATTTCTCAAAAGAACTTCAACTATCAGTGTCATACTATGCAGTCTGGTGGTCCTCCATGGCTTTCTGGATTCTTCTTCAACTCTTCAAGCATTGTTGTGTACCTACAGATGTACAGAAATGAATCATAATTTGGGCAAGTACAATGTGTATCCACACATTATAGAGCTCGGTGCAATCCCATCTTAGAAATCTTTTTGTGCGCCATAAACTGTTCAACAAGCTCCAACTCACAAAATGCTCTGCTTTGTTTAGATAGTGAACATCCAATATGCTGGCAATCATGGTGAGAACAAATGGCGGTGTTTTCTGAAGCATACTATCTTAGTGTCTACAAGTAGCACGAATGATTTGGCAATGCAGTGACTGAAAATAGGCAAATTCTACTTGAGATGGCTGAACCTAGATCCAATGCACTGGAGGCACGTACCATCCACGGACCTCTCAATTCTCAATCTAAGAAAACAAGCGCTACCTTCCAGCACTAACAAGTTCTAATAGAGCAGAAGGAACAGTAATCTAATCACGAAAGCTGCAGACACACACCTCTGCGCGAACTTCTCCGCTTTCGCCGGCGCATCAGGTACGGTGGGGTCGTTCTCAGCGCGCTGCCTGCAAAAGGCCATCGGAGGACGGGGTGAGCAATAAACGTCGGCGAAACCGAAAGGAACGGAGATCGGATCGAACTAAGAACGGGGGACATACTTGAAGGACGGGACAGAGTTGAGGAAGAGGTCAATCCACTGGATCTCAACAGGAGTGGCCTTCCGCGGGTTGTCGGAGGGGAAGCGGTAGGGGATGGTGCAGGCGCGGTAGGTGCTCTCGACCGGCGCCTGCAGCAGCGGGAACGGCACCGACGGCGACGAGCTCTCCATGGTGTGCTAGTGCTACACTCCGCCGAGGCGAACTGGCCGGGCGATCGCCCTGCTCTCCCACGGGTATGGTTTTTTGGGATTCTCCGCCGGCCGCTGGTATATATGGCCATGCGGCCCATGGGCCGGCGACACGGCCCACGGCACGGCCAACGGGCGGCACGGCACGGCAGGCCGCGTGCCCGTGCCGGCACGGCCCGGTGCTCCGTGTAGTGCATGGGCCGCTGGCCTGGCCCATGACACGGCACGGCCAAAAGGCCGGCACGGCGCCTCGCGCCCTCGCCCACGCGGCCAGTGGCCACGCCCAGCTGGCCCAGCGCCCACGCCCAGCCTTATATAATCCCCCACCCAGACGCGGCCACCCACACTCTAACCCTAATCCAATTCCAATCCTCCCACCCCGTCGTCGTCTACTCGTCTTCGACTCTTCGTCTTCGTCTCCCTCCGATCCGATACGCCGCCGTTGGTCGCCTGCTCACCTTGAGCTCGTCGGACCAGCTTTGTTCCGGTGACCTCGCCCTTCTCCCTAAGTCCCTCTCCTACCTCTCCTTTCACTAGTTCCCTTCCCTACTCCTCCGGTGTACCATGTGAGTCGTTGTTCTGTCTATTCTTCCGCCGCCGCTCGCCGTCGGTCTAACGGTGCTCTCTCGTTCGTTCTCTCTCGTACGCTCCTCTGGTGTACCATGCTCGCTCTCCGGCACTGGGCTCCGGTGGCGTAGGTC
>Ga0182004_10001889_pt1 | contig 15891 bp, 9 predicted proteins | sample Sormic07211540_1_FD_120479 | JGI IMG/M metagenome (GOLD analysis project Ga0182004, IMG submission 120479) | Endophyte microbial communities from Sorghum bicolor roots, Mead, Nebraska, USA - 072115-40_1 MetaG | ecosystem: Host-associated > Plants > Roots > Unclassified | place: USA: Nebraska...
AGGGTGGGCTGAGACCTTTATTTTTTATGATATATTTTGTGAACCTCATCCTTCATTGATATTTTCAATATAAAACTAATTCAAATTATTATATTTTTTCTATTGTGAAGGATTATAGTAGAGGTAAGTCAATGTAGTACTTTTGTTGAGCCCCTCCTATTTTTTTCCTGGCTTCGTCCCTAATTAAGGGGAATCGATTATACTTTTTAGTATGATAAAATATACATAATTATATGGTTGAAGAACTTTTTAAAAAATATTACACTATTTCTTACCAAAATCATCATATTTTAACAAAAAAATAAGTGAATTTGATATTTTATGCTATAAATATTAATATTTATATATGTACTTTAAGTAAAACACTGTGTTGGGGGGCACCGCCCCTGCTAGCCTCCTAGTTCCGCCAATTTATATATATTACTGCTGTTACTTAACACTTCATCTATTTTAAATTATCGGCCGTTCTGACTTTTTAGATAGTTGTTATTGTTCAGTATATATACATTGTATCTAGATATATATAATAACAACTACAAATTTAAAAATGCTAGATTAACTTAAATTTTGAAACAAATGGAGTGTTAAAGAGCAAAGTGATCAATCTATCTGTTATTTTACATTTTTAAAAAGTGCACGCGCATCTCTTGTGATCTATATTTGATATTTTTCTGCGAGTGATCTATATTAGATATGGACTCATGACTCATCTGGGTTAGAACCTGCATGTTTGTATGTCAAATGGCGCTACGCAATCAAATTCTAATACATATTGGAATAGACGACGCAACTGTTACAAAATCTTCCAGTATCAAGTCGTTAAGTTACTCATGCAACAAGGTGCATATTTCGTTACGATGGGCACGTTTGCTAGCTACGGACAATATGTGTTCTCTATGCTGTTTTCTTTGTTTGCTTGCACAACCGAATGATAAAGATATGCCATGATGATGAGCAGGAGTGCAAAGTCAGACCTCATCGAAGCGTATAGCACTTCACTAAATTCTGTGATTAGTCTACAGATATATATATTCCTAATTTGTCCTCTGAGAATCATGACCCGTTTGGAGAGAAACAACGAATTCTCAAAAGTAAATTCGCTTCAGGAAGAAAACCAGGGAACCTTTTCCCCATGTCTCAAACGGGCCTAATCGAACGCACATGAGGCCTTACTTAGTTACATCAAATTTTATGGCATATGCATAGAGCATTAAATATGGGTAAAAATAAAAACTAATTACATAGCTTGTCTGTAATTAAGATATGAAACTTTTAAGTCTAGTTAGTTTTTGATTAAACAATAATTGTCAAATAAAAACGAAAATATTATAATACTCAAAATCAAAAAAAATTCGAAACTAAACAAGGCCTAAAATAAGATGATAAAGATGTAAAATACCCTATAATATTCCACTTGATTCGTGGATCTCTGCAAACATTTGTTTCTTGCCTTTCACCTGAACCTGGCTGGTCCACTTGTCAGCCTACGTGAATGCTGACGACAAGGCCGTTGTTCGTAGAAGAGGCCTGACGCTGCGTTCACGTGGGCCGACCGGCGGCGATGGCAGGCTTAGGCAGAACGGCGGGGGGACCACCAGACTGTCGAGGTGGTTGGTGCGCCTGAGAAGTGACGCCGTTACTTACGTCAAAAAAAAAACAAGTGACGTCGTCTAGTGGATTGGATTCTCGCCAATCGAGGTCCGATTTCAACAAACCACGGACACTGCTTGAAGCAACAAGATATTTTGTGTAAAGATTTACAGCTTTCTATTGGTTGCAATGATGAATTTTTATACGATCAAGTTGTTGTTGGAGTATTTTCTTTAAAAAAAAATGAATTCACTTGCAACTTGTTTGGATCAAAAAAATATTTTGGATGAACTGAAATCTACTCCTTCTGTTTCTAATTATTAGATGTTTTTTCTAGATAAATTGTTTTTATTATATATTAGATATGTGTATATCTAAGTACGTAGCAAAAACTATTATATATATCTAAAAAAAATCAAAACATCTATAAATTGGAATGGAATGAGTACCAATTTATAGACTAAAATCCTATTTGGATTCATAGTGATAATAATTAGTTGCTAATAATTAGCTTTGTTGGATCAAAATGGGCCCAACTAATAGTCTAGCTAATTATTAGTTGGATACTAACTAACAACTATCACTATAGTTGTGCAAAAACTAACTAATAGTTAGCTACCTAATATTAGCTATGAGTTATTAGCTAGCTAACTATTAGTTGGATCTACACTATCTAGTTGGAATTTGACATTTCAAAACTTTTCAAAGTTTAGGTATAAACATGTCTTAAATTTAGGGGTAGGAGATAGAAATAGGTTATGTTGATTCTTATGCTATTTTGTACTCTGCAACTTATACCATACTCCCTCCGTCCCTTTTTAATTGTCTCTTGCGCTTCCTGAAAAACAACTGCCAGCAATTATATATTTAAAAATATTAATATTTATAATACATAATTAGTATCATTAGAAAGATCTTTGAATATAGTTTTTTAACAAATTTATTTGGAGATACAAATGTTGCACGTATTTTCTATAAATCGAGTCAAACTTGTGGCACGCACACCAACAACGACAATTAAAAAAGGACAGACGGAGTACTCTTTAACACCCCCCCTCCCACCTAAAACATGGCAGTGTAACTTTTGTTGGATAAGTTAGGCGGCCATCTGAATACTTAGCGAGAGAACTATCACATAATAATGTGCTACTATATTGAATAATGTATAGGTGTTGGTACAAGTTAAATGCTTGATATCATCATCTCATAGCCTGTAGAGTGGTCTCCTCTAAGTTTTGTATTATCATTTTTAGCCATGGCGGTCTATAGAAAAGGACACCTCTAAATTAAACTTAGGTGGTCAGGCAACTAGATACATGCATGTAGAACAGGTCCAGACCAACGAAGGGGATCCATTGACAGCAGATGGTACACAGCGCAATCTTGCAGAAGAAAAGACGGGCTTATCTACTAATAATTGTATATTGCGAACCAAATCCATTGGCTGCTAGACATCATACCACATGATTAGTCATACCGATTGTTTTTTCCTCCTTGTCTTTTCCAAGTTTCACCCCCTGTAATTAGATTAGATTCGCACATAAAAACAAATTCAGTCGTTGCTACGGAATGGGCATACCGCATAGCATAATTGATTTTCTCACATCACAGACAGGAGAGACAGGCAGACACCAAGCTGGTTGTGGTGCAGCTCACTGAGCACTGTGCTGCGCCCCGCGGTCGACGCCATTTATCACCTCACCACCTCACCTCCTCCACCCGGGTGCTTACGTGGCGCGGCACCACCGGCTGATCGGCGCAGGAACGGAGTAAACGCTGGCAGCTCCAATCCCCGTCGCTGCTCTGCTCCTCCTCATCCCTCCCCCTTGCAGAGGCGACGCAGAGGCAGAGGCTGGTTTGCTTCTCCCTCCAATAATTCCCTTCCGCCTCTCCTCCCTCCCGTCCTCTCACAAGCTAGCCCACACACCCGCAGAAATCACAGCGGGAGGAGCAGCAAAAATCTCCATGCTCACCACGCTGGGCCTAGATCTCCGGCGAGCCGGCCTCGCGCGGTAGCCCGATCCGCTCCCCGATCCGCTCCCGGGCCCGATGGGCGGCGAGCTGCCGGAGCCGAGCCGGCTGAGACGCGCGCTCAGCTTCGGCTGCGGCGCCGTCCCCGAGGAGGCGCTGCACCTCGTGTTCGGCTACGTGGACGACCCGCGCGACCGGGAGGCGGCCTCGCTCGTGTGCCGCCGCTGGCACCGCATCGACGCGCTCTCGCGCAAGCACGTCACCGTCGGCTTCTGCTACGCCGTGGAGCCCGCGCGGCTGCTCGCCAGGTTCCCCAGGCTCGAGTCGCTCGCGCTCAAGGGGAGGCCCCGCGCCGCCATGTACGGCCTCATCCCCGAGGACTTCGGCGCCTACGCCGCGCCCTGGGTCGCCCAGCTCGCCGCGCCGCTCGACTGCCTCAAGGCGCTCCACCTGCGCCGCATGACCGTCACCGACGAGGACATCGCCGTGCTCGTCCGCGCGCGCGGCTACATGCTACAGGTGCTCAAGCTCGACAAGTGCTCCGGCTTCTCAACCGACGCCCTCCGCCTCGTCGCCCGCTCCTGCAGGTAATGGGTAACCTCCGTGTTTCTGTTCATCTGCTGATCTGCAACGCCGTGTTTCTTCAGCCTGCTTTCCCATTACGGTGTGCTGGGAAAGTCAGCTGGGTAGTTGCGCACTTGAGTACTTCATCTTTTCGTACTCCTAGAGAAATCATGATTGATCCGGCGGAGATGTTCCTAAAACGGAGTAACAGATAAGCTCGAGCCGTGTGTCAGTTTCTCCAAGTAGTCAGCTCGCCCGCTTTTGGATTCTCCTTCTCTCTTTTCTGACAAATTGGCATGGGCAAGCTCTGATGCGATCTTAGGTCATAACATGCAAGAATTTTCTTGACTGTAAATCTATAAGAGCTTTGCATATGCAAAAGACAAATTCATAATACTGCTGGGTTGATCACTAGTCCAGTGTTTTTTGTTTCCTTGAGAAGTCCCCAGAGGTGTCGACAAAATGGCTGGTGATATATCACTCCCAGGAGGGCCAGGAGTACTTATGTGCCACGTTGATTGGAACTGAACATGACTACTCTGTCCCCAATGAAACATATTTTTGACCAAAATTCAGTTGCAGCTTTGCGCGTTGTTGATTTCAGTTATCAATCAATTCAATCGTGAACACATCTCATATGGTACCATGTCTTGTATTTCAGGCAGCATCATTTCCCCTTCTCTCTTCTTCCCATAAGTCTTTCAGATGGTTTAATTTTTTATTTATTAGTTTGAATTCTGTAACGATGTTGTTGAATCGGTTGGCTAAGGAAGTTGAATAATAGATGTTCATGGAAGTTTTGTGTTTGATATATACATGAATACATCTCCATCTCAAATGTTTACTATTATTTTTTTGTGTGCTGAAGCTACTTTCCTTTTTTATACTGGAGGCAAGAAACCATGGCGGATGCTCTGTTGTAATTGCGAGTCATTTTTCCTCAGGAAAAAAATTGCTCCGGTTTCTTTAGCAAGTCTTTTTTACATATTATTTACTGACGCACGGTGAATTTATCATTCTAGTTGCTATGACTGCATGATATCACAACAGTAACATGCCATAAATCGTATTGACAGATCTCTGAGAACTTTGTTCCTGGAAGAATGTACAATTGCCGATGAAGGGAGTGAATGGCTCCATGAACTCGCTGTCAACAATTCTGTTCTGGTGACACTGAACTTCTACATGACAGATCTCAGAGTGGAGCCTGCTGATCTGGAACTTCTTGCAAAGAACTGTAAATCATTGATTTCTTTGAAGATGAGTGAGTGTGATCTTTCAGATCTGATTGGTTTTCTCCAAACCTCCAAAGGATTGCAAGAATTCGCTGGAGGTGCATTTTCTGAAGTTGGAGAGTACACCAAATACGAAAAGGTCAAGTTCCCACCTAGACTATGCTTCTTGGGGGGTCTTACCTTCATGAGTAAAAATGAGATGCAAGTTATCTTTCCATATTCTGCAATGCTTAAGAAACTGGACTTGCAGTACACTTGCCTCACCACTGAAGATCACTGTCAGCTTATTGCTAAATGCCCCAACCTACTGGTTCTCGAGGTAATGTTTTTATACATCTTTAATTATACTCATGTGTTCTTCCAAAAAAAATATACTTGCGTGTCTAAAATAAGTGAATATCTAATTTCAACTGACAAGATAGATGCTCTCGACAGGTGAGGAATGTGATTGGGGATAGAGGACTAGAAGTTGTTGGTGATACATGCAAGAAGCTACGAAGACTCAGAATTGAGCGGGGGGATGATGATCCCGGTCAAGAAGAGCAGGGAGGAGTCTCTCAGATAGGTTTGACAGCCGTAGCTGTTGGCTGCCGTGAACTGGAGTACATAGCTGCCTATGTATCTGATATCACAAATGGGGCGCTGGAATCCATTGGCACGTTCTGCAAGAATCTCTATGACTTCCGGCTTGTTCTGCTTGACAAACAGAACAAAATAGCAGATCTGCCACTTGACAACGGCGTCCGTGCTCTATTGAGGAATTGCACAAAACTTCGGAGGTTTGCCTTCTACCTGAGACCGGGAGGGCTTTCAGATGTAGGCCTTGGTTACATTGGACTGTACAGTGGAAACATCCAATACATGCTGCTCGGCAACGTTGGCGAATCTGACAATGGATTGATCCAATTTGCAATGGGATGCACCAACCTGCGGAAGCTCGAGCTGAGGAGCTGCTGCTTCAGCGAGCGAGCTCTGGCAGTGGCCGTGCTCCAGATGCCCTTGCTGAGGTACATATGGGTGCAGGGGTACAGAGCCTCTCAAACAGGTCAGGACCTCATGCTCATGGCCAGGCCATACTGGAACATTGAATTTGTGCCTCCCGGTCCCGAGAGCGCCTATCGTGTGATGGCAGATGGACAGCCTTGTGTTGACACCCATGCCCAGGTTCTTGCGTATTACTCCCTTGCTGGAAGGAGGCCGGACTGTCCTCAGTGGTTGGTTACTTTGCATCCTGCGTGACTGTAAATACATCAAGCTGTCCGAGTGTGGTTATTGTACCAGCTGCTTGTGTACCGTAATAAAACTCTAGTACTGTAGTGGAGGTGTAGTGCAATAAGTTGCAGTTGTTGCTTGTACTAGTATCTAATCCTAGGAGGATGTATACTAAGTTGTTCTATGCTTTCCTTTTCCCAGAATTGTATCTTGCTCCACTGTAAATATCAGAAATGGCCTACTAGTTTTGGACTTTTGACTGTGCTAGATACAGAAGTTGGAATCATGGATATCAGGTGCATTGCATGCACTAGAAAAGATGAGCCGAGAGCGACTACGTTTTGTCATTCTCAAGAATTGATAAAGAGGCAATGCATTTGGACGTGTACTAGAATGTCTGGACTCTGAAGCTCGAGTCCAGGTCCAGCACCAGGAAGACGACGGTCACTATGAAACGGATGGGTCCGTCCGTCCCTCACTGGCCACTTGGAGCCCCTACGTGAAGTAGTACGTGGTCTCGGTGGGCAGCGACATGGGCCGCCGAGTGGCGGGGGACCTGTCATCTGTGCCCACTGCCCACCCAGCCACCGCGGCACCGCGCCCAGAAGGGGATAGCGTCGCGTTTCCAGAGTAGAGCAACTCCAACCCACCTCACAAGTGTCTCTATTCTAAATCTAAAGACTTCATTCAAAAAAATTAACTCCAACCCACCTCCTACTTGGACTCTCATTTTCTATGCCCTTCTAAATTATAGTTTCAACCTCTCACATCTAGAACCTCCTATCCTACTTGTTTAGGAGGTGGGTTGGAGTTGGATCTTAATTTGAACTCCTATTTTTTTTATCATAACATGTAAATAAAAATTTAAAAGCTTAATTTAGGAATTTGGAGTTGGAGTTGCTCTGGTGCTCGGTGACTAGCAGTAATAATGGCTAGCGAACAAAAAAAAAAGTAGCCCCGCCGCTGAATCGACAACTGGGGGCGGCTTTCCTCGTCGGGAAAAGGACGTTTCTGTCAGCTTGCCCATGGATTCTGGGGCACCATTTCATGAAGAACCCGGTTGATCTGAACATGCCAAGAGCAGATACGGGGTTAGGAGCAGCTGCAGTCTGTTGTTACGTCCACTTTTGTAACATTCCAACTGAAAGATGTTTTATATAGTAATAATTTCCACCTAGGATTCTAGAATGTTACTCTATCGATACAAATCTTGAGAGTATAATATAGACGAGATGGAAGGATCTGGCTCTATCTGCTCCATGCAGGGAAAGCCGAATCTCAACAATGGCAAAAGTTGTGTTTGGTGTAAAATCAGAGAGGAATTAGAGAGAGTTCTGAATTTTGCACAGCGCATAAAAAGGTTAAAAGCATTCTATGTGCATGCCATATAGGCCTTGTTTGGATGCCCGGTAATTGGACCAAAACACCTGTAAATACAGACCCTATTTTATCTACGACACAGGCCTAAGTTCATTATTTGCCCACTTATTTTACATTTAATTTGGCCCAAAACCAGTGTAAAAGAAATGTCATCTCCTGGCGTCTACTCTCTCCATCGCAAAATATCGTTTTAGGTTTTCGTATCACAAATTTAATTAGATTTATAAAAAATACGTGAAACATTTATATCTCTAAATAAATTCATTATAAAACTAGATTTAAAAATCTTTCTGATGATACTAATTCATAAGTATTATTATTTTTAATGTATATTTAGTTAAAGTTATTTCTCGAAAAACGAGAACAACCTTAATTTTGCGAGGGAAGGAGTATCCTCGTGATACATTCACTACCACGGTGAAGCCGCGTGGATTCACGTGCCGTAACCCGCGACTAGACCCCCGTTCGCACGAGCGAGAGCCCCCACCCCAAAGCTCCTCCCGCATCCCCAACACTTAGCCCGAGCAGACGCGCACCGCCGCCGGCCGCCATGCACAACGTTCGCTTGAGCATATGAGCCGAATCTGCTGGCCATTCAACAGTTTTTTTCTCTCATAAGAAATCAGTCAACAATACTTTCTGTCATGGCTTATCAGCCAAATGAACAAGGCAACTAGTATTCGTGTCCCGTCCCCGGCGGCCTTCGACAATCCCTGTCCCACATCACCTTCGCCCAGCCACATGAAGCAGTGGATGATGCTAGAGTGGAGGCAAGGAAGTCGTCAAGCCGACATCCTCTCTAGGAGTCCCTCTCGAGCGGCCGCAATGCGCGAGATGCATCCGCGTCAACGTGAAAATACAAGATAAGACTTCTCTATATCAAAGGGGCCCGCATTGTGGGTGTAGATTAATCTTAGCAAGGAGCGGGACTTGCTGGAGCAGAGAGATCCAAGCTGTTGGCTTGAGATCTGCAGATGGTGCCCTCTTTGATCCTTTTTCTCTCTATCATTTGCAGGTATTGCTTGTTGTAGTTCAGTAGTGCATAAATAACCCCATGTTAGTTGAATTAAGGGGAATGATCTATTCGAGGATTTCATTGGTGCATTTTATTGAAGAGAATGATGATTTCTTAGGCTTCTTGGGAATCTGGCGATGAGCGCCGTGCCATCAGCATGTGTAGCCGAGGGCGTGACCCCCATGGTAGCAGAGCTCGGCCGTGGAACAACCCCACGACGACGGCCGAGCCGTGGTCGGCCAGGGAGCGCCCCCCGTGACGGCGGCACTTGGCCGGGGAGCATCTGCGTGCAACGATGGCGGGGCAGGCACGCTCGTGCCGCCAGGGGGTGCCTCTCCGCGATGGTGGCGAGCGATGGCACATCCGCGCATGTCATGGGCAAGCTCGTGTAGCAGCGGCGCATCTACGACTATGACAATTCCGCGCGGAGACGAGAACCAAGGAGTGAAGGAGGCGAGGATGACGATAATCAACATGGTCAGTGAGCGCATGGCCACTTCTAGCAGCGGCTGATGTTGCAAGCGCCTTGAACGTAAACCGTTTGCAAGCTCGCTACGCATGCTCGTAGTGCTGGTTGCTAGCTCGTCGTGCCGCTCTTTACCTCTCTGGCTAGCCATGCACGCTCGCCTCGCTCCAACCTCTAGGTCCTCGTTGCCCTCTGCCAACCGTGCTTGCCACACCCAGGCCCGCGCCGTCCGCACATGCTTGCCGCAGCGCTAGTCGCCGAGTGCAGCGCACCAAGCCCGCAACATCCGGTCACGCTCGCAGCAGCTCTTGCCGTGAGCTCCTACGTTGTCTTCATAGGAGAGAAGCCAAACCAGGTTGAAAACGACTGGAGCCCTTGATCTTGCATCGATGGAGATGTAATGAAAGTTACACCGTGAAGGGATCACACAGGAGCTCCGGATAGTGGAAAATCCTTTCTCAACGAGCTTACCATGTCCACGTACCACATTCGTCGTATCATACCTATATACCGAGAACTTTTGTGACTATGAGCACACGACATTAGTACCTCGGCTCGCCCCTACCGGATCTCCTTAGGTATTGATTTTTTTTCTTCTTCCACCTCCGTCCTCTCTAAGGCCTTGTTTAGTTCACCCTAAAAACCCAAATTTTTTTAAGATTCTCTGTCACATCGAATCTTGCGGCTATGCATGAAACATTAAATATAGATGAAATTAAAAATTAATTACACAGTTTGTCTGTAAATCGCGAGACGAATCTTTTAAGCCTAGTTACTCTATGATTGGACAATGTTTATCAAATAAAAATGAAAGTACTACAATATCGTTTTTTCAAAAAAAATTGAAACTAAACAAGGCCTAATACGGAATCTTACAGTTATTTTTCATGAACACTATTTAATTTGTTTAACACACAATTAATTGTCCATGTCAATACTAATTGGCAACGAGTACAGTATTTGCAGCTTTGTTTTCAACTGAATTTCAGTTAGAAAAGAAATACAACACTGGAAGAATGATAAATTACAAAAACTCAATTTAGAAATTGATTTATAGTTGACAAAATTTTTATTTGAAATTATTTTCAAGGAAAAATACGTAATATACGTCGGTCGATACCAATGTGGCCGGTTGGCCAATACGGCCCTCGGCCCAACCCAATTATCCCCTGCATGTGCGTCGCTCGCCCTGCTTGCCCCACGGCCCGGCCCCGGCCTTGTCACTACCGCGCCACGCCGCCGCCACGCCCGTCGGCGACGAGCCTCCGTGCCGCCTGAGAGAAACAGACGAGCAGAGTCCAGAAATGTCAGCTCAGATAAACAGGGCCCCGACACAGCCGTGCGCTGGCTCGCTGGCACCGCGCGTCCCACGCCACCTCCACACCACCGCCGCGCTTGCGGCCGAGTCGCAGACCCTCATCGCGCAGCTCCTCGCTTCGGGACTCACCGGCAGCGCTGACCTCTCCTTCAAGCTCCTCGTGCTGCACCTCGGATGGAATCATGGAACACTATGCATGCATGGTGGACTTGCTGGGTAGATTCGGAAGCGTGCGGCAGGCCTATGATTCATCCGAGGTATACCGGTGAGGCCAAACTCTGATGTGTGGGCCGCGCTGCTCGGGGCGGCTACATTGCAACATGGCCAACATTGCGTCGAGGGAGGTCTTCGAGCTGAGCCGTAAGGGGAGACCGGGCGCCTACATGGCATTCTCCAACACACTTGTGGCAGCCGGGAAGTGGGATGGCGTGCATGACGTTAGGGAGATGATGAAACAATGAGGCGTGCTGAAAGACACTGCCTGCAGCTGGGTTGGCTCTGAGAACCCGCGCCGCTTGTCGACTGATGTACAGGTAGAGTTTTTACCTACCCATACCATGTCAAATTTCTCCTGTAACATTCTAACATCAATCTATTGGACAACAATGCATTTTTGCAATTCATATGATATAGAATCTATGACAAGTGTCATGTTGCAGGCTTGCAACTGAGAAGTAACTTCTTTGTATTCTGATAATCAGTAAGTAGCTTTCCAGAAAAACCAGATAGCTCTGTTTGTTAACTTAGTATCTTAATTTCTCTTCCTTAATTGTGTTGGTTCTATTCATATCATATTCATACATCATGATCTCAATGAAATTAGTGAAGAAATTATTTTTATGCTTGATCATGTTACTGCATTGTGCAGGCTATGCCAGTTGATATATAGGATATATACTCATATAGTAGACTAACGATTTGTACAAGTCTGCAACAAATCTCTGCAACAAATCTGCAAACTGAATTTTCATGTGTTTCAACTTCATTCTTCATAATGCAATTATGTGTTCAATGTAATACAAGGATATATAGGGAACACTTGCGAATAATAGTCTGGTTGTGTCAGTAAGCTCAGTTTGTACACTTGCGTGCTCATGGAGAACCTGCAGGTACCTTACTGGCCGCTGCTCAAGTACTGGTAGTAGTAGGACTACGTGGCCGGTCTCGATGCCTTGTCTGATGCTTCATTTCTCTCTGTTGCGTGTGTTTTGATTTTTTAAGTCAAGTGCGCACTTCACTAGCTTGAGGATGCGATGCCATAACGTTTGCCTGGATAGGATATAGAGGTTGGGACACACTATCCAATATGATGTTAATCACTTTGCGGTAACTGAGAGAGACATGCCAAATACTGCAGCGTTTCTTTAATTCAGACATTTGGATAAGGACAGCATCACAGTAGGTTTATTTGTAGGGTTAGTATCTTGGAACCCTAAAATTTTCATTCAGACATGCGTGTTCTTACTGAATCCATTACAAAAAGGAAGGCTAATGTGCTACTGATATCTAGCTAGTAAAATCATTTTTTCCACAGCTACTAGCAGCTAAGGCTCTTGATCGACGCCGAAGAACAGCTAACTGTTCAGATGTTGTAATGCTAGCTGCTGCCGGCAGATCAAGCAAGCAAGCTACATATATTTCTGTTAGACTAGAACTTGTTGTTTGCTTGACCAGAGTACCCCACATGGCTCTGTTTGCTGCACCACCTACATTTTGTTCACCAGAGAGTCCAATTTATTTTCAGAAAGTGTTGCATTTTAATTTGTCCACATTTTCTAGAACTAGTAGACAAGCTCATTGCTTCTTTTGCTTATTTCTTTGCAATTTTGACAATGTTTCATGCTCAAATTTGTAATTTTGTGCTGCAGGTTAGAGGGTGCAAACATGTGAAGATCTTCAAGGTTATGCATCTATGTTGTTCGTGTGTTATCTCTGGTAGTGCTTAAATTATGGCATTGGCCAACTTTCTGCTGGTAACGCGATCCACTTTCTGACAAGATTTGAAAAGAGAAACTTTTACCTTATGATGAAACCAGTGTTTAACATGTAGGAGTAGGCTATTTACCACCATTTATCGCACAGATTTGTTGCACTTGTATGCCACCCTTTCACCCTCTTGTATACGTGGTTAACTTTAGCTGACGCTATGGGATGCTAGATGGCATTTATCATGTCCTTTTGATGGACCTCGTTTTCCCATTCCATTTCACGCTCGAAACTACTCCCTCCAGTAGTCCAGTTGCATTATTTACTATTTAGTTGTCATTTTGGACAAGCAAATTGACTTTCAATTAGTTCTGGCTTGCTGTCAGATACATCAAGTTCTCCTAACAGCAGAAAGTGATTTTGTTGTGCAGGCATCCAAATTAGCCAACCTGGGTATTCAGAAAGGTCGAACCTTTGATGATGACTAGCACAGTATCAGCTTCAACAGCTCTCATTGTATAATTCTTGCAAATTGCAGCTCTGAACTTTCAGCCATGTCAAAGGATGGTCTTCCGTGGACTGTGAATTATCAGACTTGAACTTGTGCAAATATTTATCTTTGTTGAAGGGATGACATCCAAATGTCAGTCGCGTCAATAGGAGGTGCTGAGTAAGGCCACATATTCCCCATCGAGCACCAGAAAACGAGCAGAACAGAAAAATGTCGAGGGGCGGTGCGGTAGACTAGTAGTTGAGTGGAATAATCTGATCCATGCTTGTATGTTTGTTCTTAAACACTGCGCCTGACCAGTTATCTTGTATGGTGAGACAAGTTCGAGCAATAAATAAAAACCATTCTTTTTTAACAAATATATGAACAAAACCATTCTGTTTGCACAACCCGGCAGGGAGCAGGAAGCTATTTCTACCTGCCCTGCTCAATAATTCTGCTGTTTGACGTTGTTTTGATGCGAAGAGTGCAATATTTAAGGTGCTCGCAAGTCGACCATGGAGAAGGGGAACATGTCAACTATGGTGGAAGTTCACAGTTCGCTGTAGTACCTGCTAAAGATGCTCTACCTGCTATACCAAATTGGAGCGCAGGTACACGCACCACTTCCTCAGATAACGGGCGTCAAAAAACGGGGGAAAAAAAAGGCGCTACCTCTCTACTAGTGCGCTCTAGGTATATATATAGGTAAAAACAATGTTGTTCAGCAATTCCACATGGTTACTCTTTCTTTATTTTTTTCCCTCTCGGTTATTGCGACAGGCACGTCTGGGTGGCCCAGCGCTACAAAGGGGGGGCTCGGAATCTGGAATCTCTGCCCTGCGCCTCTATTTCCTCAATTATATCGTCCATTTGCCGAATCCGAACATTTGCCTGCCTGAGGTGGAAAAAAAAAAGGCTAACGCGGACATGACGCCCGAAAGCTCCACGACCCCCCTGGACGCTTTGCCATGCCACCACTTTCACCCACGCCCAATGGCAGCGTAAAGACCGGAAAGGAGCAGCACTAGCAACGCCGGCCGGCCGGGCGCCTTGCTTTCACCTGGCACGAGCAAAAGTCGCCGGAGCAGGGCGCAAAGCAGAAGCAGCAGGCGAATCGCAAGTGCTGGCTGCGACCCCCCGTTGCCGTCTCCCGGGACGAGGGAGAGGACGTCCTACTCCTACGCCGGAATGGAATTGGGGTGGTGAAAGTGAAAGAGAAAGCGACCGCGCGCAAGTGCAAAGCTTCCGGGCGCAACGGGAGGCGCCCAACGCAGCAACGGCACAAGCAGCAGGCGCACTTGGCCCGGCCCCCGGCCGGCGTCGCGTTGGATTCGCATGAATCTTGCGTGTGCCCGAGCCCGAGTGCTCCCGGGGCCCCGCGGCTACTTCAGCCCCACTGCCGCTGCCTGCGCCGCGGCAAGTTGCGCGGCCACAGCAGCCTGGCTCTGGCCCTCGGCGTGTGGCTGGAGCCAGCTCTGTGTAGCGTAGTAGTGTGCATGGGACAGGGCACGCCACGGCAATAAAGGCGAGCGCGGTTAAACAAAACGGGGGTGGTTAGCGGCCGGGGGACACCAGCCACCATCGTCAGATTCAGAGATGCTCATGTGGTAGCATCAGTGTGTGGAGCACCCGGGATTTTATTTTATTTTATTTTATTTTATAGATTTCAGGCGCTTTTACGCTTTTGTCCTGAGACCAGACGAGACAGCCCATTTGCCGGCTCAGGGCTATCAGAACAGTGCGATCTGGGCACTGAATCGCAAGCGAAACTGGAGTGGGAGCGAGATGATGATTCGTGGCGGGAGAAAGTAGACTGGTCAGGTCAGGCGCCGGCGAACGGTGGTGACATGACACAACTGCAATTTCCGTTGCGAAGGCCGAGTCAGACGCCACATGAGGCAAGTGCCACGGACACCCCTTTGCTTCTCAGAGAAACAGGTGGAACATAACGTACCGATCGGCCATGGTGTTTTGGCTTCCATACTACCGCATATAATAACAATGGTAGAATACACTAGTACTACCGCATATAATAACGGCAACAATCGAGCAATGCCTCGCTTTTCTTGTTTTTAGCATCTGGTTGCAGTTTCCCACTGCTGGGAATGGAATGAGCCGGCTTCACAGATCACAGTGTGCGCCACTGAACACTCAAGCCACGAGTGGATCCGCACGTCTGGCGACGGTCATGTGCTGGCGTGTGTGTGAATGATCTTGAAACGAGCTGCTGGCTGCACTGTGTGCGCCCACTGAGAATGTTGCAGGAAGGTACTAGTAGTACTTCCACAGGGGCCAGATCATGCATCCATGTCTTTGCTTTCGGAAATGAAATAAGACCTTGTTTAGTTGCTCCGAAAGACAAACTTTTTAAGGTTTTTTATGCATTAAATATAGATAAAAAATAATTAATTATATAGTTTGCTTATAATTTACGAGATAAATCTTTTAAACCTAATTAATTTATTAAACAGTAATTACTATATGAGCTCTTTTACAGTGGTTGGGGGTACTTCTTGGTTCCTATAGGTTCCTAAATAAATTATTAGCACTAATTAATTTTATGAGTGGAAGGTTAGGATTGTAATTGTGGCTCCCCCGCACCCCTCTCTGCGCACAGACACACCCGAAAGACGTATCGCCGCGGCCTTGCCTCGCCCTCTCCATCACGCATCGTGCACGCATCGCAGCCGCCTCGCCATCGCGCATCACTGCCGCCTCGCC
>Ga0182004_10001890_pt1 | contig 15891 bp, 15 predicted proteins | sample Sormic07211540_1_FD_120479 | JGI IMG/M metagenome (GOLD analysis project Ga0182004, IMG submission 120479) | Endophyte microbial communities from Sorghum bicolor roots, Mead, Nebraska, USA - 072115-40_1 MetaG | ecosystem: Host-associated > Plants > Roots > Unclassified | place: USA: Nebraska...
AGAAGCTGGGACACAATGCGCCTCTCCACCTCGCCGTGTGTCTTCTCCCTCTTGGGCGCGATAGAGTCGATTTCATCAATAAAGATGATGGACGGCGCGTTCTTCTCCGCCTCCTGGAATGCTTTTCGGAGATTGCTCTCGCTCTCTCCGGCCAGCTTCGACATGATCTCGGGACCGTTTATGCAGAAGAAGAAGGCGCCGGTTTCGTTAGCGACTGCACGGGCAATGAGAGTCTTTCCGGAGCCAGGCGGCCCGTACAATAGGATGCCCTTGGGGGGCTTCACTCCAATCGACTTGAACAACTGCGGGTGCCTGAGTGGGAGCTCGACCAGCTCCCTGATCTGAGCCAGCTGCTTCCGCATGCCACCAACGTCATCGTAGCCAACGCCATCGAGCCTCTCCTCGTCTTCCCGCTTCACGGGCTCGCCATCGCAGAACACCACCGTGTCGTCGGCGACGATGCAGTACTCGGCGGGCGGGTGGATGTCCACCACCTTGAATTCCACACTCCTCATGCCGCCGCGCACGAGGAAGAGGTCGCCCTTGCGGACGGGGCGGTAGGCGTTGAGGAAGTGCGGCTTCAGGTAGGCCTCGAAGAGGTCCCCCGTGAGGCCCTCCACGGTGTCGTCGAGGGGCAGGACATGCACTTTGGCCCCGTACGCGGCGTCGTGGCACGGGTGCACGGACACGACGTCGCCCAGGCGCACCCGGAGGTTGGAGCGGACGGACCGGTTGATGCCGAGCGCGTGCTCCCCGCACCCCTCGTTGTTCATGGCGATGCAGATCGTGTCGCGGCGCCGCTTCCCCTTGAGCAGGACCACGTCGCCGTGGTAGATGGACAGCTTCTCCATGGTCGCCGGGTGGAGGTTGCATATGGAGACGTCGTCGTTGGTCGGCTCCTCCACCACCAGCTTGTTCGCCGCCTTCTTCATCGTCCTGGAGGCGGGAGGACAGCACGCCGCTGCGCCGTCGTCCGACGTCGTGCCGGGCTCAATCTTGCTCGAGAACGGTTGGTGGCAGTGTGGTGTGGTGTCGTGTGGGCGTGTGGCGTGGCTTGGTGCTCTTTGGCTTCGCCTCTTGCGTCCGCGGCAGGAAAAGCAGTTCGCGTTTGCGTTCCGATGGGGTCGTCGTGGGGAGAAAGGCCGCGAGCCGGTCCAGAGATTTATAGGAGCGGCGGGCGGGCGCGTTTCCGCTTCGCACGGGCAGCCGAGTCCGATTCATGGTGGAGACGTTCGCTGGGGCTTGCGTTGCAGCTGGGCCCGGTGGAGTCCGATTCCGCCTTCTTTGCACTGGCCGTCCAGTTCGGACTCACGGACCTTTCTGGAAGGACAGCCCATTACGGCCCAATAGTGAGAACAGCCTACTAAGATTGCAGCCCAGCATCGTGGAAAAACATGGCGGGCTTGGTTGGATTGGAGTCCACATCAGAAAGCCGGCGCCGACTATATAGCAACAAAAAAAAAATCCTCTCCGTTGGGCCACACACGACACGGAGTCCCTTGCACGGCACGCACGGCACGAGCATATTCTCTCCGCGCATGCCGACGGCGGGCGGCGGCGACCTTTTCCAAGGGGAGGTCGGGCCCCATAGCGGAGCCTGACCCTCTCGAGAGCGACTCCCTCGGCGTCGCCATCGACTCCGCGGAAGCGGGGGGCGTACGCTTACCCACTCCCCAACCCAACCAAAACCAATGGTGCAGCCCCTCACGCTGGACCGGAGTTGGGGGGTGACGACGAGCCAGCCAGCCGCCGCCGGTTTGACCAGACCTGTGGTGATCAGCTCGTAAGGTGGGGTGGAGCTTCCGGTTTAGAGAATAAAGAGGGGTGCTCCGGGGTGGGCTGAGAGAGCGGAAGGAAGGAAGGAGGGAGCCGGCGATGAGCGGGTGGAGCTGGCTCTGCTGTGGCCGATCCAAAGCCGGAGGCAGCGATGTCCGGCTCCCCGAGCCCTTCCAGCTGCCGGCGCCCTTGCCCGATTGGCCGCAAGGTTTGGGGCTCTTCTCTCTCCCCACCCAACGCCTTTCCTTTTGCTGGCTTCGATTTGCTGTTCGTGCTGATTGGTTGTGGAAACGGTTGGCGGTTGAGTCGTAGCTGCTCCGTATGATCGTATCAGTATCAATTATTGCTAGATTTACCGTCCCTCTGTTGATAATCACCGGGTTATTTTGTTTGTTCGTTTTCCCTGTTTCTTATCAGCAGCCCTTTCTGTGGTAACCGTTACTAGAATCGATAGTTGCTTCAAATTCTTCCCTCTTGCATTAGAAATAAGTTGGGTTTGGCTTGTCAAACGATGGGGAAAAGGAGGTGAAACCCGGCGAAAGAGAGGAATTTTTGCTATTTCAGTGTGGTATTTCGCTTGCTTTGGCCATCGAATTCTTTGATCCACGAGTTTTGTGTATGTTTTTTTTATACTTTGGTTGTCGAATTACTGAATAAGGTGAAGTAGTTCGGCTACTACCACCCTGCTAATTTTACAAGATACTCCCTCCATTTCAAATAAATATATTTCATTGTGTATCTAATGAATCAAGTTTGGTGTTGTAGATATTTTGCATTTTTGTAAACACTTGATAAAAGTTAGAGAATTTGGATTAATTGGAACTGAGTAGAGCTAGCACTAGCAGCCCGCAGGCAGCCAGGCACAAAGGTTTCTCTCCTCGAGAGGGCAGATTAATTTTTTAAAATCATATAGTGTCACTAATTCACTGTATAAGAACTACTAGTATCTACCTGTTTGCTTATTTGCCGGGAACAAAATCTGTAATTAACTTATTTTCTACAGGCTACTTAGAATCAGTTCTTGCTGGGAACAAAATCTGTAATTAACTGGAATCATGTTCGTAGTTGAGCAACAATAATAGATGCATGTATCAATGTTCACTTGACATTGTTTTACCATATAAATTGCTTTCCGGAATCTCTTACTAAACTTTCTTCTGCGAATCCTTCACAGGAGGGGATTTTGCTAAGGGCACAATATGCATAGGAGAGCTTGATGTTGTAAATATTACCAAATTCCGCAATATATGGACCTGCTCAGATGCTACATTTTATGAGCCAGAAGGAATTCCTGATGGTTTCCACTGCCTTGGGCACTACGCCCAACAGAATGACCGCCCCTTACAGGGATTTCTTCTTGTGGCAAGGGAAGTGGCTAGCCACCAAGTTATTAATAGCAAGCCCGCCCTTGAGAAACCATTAGATTACTCCCTTGTTTGGACCAGTGCTGACTTAAATGAAGATGACAACAGCGAATGTGGTTGCATCTGGTTGCCATGTCCACCGAATGGGTATAAAGCCCTTGGCTATGTGGTTACTAAAGGACCAAAGAAGCCCTCACTGGAAGCAGTTCGATGTGTGCGAGATGACCTAACAGACACATGTGACAATTTCCGTTCAATTGTAAATATGGATAATGCATGCCAGATTTGGAAGACAAGGCCTTGCCACCGAGGAGTGAGAGGGCACGGTATACCGGTTGGTACTTTCTCCTGTGCAACTGATTCAACAGATAGCGATGAATCAAGCACTCCCTGCTTGAAAAATGTTGACCCAAATTTGAGATCCATGCCTAATTTAGAGCAGATCAATGCTCTGATCAAGCACTATGGCCCAACTGTTTTCTTCCACCCACAAGAGACATACTTACCATCATCAGTTTCTTGGTTCTTTGAGAATGGAGCGACATTGTACAAGAAAGATGCAAAAATGGGAGATGCAATACTCCCTGGTGGCTTGAACCTGCCTGTTGGTGGGACAAATGATGGTGAGTACTGGATTGATCTCCCTGACGATGACAGGAAGGAGCTTGTCAGAGATGGCAATCTGAAGAGTGCTGAGCTATATGCTCATGTGAAGCCAGCTTATGGAGGGACCTTCACTGACATTGCAATGTGGGTATTTTGCCCATTCAACGGGCCTGCCACTATCAAGGTTTCATTTGCAAGTTTTGCTCTACAGAAAGTCGGTAGGCATATTGGAGATTGGGAGCATTTCACCCTCCGAGTGAGTAACTTCTCAGGTGAGCTGTCATCTATCTACTTCTCGCAGCACAGTGGGGGTGAATGGGTTGAAGCTTGTGATCTGGAGTTCATCTCTGGGAACAAAGCAATTGTTTACTCGTCGAGGAATGGGCACGCAAGCTACCCCCACCCTGGCTGCTACCTGATGGGGTCTGAGAAGCTTGGCGTCGGAGTTAGAAACGATGTGGCCCGAAGTGATTTATCAGTGGATTCGAGCACGCAGTATAAAATCATCTCAGCAGGGCATCTCGGAGATGCTGTTGTGGAACCATGCTGGCTGCAATACATGAGGGAGTGGGGACCCGCAGTCACGTACAGCTCACGTTCAGAGATAGACACGGCGCTTAGCTTCTTGCCGTTCTTTCTCCGGTACACAGTGGAAGCAATATTCAACAGCCTTCCGGCGGAATTGTACGAGGAGGAAGGTCCTACAGGACCCAAGGAGAAGAACAACTGGGAAGGCGATGAGAGATGCTAGGCTTTGTCGCCTTCATTATTTATCCCATTTACCTCTTATCTGTACCCTAAAGCTGTATTTGATGAAAAGATTGATGTGCTATGCTATGATAGAACATTTGGTTTAGGATATGCTTGCCAAGCTTGAGGGTTCAGTGCACTTGTCAGGTTAAATATTGCACTGTTTATTTAGCTGCAGTGGTGCAAGTGCATGACAACTTGTCCTGTGCGTCTGCCAACCAAATTGCGCTTGTATATTGTACCAGTCATACTTTTTCTAGTGGAGTATTTGGTAAGAGCCAGATATGTAGTTCAAAATTAATAACCTTGGGAGTTCCTCTCTTGCAGTAAAACATTTGCAAAGCCTTTCTTAGCGCCCGATGCATCATTCTTTTACTGGGATGGGTTGTGAAACAGTGTAGTTTCTTTTTTCTTTTCTTTTTGCGAGACTGAAGGCTCTGACATCAAAATGACAAAAGATGACAGGAGAGAAAATGATGATCACTAACACTAGTACTTCCGTGCTCGTCTCCCGTCTCGAGCAGAGAAAACTCCAACCCCCTAAAACGAGAAAACTCTAAGGCCCTGTTTAGTTACTAATCTAAAAATTTTTCATTCATCCCATCGAATCTTTGGACACATGCATGGAACATTAAATGTAGGTAAAAAAAATAAATTAATTACACAGTTTGGTTAAAAATCGTGAGACAAATTTTTTAAGCCTAGTTACTCCATGATTAGCCTTAAGTGCTACAGTAACCCACATGTACTAATGATAGATTAATTATACTTAATAGATTTTTCTTGTAGTTTCCTGACGAGCTATGTAATTTGTTTTTTTATTAGTTTCTAAAAACCCTTTCCGACGTCCTTCCGACACATCCGATGTGACACCCAAAAAATTTTCATTCTCAATATAAACAGGGCCCCAAAAACTATTATTTAGGGAGATACAAAACACGTTTTGGAATTTTGAAGGTTTATCCTTAGCAGAATGAGAAAATTCAATCTCCAATGAGAAAAATAATGGATTGAGGAAGGAGAGGTCTCCCCTTTATTTGATGAGTGGGAGGTAGGATTTGAGGGACCGAGAAAAAAAATCTCATTGAGATTAGGTTTAGAGAACTGTTGGAGTTATAATTATAAGATCTTAAAATAAATATTCTTTTTATTAGGGGTTAGAAAAGAGGACTGCTGGAGAATGCTCAGCCTACACTACCGAGGCCGGTAAGCCGGTTCGAGTAGCAAAGCGACATCCCGAGTGATTTTACATCGGGCGAGAGGAAAGTATCAGAGTACTTAGGACAGTCTTAGTGGAGAGTTTCATGGTGTTGTTTCCAAGAGTGTCATGTCATGTGAAATGAAATGAAACTTGGATGAAACACCCACTTTTAATGGAGAGTTTCATTTCATAGTTTCATGGCATTTAATTCCAAGACTCATAGAGAGTTAGTAATCGTGCCAAGAGAGTTTCATCTAGATGAAACTTATTTCTTCTCTCTCTTCTTAAATACACAGCCATGACATCAAAAAAATCCTATGTGGCAACGTATTTAATGCAAATGAAACTCATATGAAACTGTAGGTCAAGAGAAGGCGTGAGACCCTACAACTCCATTGTTGCATCATGATTTTTTTTAAAGAAAATAAGTTGTCTTTTTTTTGCATCTTACAAGGACACGATCCTTTGTGTCGCAGTGCATCCTGATATGTGTGCAATTGGTGCGAGTTACTAACTTCGGCATTGACAATGCCGATTGCTGAACCTTTTCGCCTGTTGATTTGAGTGCTGAATTTGTGATGCAGAAATTGATTATAGTAAAAATTTGGCATTGACATACAGTAATGGGCACTGTATTGCAATTTTGCAAAACAAAATACAGTAATGGACACAGAGAACAAGCACTCCAATCTGATGCCAAAAACAAATCTTCTCCGCTCTTATTACGCACGAGTTATTCCCTTCGTTCTCCACTCTGCAAGGGAGAAGCAGTATGCATTGTTGTTATACATACATACAGAAGCATCAGCTTCGGGTAATGTACTAGTGTCACAAAACCTCCCCTCGTGCCCTGTGTTCCCTCATCGATTCCATGGTTATTCAGGTCAGGGAACGCTCAGTGTTCCTCCCACTCATATACACCTCGTTTTCTATGTCGCCCTATGGTGTTGGTACGGAACCTCTATGGTGTAAGTACACTGGCAGATACCGGCTATTTTGCCTCCCAGCCTCTACTGCTAGGTTTGGGGTGGGTTTTAAGCTAAGCCTCTCTATATACAGCTCGACCGAGTGGAGTATTCCGATACTAGCTGCATGAACATAGACGACTTGTCCTCTAAAAGCTTCTGGGGCGTGTCGAACTCTGCAATTTTACCTGAAAATCAAGAAGATGAGATAAATTATTTGTGAAGACTTCTTTCCAAATTCTGTGCATAAGAAAAACTGTCAGTTTGCTACTGTTTCTAGACGTTATTCAATAATTCGATGCACGAGCGGGAAACACATGAGCTCAGGAAATCTAGCTATGAACAAGTAAAGGAAGCACAGTTAATTTAGTCTAAGAATTCGTACCATCACTAAGGACCAGAACAAGGTCACTGTCAATTACTGTGGGGATACGATGAGCAATGGTACAGACTGTGCAGTCCTTGAATTCACTCCGAATGATCTTTTGGATAAGATTATCTGTTGCTGTGTCAACAGATGCAGTCGCCTCATCAAGTACCAAAATTTTTGCCTGCTTGAGCAATGCCCTACCCAGTGCAATAAGTTGGCGCTGTCCCACGCTCCAGTTATCCCCGTTTTCTAGCACTGTGAAAGCACAAATAGTCCAGGAAGAATAACTTTTTTTGCATTAAGAAGCCACATTCCAATCTTCAAAGAAGGCTTGGTAGCAAAACGTCAGACTAACCTGGACTGTCAAGTTTCTCTTCCTTGGAACGAATGACCTCTCCTAGCTGACACTTTTCTAGTGCCTGAACAGAAGATGTTTCTTCGATAAGAATCTCACAGATTTAACATGAGTATAGCATAAAAGTGACCAGGATGTACCTCCCAAATTTCTTGATCAGCACACTCTTCAAGAGGATCAAGATTCATTCTGATAGTACCCTCAAACAATGTAGGGTCTTGAGGGATGATACTCAACCGTGACCGCAGATCATGAAGGCCAATTGCAGAAATGTCAATGTCGTCAATTATAATCTTCCCTCCAGTGGGTTCAATTAGGCGGAAAAGGGCCTGAATAAGGGTAGATTTACCACTTCCGGTACGCCCTACAATCCCAATCTTTTTCCCGCCCGGAAACATACAACTTACACCATGAAGAACTAATGGTAGATCATCCTTGTAGCGGACCTTTCGTATGCATGAAAAAGCAAATTAGATGCCAAAACTAATTAGATCATAAACTAGAGATTTATGGTAATTATACATAGTAAAGAGAAAATTGTAAATAAATCAATATCAGAATATAAAATTTGCACACTGGAATACTAATCAGCTCTATAGCAATGCTAATGTAAGTCTTATCCTTAACTGCCATCATGCTAATGAAAGTCTTATCCTTAACTGCCACCACTAATAAAGCGTACCTTGAGATCAATCAGTTCAATGCTTCCATTGTGAGGCCATGATGATGGTGGACGGCAATTCTCAATAATCAGTGGTGCTTCACTAGGAAGCTTGCAATATTGATAAATGCGTTCAACAGAGATTATCCTGTTTTCTAGTTTACAGAAGCTCAATATCCACCTTGACATGCGAGCATTTAAATTAAGTCCATATGTGACAGCGAGGCCAGCCATACCTATCAATTTGAAAGTCCATTTAGATGCTGAACAAATTTTAGCAGACAAGAGGATTCAAGCTTTCTACTGGAAAGAATAAGGCATTGGATAAAGCAACAAAACATAGTAGAGCAGCATGTGGAACATAAAACATACTTGGTTCGATTGTGCCAGGAGGAAAGCTCACAAGTATTGCCATGCAGAAAGCAAAGACGAAAGTTGACAACAATTCCATTCGCAGGCAGAGCCATTCAATAGCAGCAAGGCTGGAAAATAAAGGCCGAGCAAAACAGTCAAGAAGGTAGAGATTCCTTTTCATAAACCGTTTCTCTTGACCAAAGCCTCTTATTGTAGCAGCACCAGCAATTGATTCACTAAACAAATGGATAACTGGAGACTTCTGGACACTCAAAATCCTAGTCAGTTCCCTTGATGAAGCAATATAATACCTCTGTGAAGGTGACAGTAGTTGGAGCATTAGTAAAATGCCACTCTGATTTACCAGAAAACATATCCTTTCTAAATAGGCTATTCCTTATGACTATGATGGTTAATAAAAAATTAAGAGAATTGATCTAGAAGTATCTCATTTAATAAACATTAGCAAGCATAGCAATTTACAAGACATCAACAGTGAACCAATGACACACTAAACATACAGTGCAATACATGATGTGCCTATGTCCAGTGACTAATAAACTTTCTATAAGAACTTGGTTCCCTTATCTAAAAAAAATCATTAGCCGAAAGTAAACTCTAGTTATACTACCCATCTTGCAAAAGGAGGTGAAGTCTCAAAATTTTTAGACTGTCCTATACCAATTTTCTAAATGTCAAGAAAAAAAGAACAGCTTGTGATATTAAACCTAAAATATAGGTGAAAATGTAATGTCTGGTGATCATAACATTTACCTGCATCCACATGCATGCGATAGCCATGGGAACTATAAGAATTAGAACTTGCCATGTGACTTTGCTCATGACAGCAACAATTCCAAGGAGTTGAATTGTCGTTGATGCAAATCCACCAAGTCTGAATGCTATATCAAGGTCCACAACACTTTGATCTACAGAAACCTGATATAAAGTATGAATAAGGAGGAAGCACATATTACTAACTTATATTAGCATGGGCAAGAGCAAGACTTACTCGGTTCAAAATCCGACCAGATGGTGTGGTGTCAAAGAATGACATTGGAGCTCGAAAGACACACCTAAGCATTTTTATAAAAAGCTTCTGGGCAGCTGCTAAACCAAACGTAGCCACAAGAAGGCTTCTCACAAACACAAATAATGAACTCCCAAAAGCAAGGGACATATAAACAACCAGAAGGACCACACTATCTGTCTTGGGGGCATCTCCTTCTGTTTGTGGGTTTGCCCACGCCATCCACCAGTTGCTCGCAATCTGAAGAACTTGGAACATGGTTTGAGCCAAGATAATTAGCGGTATCAGTGTACCTTTGTAAGCTTCCCCCATGTATGACAAATAAACTTTTGAGCTCACTCTTCCACGTTCCCTTTCCTCCTCCTGAACAGTACGCTTCTTCTTACGCTCTTCTTTCTTCTTTTTTTCCTTAATTCCCCTTGCATTAGATGGTTGACCATTTTCGCACACCTTGTTTTTCAGGTTATCAATATTACTAATACTTGGTGTCAGTCTTTTGTTGGGAATAGAAGAAACTGTATCACCATCAGAATCTTCAAAGATGTCCATGGTTTCAATAGCTTCCTTATGAGCAGAAACCAGAGCATTGAAATCAGTTCCAGCTTGCAGAAGATCATCATACTTTCCAGCTTGTGTGATATGTCCATCCTTAAGAACCTGTAACACGACAGAAGCATAAAAGAGAGATTAATACAGGCCATTAGTCTATCCTGAAGATAACTAGCTCTCATGTAGAGGTCACATACATGGTTAGCTTCCAAAAGAAAAAGATGGACCAATAGGATATTAGCATATTGCAGATAACAACTCAATATGATGATGAAAATGAAAAGCATACCCATAAGCATTACTCGAAATAACATACATATCAATATGAAAATATGGTTGCCGCTTACCAATATCAGGTCAGCAGCTGGTAGAAACTCAACTTGATGGGTTACGTAGATTACTGTTTTGGTTGCTAGTGCGCTCAATATATACTCCTGCAACACAGAAGCAGACGTTATGCAACAGAAACAGCTTAGAAACAAATAGAATAAGGCAACAACGCTACCAACCTTAAACAGTTCGCTCCCAGTATGAGCATCGACAGCACTGAAGGGGTCATCAAGCAAATAAATGTCAGCATCTTGGTAGAGTGCTCTAGCAAGTTGAACTCTTTGTTTCTGACCTCCACTCAAATTAATGCCTCTATCACCAATAACAGTCTGATCTCCATATTGGAGCAGCTCAAGATCTTTCTTCAGACAGCAAGCTGCAATGACTCTCTTGTAACGTTGTCTATCCATTGGACTGCCAAATAGAATATTCTCCTCGATGTTTCCAGACTGTATCCAGGCAGTCTGAGGAACATACGCTGCTGTGCCACTTATCCTGACCTGAAATAGGAGACGGGAGGAAGGTAAATGTAACAGAATTGACATAGAAATTAGTGTCGGCTTTTTGTGTTTATACTTACATGACCACATAATTTGGGTATCTCCCCAAGTATAGACGATAGTAGACTTGATTTGCCAGAACCAATGACACCACAGACTGCTACTCTCATGCCTCTCACTACACTAAGCTGTATATCAGAAAGTGTAGGGGTCAGAGAGTATGGGTTCCAAGAGAATGCACCATTCTTAATATCGATTGCCTTGTCTGTACTACTTTGTGGAACATTTATAGTTGCATCATCTGGCAGTTCTTCTTGCTGCAGAAAATGAGACAAACGGTCCAAAGACACCCTTGTCTGTGCCATCATAGATATGAGATCTGGGAAGTTCCTCAGAGGCTCTTGGAGGATCCTAAACGTTGCCAAAGCAGAAAGAACCCCTCCTGCAGTGAGCTGGCCACCGAGTAATATGCATGTCCCGAAAGTTATGACTGCAACAAAGATCGGCGAGCTCCAGAAAACAAATGTAACTGCAGCCTGTGAGTACAGAGCCCACCGAAGCCACCTGCATTCCACGTTCCTCATCTCTTCCAACTGCAGGCGGTACCGATCCTCCCATGCCTGAAGCTTCAAAATCCTCATATTTTTCAAGCACTCTGAAGTCTTGCGCATGCGCTCATCTTTTGATGCCATCAACTTATCTTGGTAGTGCTCCTGCAGCTTCGCCACAGGAACAGAGGCTGCGATCGATAACGCAGTTGCTACCAATGTTGAAACCATGGCGATCCCGACGTTCTTGTACAGGATGGCGAGAGCAAGAATGATCTGCAGGGGAAGCATCCAGATGTCATGAAAATACCATGCATAGTCCCCCACACGCTGCACATCGACGGCCATGTAATTCACAATCTCACCACTCGTGTGGCTCTGTCGTGAGGCGTTTGACAGTCGGAGACCCTTCCTATACACCATGGCAGTGAGCCCAGACTTGACATGGATTCCCATGATGTCCACACCCAAGTACCACTGTCGGGCAGTGAGTGTCTCAAGCAATTTTGCTACAAAAAATATGGAGGCAAGGATGTAACCTTCATGGGGGAAAGCAATGTTGCCACTGAGATAGTCCACAAAATAGCTGATCAAGTAAGGGCCAACATATGACACGATTGTGTTGACAGCAGCAAAAGTACCATTGACCGCAGCCTCTCGCCAGAACGACTTGAGTATTGCCCATGTCAGTGATGGCTCCCTACCAGGGTGTTCTAGCCGCTGGCGCTCGTAGTGAGCGCTCATCACCTTATAGCATGACTTTGCACGGTCCTTGTGCGCCAGCAAGGGTATGTCAGCCAACTCAAGTGGCCGCTGCGCACCAACGGAGAGCAACGGACTAAGCCAAGACAATGTTGCAAGGCTGAGGATCCCAGCATCACTGTAAGGAGTGACCCTCAGACACCCGAGCTCCTCCTCTGCCTCTCTGCGCTGCCTGCCGAGCAGCAGCGGCTCATGCAGACCGTTCTCATCCTCCATAAACTCCAATTCCAAACCTGTGGAACCCATGACACCAACCAAGCACAGGAAGCCGAGGGCCGGCACGGACGCGAAGTTGGCAACCATGTGCGCGTAATCCACAGCGCGCGCCCCGTCGCCTATGAGGCGCCTAGAGTCGTCGTACGCAATGACAACGCAGAGCGCGAAGGAGACCACCCACCAGACCCGCACCAGCGCCGGGAACCTGGCCCAGCCGACGGCGCGGGCCTGCAACGCGAGCGCGAGCAGCGCAGCCCAGGACACCGCCTGCACGGCCGGCAGCAGCAGCGCCCCCGCCGCGACGCGCGAGCCGGCCACGGCCACCTCGTAGCTCAGCACGGCGACCTGCGCGAGCAGGGCGTAGGCGCAGGACGCCAGCACGGCCCTGTGCCAGGCGCCGGCGCTCGTCGCCGCGAGGGCGCCGCCTGCGCCGGCGCCGGCGCCCACGACGACGGCGGGGCCCCCGCGGCGGCGCGGCGCCTTGAGGCATGAGGCGCAGCGGGAGGCGAGCGAGCGCGCGGCGCGGAGTAGGAGCAGGAGGGCGGCGAGCGCGAGCAGCGCGGCGTGGGCGGCGGCGGCGGCGGCCTCCGGGAGCGGGAGGGAAGGAAAGGAGGGCGGCATTGGGAGGCGGTGGGGATCAGTGAGGGAGCGGGGAGGGGTTTAAAAGGCATTGGGGTTGGCCTCGCCACGGCAGGGCAGGCAGGGCCAGGACCAGGGAGTGCGGCCGCGGACGCGGGCGGGCGCGCGCGCGAGAGGGGAAAAGGGAGAAGAGCTTTGGGCGGCGGATTACGGCATCGGCGGATGGCAACAAAGGAGGCGTTTGGGCGGTAGCAGCAGGCGGGCAGGCAGAGAGGAGGGCTCGCCTGCTGCGCCTGGTTCGAGGAAGAGAGAGAAGGCTCTCTCGCCTGGGATGATGGGATTCCGGCCGGCTAATGCAGATGCGCTAATGCTCTCCGGGTCCGGGCGGGTCACGTCTGTGATCTCCCCCACCAAACTCTCTCCTGTGTTCGTGCGTCCCTCTCGATCGAGGTCAGTCGGGTCACCTCCGAGCGGCCGGCCGTGGGGGCGGCGGCGTGGGAGCGGGAGTTGTGGTGGTAGCAGGTGGCGTGCGGAGGTCGGCTTGGGCTTTTTGGGGGTGGATCGGCGGTGGTGGTGGGGGAGAGGAAGACGATGCGGAGGCCGAAGGATGCGAGACGAGCACTCCTACTTGGTGAGAATGAGAGGCAGGACGGGGTTAGGGGCGTGCTAGTACGGAACGGGGTACTAGTAGTGATTTTGAGTAGTGATTTTGTCTTCCCTTTTTTTTCACTTGGGTATGTTGTGTCACTCCACTTCCTGGTTTCGGCTTGCAAACAGATGCCGCAGCGTTAACCAGGCACGGCGATTGATGGTTTTTATAAGAAGAGGAGGAGAGTTCGTAGCCGGCTTCGCCTTCCTGCTACCATGCATCCGTGTCCTGCATGCCGCCTTTAATTTTAATATAGTATTATATAAGATCCTTTCCGTAAATTTACACTTTATTCCATCAATATTTAAACACATATATTAAGTATAAAATATAGATTAAAAAATAACTAATTATATGATTCTGTTCAACTGAGTTTATCCGTCGAATTTGTAATCCATTCAGCAGTGTTTTTCTCACACAGCAAATCAATAAACAGTACTTTCGGTCATGGCTTTTAGACAAATGAACAAGATATATTACGAATATTTTGCGAGATAAATCTTTAAAGCCTAATTAATTAGAGGAACTCTAAGAGTTAGCCAAATTCTATTGTTTAGCTATTTTGTAAAATATTCTTAAAAAAGAAGAGATAAATTATAACTTACTATTTTACAAAATTAGATAGCTAGTGTCAGTGATTGGCTATATATGACCACCAAAAATCAAGGGATAGTCAACTTCCTATTTTACAAAACTACATGCACAACCTACTTTTTGTTATACAAATTCTAAAATAACCTCCATAATAAAAATAGTCAAGCTATGGGAGGAGTTGATCTTAGTCTATGAAAGTGCTACAGTAACACATATGATAATGATAGATTAATTAGGCTTAATAAATTTATCTTACGAATTACTAATGCATTATGTAATGTATTTTTTATTAGTACCCGCACCTCCATGTGACACCTCTATGTAACACATCAAAACTTTATACCCTAGAACGAAACAAGGTCATAACCCTTTTTTACATAAATAAATGGAAACAATATAATGCATTTATTTATATATTCAGCGTCCTACGAGATTGTTCTTTCCATCCTTATATTTTCAACCGCCTCACTTTTTGACCATCTTTATATTAACAAAACCTCTGCTGAAGTTCACATGACAAATTTACGGAAAAAGAAAGGCATTACAGGCGACAGGAATAACGTGCAGCGAAGGGGAAAAGCGACCGCTTCGTACGTGGGAGGGAACACGATAGTGCCATATACTGTCATAGTGTGTGTGCGCGCGCGCTGCTGTAATCTCCAGTTCAGACGACTTGAGAACCTGAACCTGGTGTTCAGTTGAGACTTGAGACAACGGCACAACGCCTCTGCGTTTTCGATTTGAGGCCTTGTTTAGTTCAACCGAAAACCAAAAAACTTTTTAAGATTCTTACGGCACATGCATAGAATATTAAATATAAATAAAATAAAAATTAATTGCACAGTTTACGTCACGAGATGAATCTTTTAAGCTTAGTTACTCTATAATTGAATAATGTTTGTCAAATAAAAATGAAAGTGCTATAATCTCGAAAATCAAAAAGTTTTCGGAACTAAACAAGACCTGAGTATCATCTTGAACAAAAGAACCTGAGCCTGCTGAACTTCCGTCCACCAAATTCTTGGCATTCGCAGATCGCAGCTGCCCTTGTATACGCGTGGCAATGATTGGCAACGCGCCCACGCAGCGCAGCGACGAGACGAAAAAACCACGCCGTTGTCGTGCATGCGTCTGGGGCCGTCACTTGATATGATACACGGCCGTGGGTGCTCTGGTAACTGAACAGTGACGGTGGTACTTGCATCACCGCAGAAACGTTGGATGGATCACGTCCGGAGAAACGGACGAGATTTGGGTGATAAAAAGACAGGGGGTTACGGCCGGAACGACGCCTTTTTCTCTGACCTGACGCCGCCAGCAGAAAGATGCTCGTCTCCCTCCCGGCGAGGGCGAGTCGATCGATGCAGACAAAACAAGCAAACAAACGCGGTGCAGGAGCAGCGGACCAGCGCTGCAGCGAGCCGGGTAGGTTTGCCGCGACGTGGCACATGCATGTGCACCGGCTGGCGGCTGCGGGCGTAGTAGGTTTGCCCAGGTGGGGAGGACGGACGCACGCAGCGGCAGCGCGGCGGCACGAGGGGAAAAATGGGGGCCAGCCCCAGCCGGCAGCGGCAACGGAATTATTATATCGCGTGGCCCCGTGATATCTTATGATATCTCGCGCTCGCCGTGGGCACCGCGGCCGGCGGGGGCAGCGGTCCGCCTCACTGGCGAACGAGCATGGACCCTGGTCGTGGCCGGAGTTGGCGGCGTGTGAATGTGACTCACTAAA
>Ga0182004_10001891_pt1 | contig 15887 bp, 14 predicted proteins | sample Sormic07211540_1_FD_120479 | JGI IMG/M metagenome (GOLD analysis project Ga0182004, IMG submission 120479) | Endophyte microbial communities from Sorghum bicolor roots, Mead, Nebraska, USA - 072115-40_1 MetaG | ecosystem: Host-associated > Plants > Roots > Unclassified | place: USA: Nebraska...
CGACCGTAGTCGGCAGCGATCTCCTTGATGTTGGCGACGGTGAGCTGGACGCGGATGTGCTCGGGGATGGCGGGGCGCGGCGCGCCGGGGAAGTTGAACTTGCGCTGGCTCGGCAGGCGCTCGCCGTAGAAGCAGAACATGGCGGCGTCGTAGGCCAGCGCCGCCTGCAGCGCGTGCTGGAACCTGCCGACCCACAGCCTGGACCGGGTGCGCGGGATCCGGATCTCCGCCGCCCACCCGCCCCACAGCCGCTCCCGGACGCCCGTCCAGCCCAGGTCCTTGTGCGGCCGACGAGCGCCCGTTGCCGCCGTAGTGGAACGCCCGCCGGCGCGGCGCTTCTGGGACTGCGAACGTCCCCCACTCGCTGCCGCGCTGCTGCTGGTCGGTGCCGTCGCCGTCATTGCTCGTCGTCACCTGCAAGCTGCAAGAAAACACGGTAGAACAAGGTAGCGGTGGTGGACTGTAGTGGATGGAGAGGAAGGAAGGGGCCGGGAGGGTGTGTGGTTTTAAAGGCGCGAGAGTGGACACGTGGCAGCATGCGCTCGCGCTGACAAGTGACAATGGTCCGTGAGATACTTGGGTTGACTTTGTGGATGCCTTGCAATCGTACGGACGCGGACGACGGAGTGTACTGCTAGATAGTAGACAGGATGGATGGATGTAGTTCTAGTTTAGAAAGGGATACGCCGAGAGATACATCTGCATTTATGATGTGCGTGTACTCCATATTTATATGTAGATATTAATATTAATATTATATGGGTCGCTAAGACGTGTTATATCGGATGTTTTCTCTATCTTAATATAAAGACGCGTAAACCTTTTTTGTGTGTTCGAAAAAAATATTAATTTTATATATGCGTAAAATACATTGCTTTGCTTATAGTTTTCTTAAGGAAGAGGGAACTTTGTTTATTATAATTAAGATCGTACGTCTTGATGGATACAGAGCAGAATCAAATGAGGTGATGAGTGTGTGCGTGCTAGCCTTGCATGAGAGTGTCAGTGTCTGTTTTGAGAAGATAAGGGAGAAGAGAGATCCCAAGGACTAAAAAGCCATGCATATACTCAAAGTACTCGGTTCAATTCAACGACGAAGTTGAGCTGCTTTGGCAAGTTTTGTAGTATGCCTCTCGGTTGTTGCTCCTTTTTAACTAGTTTCATGCTTAAATCATACTCACCCCGTCCTAAAGAGAAAAATACTTGTGTCGGTTTTTTTAAGAAGACAATTGATTTTAAGTTTGACTAAGTTTATAAAAATAATATAAATATTTTCTTCAAATCGGTTTACTATAAAAATATATATTGCATGGTTAACCTCATAATACTTATTCAGTATCATAAATAGATATTTTTAATAAATTTCATCAAATTTAAAATTGATTGACTTTTTTTAAAGTGAGATAGATATGAACCATTTTTCTATGTTCAAGATTAATAAAAAGATTGGTCAGATCTTTTATCGTATAACCATATTTATGGATGCATTGCCACTAATGAAAACAGTAACCAGTGCACGGGCTAATTCTATCTCTACAATAAGATAGAATATAGATTATGATATACATTGATACCTATACAGATCGAGAGAGGATAATTATATAGTAGGTAGCAAGAACATAGTGCTTTATTTAAATATATACATATATAATCCATGCATTTTGATACAGAGACTAGGTGGACCATACTCACCATCTCTAACCAGCTTGATATTCTTGGCTTGGCAATGGTGCATTGTGTGTCCTTTCTTGACAAATGCTACTACCACCACTCCAATCCCAAATTTAAGTCCATTTATCTTGTTTAGTTCAGACAATAATTTTAAATTTGACCATAAATGACTAAAAGGTTATATGGATAGATATAGCATAATGTAGGTGTCACTTGATTCATCTTCCTACTATCTCAGAGATTTTACATTGGTCAAGTTATCATATTGAAGACCATGTCAATGTCCTAATGGATTTATATTTGGGTTCCAAGAGAATATGTATCTACTAATACAACACCATTTTCTCCTATCACTGTTCTGAATAGGTAGGCTCCATTCTCATATCTGATACCATGATCCCCTCTCTCACATTTGTTTGGGTCTTAATAATGTCGACACACAAAGCTAATAGCAAAATATATTGTGCTTCAATGAAATCTATCATGAAAAAACATGTCTAGCTTCACAACGTGGATGATCTACCTATGTCTTTCACTTGTAAAATCTGTCATGAAAAACACGACTCTGATCATGTGTTGTGTTTTCTTTTTAAGAGACTTTATTTAATTATTTGCATTCTCACATTGTAAAAAACACGGGAGAGGAATGCAATACCATTAAGAACTAGAAGCATATCCCGCACATTGCTGTCGAGATTGCAAATATTTTTTTATGAATTGTGTGATATAGTAACATGGACAAATAATTGCATGTTAAGGATCACGTGGCTTGCTAACTTGGATAGCTTGCATGAATAAAAATATATCATAATTGTATACGCTAGTGGCTACTGATACGATAGTGTGGCATTGCAGGCCCATTAAACATCGAGGAGCAATATAGGGGAGCACCCTCACCAAGGTACATCAATGGTACGGTACGGTACGGTAGCGTTCCTGGGTCCACATAGCCCCCAAATGTGGGATAGTGAGGTAGGGTCTGCATAGGCTTCTACATGGCCTTCTAACGACAAGCAACAACATCACATGAGGTAAATGCACACGAGCAAGCGACAAACAGAAGTACGCGCAGGCACACTCCACGCAAGCGACAAGCAAACAATGATCAACAAGAATAAAGTGGAGACGAAACCGTTATATACCTTGTGATCTGTTGACCTAGACTAATTGCAATTGCAAGTGGTGTGGAAGGCGAAGTTGACTTTCTTGCAGCTAGAGCGAACCTAGTTGTCCTCAAGCTAGTTGCCTGAGAATGAGGTTTATTGTCCCCCACCTAGGGGAAATCCATCCTAGCTACTTCATAGTCGCCTCATCCTTAAAGTTGCATTCTTCTGAGACACGCTACCCACTCTAGAATTGCATGTTTATCAAGGTGGAGGGAGTAGCTAAATCTCGTACACACCACCCATGGTTTTACACCATGTTATGTATGTACAGACATGTAGTCAAGGTAGTGATCTAGGTTTTTAACACAAATAACAAAGTTTCCTTTTCAAAATTATAATACATGTTTTTATTATATATATTGTCTTATCTATTGTACTAGTGTTTGGCCACAAAAGGAATCTCCACTTTAATTCTTAAGTCCTTGAAACTTTGCACGAAATTACCCATATATGTTGATAAAATTACCTACCACTGTTTTGCAAAAAAGAAAATTATCCCAAAATACCTTTGTACCTATTCCACTACTACCCACACACCATTATTAAGAAAAATAGGATGAGGCCAATAAAAAAGAAAGATGGGATGACTATCTACCTAGCCAAGGCTTCTTTCCCCTCGTAGTGGAAGAAAGGTATGACTCAATGTGAGGTCAAAATGTATTGACACTTAGGATACAACAACATATAGTGGTGTCAAGTTTGGCATCAGATTGCTTATCCTAAAAGACAACAAGACGAACGCAACAAAACAAAGAATATAGCTTGAGGACGCAACATTATTAGGATCAACATCAATGTAACCTTAATTAGGTGTTTCATTTCCGTACTAGGCTTAAGTCCATATATAACTTGAGGCATTATTCAGGCACAAGTAAAAAAAAGTATTCTAAATAGATAACGGTTGCACCATATAGCCTCTAGCAATGACAAACAATGTCATATAGCCATCAATCATTGAGCACAGTATGAGATTGAATGGTAAAAGGGATATAGGGTATGACTGCACACATCAAGGTCATGGTATCTACCAGATATAAGAACAAGACACTAGATTACAAATTGCTTATGGTGGACCACCTACTTCGATAAAACATTGACGAATTAAAATATATGATAGTATGACATGTGAGTGAAACGAAGCTTGAACACTGTATGTTAAGTTGTACTAGGATTGAACATCATGGTATAAATGCATAGACACATAGTTTGTGCGGGCCACTTATAGATGGATATAGCATAATTTTGATGTTACTTGATTCATCTTCCTACTATCTCAGAGATTTATATTGGTCAAGTTGTCATATCAAAGATTGTGTCGATCTCCTAATGGATTTATATTTGGGATCCAAGAGAATAAATATCTACCAATACTAATAGAGCATTGTTTCCCCTATCACTATTCTCAATAGGTAGGTTCCATTCTTGTATCTAGTACCATAACCCTTGATCCCCTCTCTCGTATTTGCTTGGATATTAGTAATGTCCGTACACATACCTAATAAGGGAATTGTATTGTGCTTCATGACATGGGTGATGCAGTTGTATCTTTCAATTCTAAAATCTGTCATGAATAAACTAACTCTAATTAATCATGTGATGTATTTTACTTTTTAGGAGACTTTATTTAATGATTTTCCTTCTCACATTATAAAAAACACGAGAGAGGAATGCAATACCATAAGAACTAGAAGCATACCCCGCATGTTGCAGCGGAGAACTCGAATAAATCTTGGTGAATTTTGTGATATAGTGACATGGATAAATAAATGCATGTTAGTGAACCATGTGGCTAGCTGACTTGGGTGGCTTCCATGAATAGAAATGTATCATAATTGCATGCGCTAGGGGATGCTAATGTGGATGGCTTACATATCAAGATTCACTTCTAGTGGGATTTAGGATTTTTATAGATATAGATATAGATATAGATATAGATATAGATATAGATATAGATATAGATATAGATATAGATATAGATATAGATATAGATATAGATATAGATATAGATGAGTTTTCCCTCAAACGAAAATAGGAGTATCCGCTCCAATGTGTTGTCAAATTGTCTTGTTATTGAAGTCTAATGCCAAGTCCATTGTATCGCGTTCTAGTACTAATTCATAGAATTGTATTAAAGGTTTTCAAAAGTTATGAGGTGTCTCGAGTAACAAACCATAGTATTGCTAAAGTTGTAGTCTCTTCTAGGAGTTTAATTAAAAATTTCAATCTAAACCTATTGTTTAAACCGTGGTTTTTTATACGTGTTTAATTAAGTTCTCAAAGTACATTATATTATTAAAATATGGTTTTTCAACTTCGACGTATAACAGGACCCGAAGAAGATATTGTGGGACACACATGGGGCAGAAATGGGGAATTGGACCAGATGACATGCAATTTCGGCAGCAATTTAATCTAAAGAGATTTTTTGCTAAATATATATAATTCTATCTTTAAAAATTTAAATATAGATATCCAAATAGAGAAATTAATGTTGCCTAAGAAAATTTGGCTATTTATTAATAGATTCGTTGCCACTTAACATAAAAAACAATGCATGATGCCTGCACAATTCTATCTTAAAAATTAAACATAGAGTTCCAGAGAGAGAAAGAGAGAGAGATGCATGCATTCATAAATGAGTAGCGGAGGATATAATTCTAGCTAACGAGGATATGATGCACTTATATATATGTAGTATATATAAATGTCATGCATCAAGGATTGATTGGTATAGATATTTAAGATTATTATCATTACTATATGCACTTTCATTCTAAATTGTAAGTCGTTCTGACTATTTTAGATGCATATTATTTACTATATCTCTAGAAGTAATATATATCTAAGTGCGTAGCAAAACTTACATACTTAAAGAAAAGGCACAGCTAACTTATAAGTTGGAACAGAAGGAGTATGTCTCTAGGTGAATTATCAATATACCATTAACTGTTTTTCACCTCGTTAAACGTATGTCACCAATAAATTAGATTTATCGCAAGTGATTATCAAAGTTGGGCTTGGTTCCATTGTCGACTTGTCAGACTTATAGGGAGTTCACAACTAAAAACTGAATTTCTCTGGATGCTAGAAAAAGGGGCAGTGGCGAGGCCTTTGCTAGCTTTGAGGGATGGAAGATAATTGGTGGATGTCATAAGCCGGCGGCGACTAAGGAAGAAGAGGCCGGACTGCGGGAGTGATCGTTACAAGACTTCTGGCCCCTGTAGGAAGTATGGGCCCTGTCGTGCTAAATGGGCCTGCGTGTTGTCGAGTCTGTACCGAACGTTGCGGTTAGGATTGATCTAATGACTAGGATTAAAAGAGGTAGGAAGAACGGATGGCGATGATACAATGTTTATCCCTATTACCAATCCCCATCCAAACGCCGCCTTATTTTCTCTTCTCCGATAACATTGTTTCTGTATCCTTTTGTGGATTGCTGAGAACTAATAAGGACCTGTTTGTTTTTATAGAATAGGATGAATGATGAATTAAAATTGGTTTCCAAATGGCCTGTTTGGCTGCCGCAGCTGATGCAGCTTTGAGGCGGAACCCGCAGGCCACGCAAGCGACGAGTTGACCCTGTGTACCCGTTGGCGGCGACGGTGACAACTGACAACGGAGCCGGCAAGGAAAGTCACTGGTGGCGCCGATAATGAGGTCGGCTTGAATTGAAACAAATTTGGGGTAATCCACTTCTTGTTGAATCCAATTGCTAGAATCTGATCCCTGGAATGGGATTCAGTTCTATGGATCCAAACAAGGCCCAAGAGGAATTCGAATTGTAACAGTAAACACCATTCCGTCAGCAACAAACCAAGAAACATAAAAGCTAAATCAAGAGGACTCTTGGTTTAAATTAACTCGAGAACCCTCACAATTTGGAAGGGAAGGGCATGTTCGAAGGGAAAGTGGCACAAAACGAGAAATAACTACTTGATTTAAGAGACATCCAACTCCATTAACCTCTTCTGCTCCAACAAACATTCCATAACATGGAATGTTTCATGTCCAGTACAACTTTGAAATGGGAAGATGAATTTACATCAGGATGATATATGGAAGCATAAATCTAGGCACAAAACATAATGAATGAAAAAGGAAAAATAAAAACATGAAGACAAGAATCACTCCAAGCAAATACTGAAATGGTTACATTAAAAGATGCTGGCCCCTCCCTTACTACAAAATGCTTACCACCATATCGAATTTCCAAATCAGGGTGGTAATGCGTGCTCAATACACAAGTATATCAATCTGGTGCAAATTCCTCACCTTGTTTTCCAATACGAAATGGTAATCAGTTTGTAAGATTGTTCTGCAATTCACTGAGTGCTGCCATCCGCAATGTCGGTACTCTGGCAGTAGGACCAGGAAGATCCATCTGTCTGCTCACTGCTGTCTTGAAATTCATGCAGAAGTCGTATAAATCATGCTCAACACACAAGTATATCGACCTGGTGCAAATTCCTCACCTTGTTTTCCAATACAAAATGGTAATCAGTTTGTAAGACTGTTCTGCAATTCACTGAGTGCTGCCATCCACAATGTCGGTACTTCGGCAGTAGGACCAGGAAGATCCATCTGTCTGCTCACTGCTGTCTTGAAATTCATGCAGAAGTCGTAGCTTTGATAAAAGCTTCGTAATGTTACATGACAAAAACTAAGTCCAATAGTACCAAGTCAGTGAAGTAGGACCAGGAAGAGACAAGCATGCAAGGTGATTACAGATTAGTCTACTACCACTGCACAATGCGATGCACATCACTTTCACCAAGGAGCATCTCTTCTAACCAAAATACTGAATGGTGATACTTGAACAACTAAAACCCCAGAGAACATGAAAGATGATAACAGTAACATATGCAGTTATGCAACCGATATGTCCAATGTCAACTTAAGACCTAATAACTATTGCTACCAGGGAAAGAGTTATAAGTATTTCAGTACAGCGCCTCACTAAGTTGCTAACATCCCTAAGAAAACTGTTTTCGAAGGAAAGAAAGGTTGCCATCGCCAACCATTCAGAAAGAACACCTGTAAAATACCAAACCAACCATAAATTGAAAACAACGACCAGAACACAACCTTGACAAAACGAAGACAAAATGACGACAGTTGTCATACTTCATAACAGATGAGTGATATTCTATGACACAGATAACTAAAAGACATTCATATAACAGATGGTAATATACCCAGAGTACTAGTAACAAAGACAAGTAACCAAGTTCAGCCAGGAAAGGCACGATGGATGTTCTTGACCAAACCAAATGACAAATTGATGTTCTTGACCATTATCCATAGTGATTAGGGAAGGCAAGACTCCATTGCCAACTCCAAGGCCCCGACTCAACTAAGGTCTCAAGGGGAAGAAACTTGTAACGACAGCAGCGACTACTGACACAGATGTACCCCACATTGACTGAACCTTGACGACGACGCTGGACCTCCTTGACCCTCATTACTGTTCTAGGACTCACTGTAACAGTAAGGACATGATATATCAAGCTATGCGCAAGCAAACATGAGGGCAAGAAAATGATTAAAAATAGTATTAAATATTAATATACAATGAGGCATGCAACTTAGTGTTTTAAATAAACGTGTAGCAAATGTTTCACCATACTGAAGGTTCTGAAACACAGACCTGATTGTCCTGATCTGTCGCTGAATCATTTACATTGTTTGTCTGTGATGGCTTTTCTGCTCCACATTGGGGACGATTGCACTTTGTTCGGAAAGGATAGTTTATATTATTGCACTGCTCACACTTCCAACTGCCCTCTGGCATCTTTGGTTCTATCAATGAGAGGTTGGGGTGTGAGTTTGAATAGAATTGATGGAACAATAAATTACATAGACCATTAGATAAAGTAGCCCATAAGTTATGCGCAAAAATCCAAAGAAAACAAACTAATTCCTTCAAAGAAATGTCTAGCAATAACAAATATTACCAAAAAGGCATTTGTTATAACAAAAAAGATCTGGTGAGGATGGAGCACTAAGCACTTATGATGTGGAAACTTACTTGAGCCTCTTAAACCATCGGGCTTAGATCCCTGCACAAAGAGTTGATGAACAAGCAGTCAGTAAGTAAAGTGGGATTAGTTGATGAACAAGCAATCTCTATGATCTACATATAGAAGCCCAAGCATTAGAAATGAATATCCAGGTTTAGATGAAAGAGTACTTTAGACAAAATATAGCCAGAACTTGTTTTCTTTTAGTTCACAAAATTATTCTGGTTTAGCTTGATAATACAACAGAGGGAGAAATTTGTATTGTTTTTTTTTTCTAGAGTAACAAAACCTAGAAAAATTTAGTAAATCCCAGGACCAAAGAGAAGGTGATCAACAAGTACTCAGCTGATGTCCAATAAATGAAAAGGCATGCAAGTGGAATGATGGGCTATGGCAGGGCAAATTTGAGGATATATCTGTGCATAAGCATGGTTCCACCAAACAGTTTACAACAGTAGTATACAATGAAACCATGTACGTTCCAAGCACACAAGTAATATTGTGGCAGCAAAGTCAACTTCAAGCACAATTGCAAAGTTATAATAGTACAGTTCACAAAGTAAAGAAACGTTGACTAACGCAATTACAATTTTTAAGTGATCTTATACTTTAAATACATGAAAGAGGTTACAGATCACTTATAATAGCAAAGATATAAGACAGAAATCTCAAACCTGGTTTTCAGGTCTAGGTGTGTTGCACTTTCTCATATTACAGACTGTGCGAAAGCCAAAGTTGATGTTGTGGCAATTTGGACACTCCCAATCATTATCACGGCCAGCTCCTGCATCAAAAGTTTAGGAGAGTAGGCAAAGAATTAATCAAGTGCTAACCACATTAATATAAATAAGTCAAAATACGAATTCAATAAGATATACCTGCAGGCTTCTTCTGAGAACCTTCATCAGAATATGAGCCAGCCCTTGTGCCCTTTCAAGTTCAAGAAATATAAATTTAATGAATCATAACAGTTATTCCCATGCAGACACAATCACAGAAATCATAAATATCAAACAAAAACGAATTAAAGTAGCACAAACAAACGTGTTGAGAGTTTTTCATGTAAGGCAATAGTAGTTAAATTAGGATAGGTATACAGAAGAATAATCACAATAGCACATACCATTGGACCAGGACCAACAGGTATTGGCCCATACCTGTCCATGGGCATTCCATACATTCCACCTGTTTATTGGACAATAAGTAAGATAAATCTTGTGAGCAAACATGTGGAGAACATTGGACTGAAAAACATTTATCAAGTGTCATAACCCCAACCAAACAAAGTGGCTTAGAAAACAGGTGGCAGAACACAACAGTACTGCAAACGGTATTATTTATTGCCAGAATTTGTGGAAACGAAGATCGAGTGAAAAGAAATTTGATTCTTCATATTTGTAAAACTAATTGTTTAACACACTATGATTTGCATACAAGGAATTATCAGAAGCATCAGATTTGACTATTTAATTTGGTAGCAGGTTAATTAATGCAAGGGCAATATCAAAATATGGCATGCCTATCGTGGATAGAAGCCCTGTTACCTGCTCCCATCATAGATCCACCAGAGTATGGAGTTGGCCCAGCCATTTGCATTGGCCCGTAGGGGCTCCCCATTGGTATGCGACCACCATATCCATATGGATACGCAGAACCCCCAGGGTACTGTGGGATGCCATAGCGTGGCATTGCAGGCCCGTTAAACATTGAGGAGCCATATGGGGGAGCACCCCCACCAAGGTACATCGACGGTGGCGTCCCTGGGCCCATGTAGCCCCCTGATGCGGGATAGTGAGGCGGGGTCTGCATAGGCTTCTGCATGGCCTTCTGAACGGCAAGCAACAGCATCACAAGGTAAATGCAAATGGGCAAGCGACAAGCGGAAGTACCTGTAGGCACACTCCGCGCAAGCGACAAGCAAACAATCTGCAGCAAGAATAATGTGAGGCGAAACCGTTATGTACCGTGTGATCTGCTGGCCTGGACTGGTTACAGCTGCGCATGTTGCAAGTGGTGCGGAAGGCGAAGTTGACGTTCTTGCAGCTGGGGCAAACCCAGTCGTCCTCACGCCGGCTGCCTGAGAACACGGTTTATTGTCCCCCGCCAAGGGTAAATCCACTCAGATGCAGCTTATAGATACGGAGGGCGCGACAGCAAATAACGAGGTGGCGGAGCAAGAGCAAGAGCGACCTACCGTCGGTGCGCGCGCGCTTCCCGGCGGATTGGCTGCGGCTGTCCACCTGCAAACGCACGCACTAATTTGTGAGACCTCGCCGGATGGCCGGGATCCAGAGGGGATCGACGAGCACAGCGCGGGGAGCTCAAATAACAGAGCTAACAAGCTTCCAGCGCGACTGACGGGCGGCGATACCACCGGCGGAATCAAGGAGGTGGTGGCGGTACCTGAGAAGACATAACTGGCGGTGAACCGGTGGTGGTGGTGGTGGCGACGGGCGAACAGCGCGCCGAGAAGCACGTGCTCCTTGCAGCGGGAGGGACAAGCGTAGACGCCGCCGCGGTGACGGGCAGCGGCGGGCGAAGCGGTCGGAGGAGGGGGAATTCGGCGAAGCAGTAGCTAGGGTTTTGCAATTGCAGTCGTGAAATCGGCTTGGAACTCAGGTGCACATCAGATTAGCTTTTGCCTCCGGCGTCCGCGTCGGCCGATGTACCTGACGCTGACGGGGGCACACCGCACACGGGACGGGAACTCGGAGCACAAGCGAGCCCAGATGACAGCTTTAGGCCCAGATCTGATACGTGGGCCCTTCCAAACTCGCGTGCATAGATGTCCTAGCCCATTACGCGCTCTGCTGAAGTTATTATTTCTGGAAAGAATTCATTTTACCTCAGTTATTGAGTATTACATTTTTACCTTCATGTCCTGGATTTAAAATGGTTTTAAGGTAATTTTTCTTTTTTTAGTTGCAGTAAACACATGACAGGGTTTTAAAACAACAGAAAATGTCTCCATGCTGAAAGCACATAAATAGATTGGAATAAAAATAATCTAAATAAAATATTCAAAGCTTGTGAAAATATATATATAATCTTGAAAAAAAAATATTTTACTCTAGAAAAATATAAATAATATAGAAAAAATAGAAAATTAACAAAACATTCTAATCTGTGTTTAAATATGTTCTAGGAATGTGGTTAGGTATCAATTAGAATGTTTGGTTAATTTTTTAAAAAAAAATAGATATTTTCCCTTTTTGGATCTAAATCTATTTTTTGTAAACTTCTAGAGATATTTTCATGAGCCCTAAATATTTTATTTTGATTCTTCGTATACCAGTTCATTTTTAGGCCTTTTTAGGTTTTCTAGCATAGAGCTAATTGTTAGCTACCAAATTTTTTGTCCCAAACTATCCAAATAGGGGCCTAACAGGTGGGTTAGTTTCTTACCAAGCCTACAACTAATTGGTAGTAGATAACTAACTAGTCAATCCCTACAAACAGTTAGTCATAGCTGATCCAAACAGGCCCTTAATAACATTATCAAATACTTACCAGATTTTTGTAACTAAAAAAGAAAAACACCCTATGTTGTAAGGAGACGTTGGAGTAAGATATCTAAATTTGGAGTTCAAATAAGGACATAGAGATACTTAAAATGGTTTTTGCGAGTTCAGAGAGCAAGATATCTAATTTTTGAGTTCAATGAAAACAAATCAGACTACAGAAAATTTCCTTATTACCACTATGTTGTAACAGAAAATTTCCTTATCTCGCCCGGTCGCCTCACTTCACAAGCTGGCAATCTTTGATGAAACTGAAAGGAAAACTACTACATACTGTACTTTCCTGCTCCATTGTAGTCCCCGGTCTTCTCTTGCTTTTGCTGCATCACACGCAGGAGCTGCTGCGAGCCTTGGACGACCTCGCTCGCCGCCCCTGTGAACTGTCACGGGCCTTCCCTCCGGCGCCTCTCCTTTCCCCTTCCGGCTCCCGTCTCCTCACGCACACTTGCGCACCATGGACGATGGCACCATCCTGTTCATCGATCGCCACATGTTCGGCTATATATTCCATACCTGCAGCACGACGGCTTCGTTCTCATCAACTGTCTCGAAGCGGTGGCGCAATGGACTCTGAGGACGAGGAGCAGGGCTCGTCGCCGGAGTCGGACCCCCCGCCTCCGTCGCCGCCGCAGCAGCCGCTGCTGCTGAACCCGGCGTACGCGCAGTGCAAGTCGGTGATCCACGACGAGCTGCGCAGCTTCCGCGTGTTCCTGCAGTGGTGCGCGCTGGACCACAGCACCCGCGCGTGTCGCGCCGCCTCGTACGCGGCGTTCGTGGCGCTGGCGCTCCTGGTCCCCGCCGCGGTGTCGCTGTCGCTCCGCGCCGACGCCGCGCTGTCCCGGGACTCGGCGTCCGCCATCACCTTCAACCGCGTTGCGCAGGCCCCCGCCACGGGGCTCGCCGTCATCTCCTTCGCCACGCTGGCCGCCTTCTTCCGCCGCCTCGGCGGCCTCCGGCAGCTGCTGTTCCTCGACGGCGCGCTCCGCGACGACACCGCCTTCGTCCGGCGCGGGTACGCGCGGGAGCTGGACCGCGCGTTCCGCACCCTGGCCGCGCTCCTGCTCCCGTCGCTCTGCGTGGAGGCCGCGCACAAGGCCGTCTTCTTCTTCTGCACCGTCAGGGTGGAGCCGCCCGCCGCGGTGCTCCCGTTCCCCACTCTGCTCATGCCGTGGCGCGCGGTGGCGCTGCTCGCCACGGTGGCGTCGTGGGTGTACCGCACGGGGGTGTTCCTTCTTGTCTGCGTGCTGTTCCGCCTCACCTGCGAGCTCCAGATCCTGCGCTTCGAGGGCATCTACGGCATGTTCGACGTGGAGGCGCGCCCCGCCGCCGCCGCTGAGATCTTCGCGGAGCACCGCCGCATCCGCACGCAGCTGCTCGCCACCAGCCACCGGTACAGGGTGTTCATCATCTGCTGCCTCGTCACAATCACCGTCAGCCAGCTCGGCGCGCTCGTCGTCGCCCTCTCGTCTAGGGACGCCAAGAGCTTCTCCAACACCGGCGACCTCCTGGTACGCACGCACGGCACTACACACCACACCGCACGACGGCGAAGGCCTCATCACTCTAAGACGAATGCCCCCCTGAGACTGCTGGACCTCGCGCTCGTGCAGGTCGGCTCGGCGGTGCAGCTGAGCGGCTTCTTCATGTGCCTGCTGGGAGCGGCCAGGATCACGCACAGGGCGCAGAGGATGGTGTCCATCGCCAGCCAGTGGCACATGAGCATGGAGTCGTCGATGCACCACGGCAAATCATCGTCGTCGCCGGCCACCACGTCGGCCATCGACGACGTCGACGCGTCGTCCCACGTCTCCGACTCGTCGACGGCGGCCGTCTCCCAGGCGGAGCCCGGAGCGCCGTGCTCGTACAGGAGCAGACAAGCACTCGGTACGCATCCAAAACCTACTGAGCTTGTGATTTTGCCCACTTCTTTGCTCCCCTGAGACTGAGAGGCTGGCTGTTTTGCAGTGACTTACCTACGGCACAACGGCGGCGGGATCACCCTGTTCGGCTTCACGCTGGACAGAGGCCTCCTCCACACCATCTTCGTCTTCGAGATGACTCTGGTGCTCTGGATCCTCAGCAAAGTCGTGGTGCTCTAGCATGTCATGTGTATATATATGCGTGCCAGACTGTCGCATAGCAATGCTACTGCAATTTTCGCTCGCAACTGTACCTATATTGCCTATTGGTGCAAGTATAAACTCAGTCAAGACACAAGACAGCTTTGATTTACGAGTGATTATTCTGTCTTTTCTTTCCGAGAAACAGAGAACTTCTGTTGATCAATCACAAGCTGCTGCAGTCCTGGAAAAACAAATGAAGGAAAACATTTTAGGTCTTGTTTGGATGTTGTCGAATTTATTTCAATCCATGTGTATTGGTGTGGATTGGGGTGGAATTTAGTTCAAGTTCCATTTCAATCTACCTCAACATATGTGGATTGATGTGAATCCGACTACATTCAAAAAATCCTTAATCAGGAGCATGGCCAGGCAATTCGCAAATCTGTACAAATGTTCAGTCATCACGTTATGGGAGCTATGTCTCTGAATATTAGTGCTTCTTAATAATGCATTCACACCATTATATTCAGCCTGAATAAACAAAACAAAACGAACCACACCACACCTTCCCTCCTGCTGCTTGTTGCACTCCTAATCCGATTGCACCTTAGGATTTTGACCGACCGCTGAGGCAGCCGCACCAACCTGCGCACTGAAGAATTGGCCTTGGGATTGTTGCTACTTTCGCCATGTGTAGACTGTAGTAGTAGGTCCAGTGAATAGACAAACAGCGGTAACAGTACACATCACAAGCAATAATATATAAGTCAACTGATGAAACAAGCAGGAGATCAGGGGGAAATTTTCCAAGGTAAAACACTTTTTTCTATGATTAAACCTGATTTTAGGATTTTTAATTGCATTGTTTTCCATGTGAAAAAATATTTAGATAAACTTTGGAAATTTTATTTTTATGAAACTTTGATTATTCTTTTAAAATATCTCTAGTCTAGTTTAGCTCCCTGATCTTTTAACTCACCTCAATTTACCCCTCTGATGTGACATCACATTAGCAAAAATTACCCAAGGTGCAAAAACAAACGGTTTTGTTTTAGTCTTCAGTGAAAAAAAATCAGATGGCCGCGATGATAATCGAGAGAAATAATTTAGACTAGCCTAGATCAGGCCCGTCTGTACCATGGGCCTTTTTCGGGCCATTCCGTCCTACTGCCTCGTTTCCTCCGGTCCGTTCGCGTCTGCCACTGCCATATCCTGCTATTCGTCGGCGTGGTCGATCGGCGGCCGTCGGGTGGAGGACGTGGTGAAGAAAACGTAGCGGAGCAAAACTGAGCAAGGAGGCGGGCGGGCAGACCCAGACCCTGGCACCCTGCTGCCGGCATCAGAGCGCGCGCAATGCGGGCATCGCTATTCTTGGCCAAAACCAGCAGCCGCACCTCCAAATCCCTCCCATGGCCGGCCCATGCCAAGGCCAAGCGGACGCCTCTC
>Ga0182004_10001892_pt1 | contig 15886 bp, 19 predicted proteins | sample Sormic07211540_1_FD_120479 | JGI IMG/M metagenome (GOLD analysis project Ga0182004, IMG submission 120479) | Endophyte microbial communities from Sorghum bicolor roots, Mead, Nebraska, USA - 072115-40_1 MetaG | ecosystem: Host-associated > Plants > Roots > Unclassified | place: USA: Nebraska...
AACCTTTGCATAGCACGGGATGAAGACCACGGTGGCGGCGAGATCTGCTCAACGGTGAGATTCAGGCGGCGCGCAGCCTGCGGCTAGGCAACACAGCGACAAAACAGAACCATGGAGAGATCCGGGACCTCAAATAGCTGCGATTTTGGTGAGGAAACTGTATCCCGTGGAATCCGGGACGATGGTGCCTTCTATCGGTAGAGTCCAAGTCCAAGTACTTCACGGTTTGGAGAACAAGAACACGCTGACAAGTAGGTCCTGCGAAGCAGTGACTGCAAGAGGGAGAAGTGGAGGGGCGCTCGCGCGGTGGCCTGCTGGTCCAGTCTGGGCCGCGAGAGGGGAGCCGGGTGAGCTGGGCTTGGGCCGAACAGGGATGGGGCTCCTACCTTTTATTTGTTTTCTATTTTCTTTCTTTTTATTTCAAAGCCATTTTCAAAATAGGAGTTGAATTCTTTTAAACTATAAACAAATACACACAACACAAAATTAAGGGAGAATTGGCTGTGGGACATGCAGAATGGTGGCTATTTGTCAGTAGACACTGGAAAAATTAGATTGCACAAAACACTCTGTTTCTTGTCAAATTTGCTGGTGGACACTATGTCTAATCAAAAATTATTACAAAATAGATATAAAATTATATAAGTGCTAGAAAATTATACTATAAATTTTTTTACACTCTACATAATGAGAACTATAGTGTAAAAATATTGTTTTGCACTGAAATGACCATTTGCCCCTCTTCATAAATAGACAAAGATAACCATGGTTAATTAGTTAATATATTAATAAGATACTAAAAATACTAAACAATATTTTTACACTATAGTTCTCATCATGTAGAGTTGAAAAAAAAATTATAGTATAATTTTCTAGCACTTAAAAGATTTTATATCTATTTTGTAATAATGTTTGATTAGACGTAGTGTCCGCCAGCAAATTTGACAAGAAACAGAGTGTCTTTGAGCAATCTAATTTTTCCTAGTGTCTGCGAGCAAATGGCCACCATTCTGCATGTCCCACAGCCAATTCTCCCCGAAATTAAATATGCTCTAGCATGAATGCATAAACAAGTTCCTATCCTTACGATGAATTTTAATTTCAACAAAATTCATTTGTATGCTAAATTAAATGTTCACAAAAATACTTAGATAAATCAAATTTAACCCTATTTATTGAAAATCAAAATTTTGGGTATTACAAATTCTAGATCCTTAAAAGAATCTCATCCTCGAGATTGAACAGTACTTACTCAAACAATTGCGGATATGACTTCCTCAGATCATCTTCTCTTTCCCAAGTTGCTTCTGCTTCTGAATACCGATTCCATTGCACTTTGCACATTCTGATGACCCGACTTCTAGTGACTCTTTCAGCTGTTTCCAAGATCTTAACCGGATATTCCTCATATGTGAGATCCTCTTTATCAGTAAGCTCTTCTAGCGATATTTGCTCTTTAGGTACACGCAAACACTTCTTAAGTTCTGACACATGGAACACATCATGCACACCAGATAAACTTTCAGGAAATTCTAACAGATAAGCCACGTCTTTGCAAAACTTTAAATGGACCAACCTACCTTGGAGCTAGATTTCCTTTCATATTAAACCTCTTCGCACTCCTCATCGGTGACACTTTCAGATAGACATAATCACTTACTCGAAAGCCAGTTCTCTCCTACGTGTATCTGCATAGCTTTTCTGACGTGACTGAGCAACTCTCAAATTATCCCGAATGATCCGCACTTGTTCTATATGTCTAAGCACATCTGTACCAAACACATGAGTCTCTCTAGTTTGATTCCAAAACAAAGGTGTTCTGCACTTACGACCATATAATGCTTCAAACGGTGCAATTTTAAGACTTTGCTGGTAACTATTGTTGTATGAGAACTCTGCATATCGCAAACTCTTGTCCCAACTAGTTCCATACTGCAATGCACAAGCTCTCAACATATTTTCTAGTATCTGATTAATCCTCTCAGTCTGTCCATCTGTCTGTGGATGATATGTTGTACTAAAATTCAACTTTGTTCCCAAGAAACTATGTACTGCCTTCCAAAAATGAGATGTGAATTGAGTACCCCTGTTAGACACAATTTTCTTGGGGACCCCATGGAGACATACTATCTTTTCCATATATAGCTCAGCTAGTCGTTCTCATATACTTAGTCTTGAAAGGTATGAAATGAGCAACTTTAGTCAAACGATCTACTATTACCCATATTGAATCGAATCCCCTTTGTGTACATGGTAATCCCACTATGAAATCTATACCTACTTCTTCCCACTTCCATTCAGGTATCTTCATTGATTGCAACAGTCCAACTGGCCTCTGATGTTCAGCTTTTACTCTTTGACAAGCATCACACAAAGCAACATAGTCAGCTACATCTCTCTTTAATCATACCACCAATACTTCTATTTAAGATCTAGATACATCTTAGTACTACTAGGATGAATAGAGTAAGTTGATTCGTGAGTCTCTCACAGAATCATGTCACGAATAGCCTTCACTTCAGGAACACATATCCTTTTCCCAAACCAAAGTGTACCATTGTCATCAATTCTAAATCCTGGTGCCTTTTCTAGTACCACGTTCTGTGTTATCTCCTTTAGTTTCTCATCCTCCAACTGTCCTTTTAGTATTTCCTTCTCTAAGGTAGGAGTCACTTCTATCTCCATAGCGTTAACAACAATGCAAAGATTCAAATGTGAAATTTCAGCACACAACTCATTAGACTGTGGTGTCGCCTGAAGCCCATTAGCATATCTCTTCCTACTAAGTGCATCGCCCATGACATTTGCCTTTCTAGGATGGTAATGCACTTCTATATCATAATTCTTTATCAATTTCAACCAGCGACATTGTCTTAAATTCAGATATGTCTGGGTGAAGATATATTTCAAACTCTTATGATCAGTATATATGTCACTCTTATGCCTAATCAAATAGTGTCTCTAGATTTTCAATGCATGAACCACAACTGCCAACTCTAAATCATGAGTAGGATAATTCAGCTCATGCTTCCTCAACTGTCTAGATGAATAAGCTACAACTCTTCCCTCTTGCATATGAACACAACCCAAACCCAGACAAGAAGCATCACAATAAATGGAGAAACTCTGATAAGGACATTGCCACGCTGGATACGTTGACGTCATTGTCTTTTCCAAGTTGCAATTCATCTCCAATTCACCTACCACGTCACTCTCGGATTCAGCAAACACGTCGTCAGTGTTTTGATCATAACTTCTTCATACGACATCAAAACAGGTTGATCTTGGACTCGTTGGAAAGGGGACGACGACGCCATCATTTTTGATCTGGTCCCACCTCTAGATCTTTCATGGACTAATATTTATGACCACGACAAGGTGCTGCGTCACCTATTTTGGGCCAACTTAGCCATGTATGGAATTCGGGCCTTAAGCCCATGTTTTGGGCACCTCCCCCTGGTCGCCTCCAACCATAGGTCGCTTCTCCTTTATATTCCACGCAGCCGCCGCTGTTTAGACTCAGGTTTTGTTTTAGAGTTTAGTTTTCCATCGAGAAACTGAATTGGTCCATTGTAACTGTAGTGACAAATCCTTTTACAGTGATCCAAGGCCCCCGTTCTTGATCTCCTCCACTGTGTCAATTAGTCCTTTGGAACCGAGTTCTTGAACCTTCATTTGAATATTCACATCATTCATATCTGCAATTTCTGATTGCGTGTTTGTACTTTCTTGGTTGTGTTCTTTGATTCACTTGCAGGATCAACCTTCTTGGCGAGGTCAATCAAGTTGTGCTTGGTTGATAACCAACAGAGCAGTGGTGTAACGGTTGCAGGATTCGAATCATGCTGATTTGAAGCTAGATCGCCAACGTCGAGTTCTCCACAAATCAAATTTACCAATTACCTCTCGGAAGATCAGGCCTGAACCTCACCAATTGGTATCAGATATCCCAGGTTTACCGCAAGGTATAATCTCGTTTGCCTTAGATTCATATTTGTTCATTACCTATAGTCCACAAAAATCCCAAAAAATATAGTTTAATTTTCCGTAGTCCTATCACACATTCTGCCTTGCAATTTTGTTTTCAGATTTGCTTTGTTGAGTTTGTGTCCATGGTTGAGTCTAGTTGCTAGTTTTGCTTGTGTTCGTCATCGTAGTTCATTTGCACCATTGCTATTCTTAGTTTCCATAGCTATCCCATCCACTGTTTCCAAACAACAAGTCGAAGCCACCACATTACTCGACTTGCCTCCGCTAGCCGCCTTGTGTGATCTCTCGCCGCTGCGCTAACCCTAGATAGGTTACCAGCCGCTGTTATTTTGCTTGCTTTGCAGCCCTCCTTACATCATCAGGCGAATACCTACTGCTGTTAGTCACAGGGACGACTCATCCTGTGATCGGTGTTAGAGTTTAGGGACGCTTTGCCCTAACTGCCGCCGCCGCCGCCGTGTTGTGCCTTTCGAAAAACATAACTTGAGATACCTTCGGTAAAGTAGGCATAACTTTTTGCTTGTTTACAAAAAAAATCTGAAATTTTTATAGTAGTTTCTTGACACCATTTGGACCCGACCCAGCACAAACTATTTCAAGCAACCTAGACTCATAGCACCCATGGAATGTTCTAGCCTCATCACTGAGTACCATCAACTTGAGGTGTACCCAAGAGTTGCATTATAGTCAATGATGCTAGAACATTTGATGGATCCCATGACAAAAGTAACAGCTACAGGAACTATAGACAACATACAACCACCTCAACTATGTACCATATGCATCATTGGCAATAAAAGATCAATTAATAGAGAATATGAAATAGAACAATAATCAACAGAATGATCATGTAAAAAACCACTACATTAATTAGCAAATAGAAAAGGGTGTGTTTCCCTAGGCAATGGCATCCTACATCATGATGTAAGTGACCAGCACAATGATCACAAAAGACTGGAAGATGACAACAGGTAGCAAAGTAGGATATTTAGGTTGTGCTTGGTGGATCATAGCATTTGGTGATGGTGTCCACATCTCCTTCTCAAACACGGCATCCTCAAAACTTTGAAATTTTTGCAAAGAAGCTTCAACTTCTTCCAGTGATTTAAACCCTCTATACAACTTATTCTCTACTCTAGCAACCTCTATACATCACTTCGCCATGCTAATGAACACACCAGGATTTTCTTGGTGTTTTTTAATGCATAAAGAGGAATCTACAAGCGCACGGATACATCATTGTTGCACTTCACCCGGAAGTATTCAGGGTATCATGTTTTGTGGCACCCTTCTTTCTCCTAGACTATGATTGAGTTGTGTCTCCCTTGTGAAAAATTATTATGTCTCTCATCATCTCCATTGTGAGTTCATCTTAGGACTTTCCCATTTTGAATTTGGAAGTTTTCCTGCAGGGGTTATTTCAACAAAATATCCAACATTTACTACAACATACTATCGGCTCAAAAATACACACTACGTCTAATTTGGTTCAAGAAGGCATTTTAACCATGTGTAATTAAAACCCTTTGAGAGTAAGATCACCACTCCTAAACTTGGCACCATGCTTTATTTAAGAGATGGATAACAATACCCCAAACATAAACATATACTATAGCAAACAAAGATAGCATGAGAGCATGAGATTTACTCAAATAGTGATGAAAGAGCATGACTAGTGTTTAGCAAATTGAGCATGTCTTAAAGGTAGAGGCAACTGGGACAGTATAGAAACATGGCAAAAGATGTATGTATGGAAGTATATCCCCCAAGCTTGAATTTTGCAAAATCAAGATTGGATGAAAGTAATTCAATGTTGCATAATGATTGGTTGGACATACTTGTGTTTTTCATTCCTTTGATCTTTTTGCTCCAAGCCTGAAAAGATTAGTGACAAGAATACCTAAAGTAATATTTTCACAATTATAACTCTATGCTCAAATCACAAGGGCAGCGCATCAAAAAGTTGAGCACTCATGTCATGGTCTGAATAGTGCTTGTTTTTAGGACATTAAGCTTGTCCTAGGGAAACCTTCAAGATGTGGTTTGGTGAAGTGGTTTCCCTTCCAACACCAATCTAATTGCACTACTCTCAAGATTCACCACAACGAGATCTACAATATGTATGATAAACATATATGTCTACAACCACCCTTTCAAAAGAATTAGGAATAGGGAGCATGAGGGGGTTGATGATCGCGTGTGGGGAAATGTTAAGAGACTAAGTGAATTAGGAGATTTCTCATACGAGCAAGGATTTGATGGTGTGTTTATAGTGGCTTCTTTGCTTAGTGAAGTTTCCATCATTTTCATCTTCTAAGGGTGACTCAGCATATATGTCCAAAAACTCCATTAGATCACCTCTTGAATTGATCTCATCTAAGTCCTTATCCATCCATTCGATGGCAATAGTACATAGACTTTTCATACTCGCTAGCCATGGATGTTGCTCGTCTCAATCTTCTATATGGTCTTGATGATTCCTATGCATGGGATATCTAGATGGATTTCTGGAATCATCAGGAGGTTTAGGAGAAAGAGTACAGAATAAGCCATAGTGGTCAAGGATGGCTTTAGAGATGGGTTCGTATTGTATATCTAATGTGGGCATAGAAGGGGCGGACAGGATAAGAGTGGCTTCTAGATGGCTTTGCTCACCTTCTATGGCATCACTTGACATGCTATCCTTGAGTCTTTCTAATTGTCCTTCAAAGGGATCAGATTTGAAAAGCTTTCTAAGAGTTCTCTTTCGAAGATTCAAACTATATCACTAAAAGATCTCTTATGAAGCGGGAAGTTTAAAGTGCTCTCAAAATCTTTTTGATGGCGATTTTAGAGTACTGCTAGTTTTGGATAGATAGCCGAATCATGGGATTGGAATGTTTATAAAGTTGCTATGAAAACTTCCTCTTCTAGTTTGGAGGATGATTCCTTCTCTACCTTTAGGATTTCATCATGAAGGCTAGTGCAAGGAGTGTGTTCACTAATAATAAGGACAAACCTCACCTCACTAATGGATAAAGAAAGGAAAACATCTCCAAAGGCGGAATTATCAAGACATATATAAAGATGTTGAAGAAGAACAAGGTCTTGTAAGGTGAGGTCTAAATCTACATTGATAGGAAGATTAGAAAATTCCCTAAGTATAGCCAAAAGTTCATTACCTACTTGATCAGAAGATAGGACCTTGGGCATATTACCCTCTTGATTAGAAGATAGGAGTCTATCTATAGAAAAGGGTTGGCTTTGACCTATTGCAACCAAACATGGGCACAACTCATAGCTAGATGTGATAATAATGGGCTTTGGTATCTCTAGGCTTGCGCTAATGGGTGCAAGAAATTGATAGATAGGCGTGAAATTTGGGTTATCCATAAGGATAGAAAAGAAAAGGAAAAAGTAAAGATCAGATAAGAGAAAAAGATAAAAGTATAATATAAGGTTAAGCATGACTTAAATTTATCTCAGTAGACCATCTTTCTCCCTCGCAATGGCGCCAGAAATGCTTATTGATACTAGATACGCACACAGAGAAATAATCCACAAGCGCATGGATATCGATGAGCACTTCACCCAGGAGATATTCTAGTGTAACGTTATTTATTTATCCGCTAGGAGAAAACATGCATCTGACTAACCCAATCCTATACTTAACCCCTGGGCTATAGATAAGATAGTGAGATATGAGCGATATAGAGAGGATCACTCCATCAATCTTCCTCTAATTTGTGGTAAGCTGTGTAGTTATTGTTCTAAGGGAGGGACCTAAAGAAAAGAGACACCACAGAGCATGCATAACCCTGGCACACTATTTCCTACCTTACCTTCTGACGGGACATGGATTACGGAGACACCAAGGAGACGTCACTTCCCCCCAATGTTACCACAAATCTGGCCAGATTGGGAGTATCTACGAGTACTCCTAGCCCAAGCACCGTGCTTACACTACAAATGATTACTCTATTCCCTACACAAAGCGAATAAAGTAAACCAGTAAACCAAAGAACAATAAGAATAATAAACTTACTAGTATTAGAAGTTGAATTGCCAAATGATCCTAGAACCAAGCCTTGGGTTAGGAGACTTTGATCCCATAGGTACAACTGGAGAGGGGACACCAATAGGTCGGGCTTCCTCCACTTCTACCTCCACCCTATGCTCTCTCAATCTCTCTTGTTGCTAAGACCCTAAAGAGATAGATACATTCAAGGGACCCCTCTCTAGCTAATTCTCTCTGAAAATATGAATTAGGGTTTCTGAATTAGCACTAATCCAGGGGGGCATGGGCCCTGCTTATATAGCCCTCTACAATGCACCACACCCCTCGGATCAAACTGACCTAAATAGGTGGTCAAGATTGCTCCACAAAGTCAGTGGAGGTAGGATCCGCGAGGCAGAGCCTGATTGGCTATGGGGGAGGGGCGGCCACCCTTGCCCTATGGGCAGCCGCCCCTGGCCAACTACCAGGTGGGCCCAAATTTGCAGGGTTGCCTCCTTGAGTCTTCTAGATTGTTCCTGAGTTGCTGTTCGTGGAATTATCTCTATGTGAATGTGACATGTAGACCATCTTTGGTTGTTTTCAGCTGACACCTTGTAGAAATAGATATTCACCAAAACTCGTGGAATTCTATTAGTGATAACCCTATATCTAGTAGGTGTTTACATATAGATTCATTTTCATGTTTAGTTCATGGTTAAAATTAGGAGTTATCTACCATCAACAACTTCCCCAAGCTTACCCTTTGCTCATCCCTGAGCAAAGATAAACTCCAGGATGGATCAGGAGTTGCTACAATGTTGTCATGTCTCAACAGTACACATGCATTCAAATAAGAACTCTCCTCTAAATTTAGAGTTAACTATTCTAACTCGAAACTCACTCATATTACCTTCCACCATGGGGCTTGTAACCGTCACTTAGGTCTTGAGCAGTTGATAGACAGAATGGTCAAGTCAAGCACTATGTTTCTCGCTCTTTGATCAACTATTATTCCGAAGGTTTTACAAGATTTTCAAATAAAACTCAGAGATTCCTGTTTATGACCCATTCAAGTCTCTCATTTGTGGTATTTTTGGATCCTCTCCAAGGCATGAATGATGTATGCCTTATCTCTACTCTCAGAATATGTGGTATTTGTGGCACTGTGCCTTCGCTCTCACCCTACATCTAATAGGCTTATGTGGAGCTCATAGGTTAGGAGACAGCTCAAACATACATACAGACATATGTTGTATAGTTAAACCATGGATCCAGAGGAACTAGTCATACAATCAAATCATATGTGCATGTGGATGAAAGGAGTGAAGTGAGTGATATGAATTGTAATGATGATAATGAAATGATTATGATTAGCGATAATGATGATGGTGGAGATATAATTCTACATTTGCTCCTTGGGGATATATACCTTCCTTATCTGGAACTCTAGAAACTTTGGAGAGTACTTGGGCTGCTCATTTTTTTCTTTGGACATTTGTCCTCTTTCATCTTTTTTTCTTTTTTTAGAGCAACCAAGCCTCTTACTTGAAATATATCAATAGAGAGAATCAACTGAAGTAACTAGAGCCTTTTTGCATGACAAAAAAAGGATAGGATAGTGACATATATTTTTTGTGTTCACTCCCAGTGTAGGAGTAGAACATTTTCTGAATGAATGAAATGTATGAATGTGAATAGAGGAATGCGTACTCCTAAGGTGGGAGAAGCATAGGTGCATGTTTCTAGGGTAGAAACAACACAAGATGCATGTAGAGTGTATATATTTAGGTTGTACTTCTAGGAATAGAAGTAGGACAGAGTAAATACAGCGTAGTGACTTATGAATGGGGGCATACTTCTGAGGATAGAAACAACATAGATCAGTGGATGGAGAGCACAAAATATTAACTTTAACTGTATGACTAATTCCTGAGGGTCAACATCTTAACTACCTGCAATGCCTACAAGCAATATATGGAAGTGGATGGCTTTCCTAATCTAGTAAGCATGTATATTTGGCTGTGGTAGGAATTTTGAACTCTCGTCATATAGAAACTCAACCAGCATAGTATATAAGCAGAGGCGCCCCTGGTGCCTCCGCACGTCATTCATTTCAAGCAAACATATCAAATCAGGCGCTTAAGAGTTTAGGAAGGTCACAATCCCATCTAGGGAACTGCCAGTGGCGTCCCGAAGGCCACCGCTACCTGGCACGCGCAGATTAACACCTGCAGAGGGTTCTCCAACCCTCCAGCTGGTGAATCACGTCTGTCTACAACACCACTGTCAACTGCATCACCATTGGAGGCTCCTATAGCGACTGCCAACGCTGGTCTAGCACTAATCTTCTTAGTATTTCTTTAATAGTTAATTAGTGGTCATGTAATGGTCTAAGATTAAGATATAGTGTAGAAGTTATTCATGATTTATGATATGGTTATATCTATCAATTGGTATCAAGAACCTACTTAGATCTATTCATGACCCTTTTAAAAGCCTGATTAGTTTTTCATGCCTCATATCTTGTTAGATTAATTTCGTCTAAGTCAGATTAGATACAATTACTTACTGCTAAGTTTTGTGATGGATGTCTATATGTCTAATGTCGAGATTAGATTCATTTTAAATAAGATTACGGTATAATTAGATCTATTTTAAGTTAATGACACGATTAGCTAACTATTTAGGGTTAGGGTTTCACTATTAATCGCAATTAGTAATAGTTAGTCTTAGTTTATATAAATCTCAGAAATTTGCTTGTTTCTCATATAGCTCAGTAAGCAATTAGAAGGAGATGATTGGACAAAACCCGAGAAATGTCCCAAAATTACAAATCTCAAATTCCTAAGATTCATATTAACGATAAGACTGGCTCACTCATGCGGTCCGTATCCGGATTCAGTCTCGGTCACTGTTGTTGTAGCAAGTGGCTCGTACCGAACCTTGGCCGGGTGGCCACTGCAACGGATCGGCACTGCAACGAGCTGCGCGAGCACCTAGAAGACGCAGGCTGAGCCTCCGCGCTGTGTGTTTGGGACACGGGCCAAGCCTCTGTGCCGCATGTTCCCCTCGTGGTCACCTCTGCGCGCACCTGACCTCCGTGCGGAGCCTGCAGGCGAGGCTGAGCCGACCCGCGCGTGGGGTGGCCACCATGTCGCGCGCGCCGCCCTGGGCCATGCACCGCCGGCCAATCTGAGGCCACGCAAGCCGCAGTGGGTGGCCGAGCGGGCGCTGTGAGACCAGGGCCTGGCCACCTACCTGCACCTCGGGCAGGCTCAGGGTGTCGCACGCCTGCTAGGTCAGCCAGTGTTGCTAAGCCCAGGTAACGTACTGTGGGTCCTGGCCATGAGCAGGGCTGAGGCTGCAAGCCACCACCGTGCAGCGTGCACGCTCAGGGCCGAGGCCGCACGACCCGGCAGGCTAGTGCAGTGGCACCATGTCGTGCTTCTCGATTTTCCACTTTGTGTGAACTGGCGGCTGAGAAAGGGGAAAGGAAAGTGAGACTGAGGATAAAAATTTAGCGACCGTCGATTTCATTGGATGGTTGAGATGAGACTGAGTTAGGGTTTCCTTGTTGCGCTGTTATTTGGGCCTTCAGGAGCCATCTGGGCCGAGAGGCCGCAGAGGCCAAGCAGGCCACGCGCAGTGGGCCGCTGCTCGGCCAAATCTTGGCAAAGCCAAAATTTAGTATTTCTTTTTCTAGAATTTATTTTCCTTTTTTTATTCTCATCAGCTCATTTGTTAAGTAATTTTACGATTAATTTAATTTAGTTATGAATTTATGTTTTATATGAATTTGTTTATGGAAAATTATTTAAGATCCACCCTGTACTTTTAAGATGGTCTTTAATTAAATGGAACCAACGAGAAATTTAATTGGAAATTTAAGCTCATAATTAATTCTGACCAACATTGATTTAATTATGAGTTATTTAAGATGAATTTCCTTTTGTTTTCTGCCCAATGGTGATGCAAATTGAGGTTCTAAGCATGTTTTTATTTCCAACCAATGTTGATTTAATTTCATGCTTTCAAGTTACATCTTTTCTGTATAGTATTATCTGAGACATTTTGATGTGATTTTTCCAGTAAGCAATGTTGCGGGCCTCATCAATAACATCAATCCTCTCAATGGCACCAACTATCTTATATGGAAGGATAAGGTGCAAGTTGTGCTTAGTTTTCGAACTATGATAGCGCACTACGTGAGAATAAGCCTACTGCTCTTATTCCAAATCCATCAAATGAGGAGCTAAGGACCTACAACTCAAATTTTGAGAAGTGGAAAAAGAGCAACAAAATAGCATTGATGGTCTTGAAGGCCGCGATCTTAAATGCTATTAAGGGAGCAATCCCTAATAAGAAGGAAAATGGTGAGGAGCTGACTGCTAAGGAGTTCTTTATCTTTGTTGAAGAAAACTTTAAGAGCCCTTCTAAAACTAATGCCAGCACCTTTATCATGAAAATTTGTACCTCACATTACGATGGGAAAGGTGGAATTAGGTAACATATAATGAGCATGTGTGACATGGCTACAAAACTTATGGTGCTTGATATGACCATCTCTGAGGGCTTTCTTGTATATTTTATCATGACTTCACTACTAACTCATTACACCCCATTCAAAGTAAGCTATAACACTCAAAACGGGAAATGGAACATTTTAGAACTCATCAGCTATTGTGTTGAGGAGGAAGAGAGGCAAAAATCAGAGAAAAAGACACAGCTAACCTTGTTGCTTCAGGCAAGGGTAAGAATCAAGCTGAGTCTAGTGGAAGTAGACAGCCTAGAAAGAAGTTCAAGCCAAATAACAAAAATGAGAATAATAATAATGATAAGAATTTTGGTAAGAACAATGGTAAGAATAATGGTAATAAGAACCATGCTCAGAACAGTGGCCCTAAAACTTGTAATTTCAGTGGCTCGCCTAATCGCTTCTAGAAGTACTATCCAGGCTTCAAGGAATGGTGCAGTAAGAATGGTATAGAATTTGTCTCTATTGTTGATGAATCATTTTTATCAAATTATTCCAATATGATGAGAACTTGGTGGATTGACTCAGGTGCCACTGTGCACTTTTCCAGTTCATTGCAGGTATTCAGTATGATGAGAACTATAAGAAGGGGGAGCAAAGTCTTAGAGTCACTAATGAACATAAAGTTGAAGTCAAAGGCACTGGGAGCTTCTCCTTATAATTAGCTAGTGGCTTCAGTCTACAGCTTGATGATGCTCTTTTTGTTCCTAGTCTTGAGAGAAACCTTATTTTAGTTTCAACTTTGGATAATTCTGGATACATTGTTGAGTTTGGTAATAATAAATGCATCAACAAGTTTAATTATATTCAGATTTTTCTGCTCCTCCTATTGATAAGCTTTATATAATATCACCTGATTCTGTAATGAATGTGTGCGATAAATCAAATAAGCGTAAGCGTGATAATAAGACCTCGTTGAAATTGTGCCACTGTCATTTAGGTCACATTTTGAAGGGGAGAATGGAACGTCTCATTAGAGAAGAAATACTCCAATCATTAGACTTTTCAAACTCTGAACGGTGCACCAACTGTATTATGGAAAAAATTGCTAAGACTATTAAGAAAGGAGCTATTAGGAGTACGGGTCTATTAGAAATAATTTACACTGATATTTGTCGACCTTCCCAGTAACATCAATAGATGGATTTGATTCATTTATTACATTCACTGATGATTTCTTCCGCTATGGACATATTTACCCCATATGTGATTGATCGAAGTCATTAGAAAAAATCAAGATATATAATGCTGAAGTATAAAATCAGCATAATATTAAAATCAAAGTTGTCAGATCAGATCGAGGTGGCGAATATTAGAGGAGACATGCTCCATATAGCCAAATTCCAGGACCTTTAGCAAACTTCCTAGAGGAGAATGGCATAATTGCCATGCATTCCATGCTGGGCAAACCTGAGCAAGATAGAGTGGTAGAGTATTGCAATTGTACTCTAATGGATATGGTACGTAGCATGCTTAGGCCTTGTTTAGTTCCTTTTTTTTCAAAATTCCTCATCACATCGAATCTTGTGGCACATGCATGAAGCATTAAATATAGATAAAAAAGATAACTAATTGCACAGTTTACCTGTAATTTGCAAGACAAATCTTTTGAGCCTAGTTAGTCTATAATTAAATAATAATTGTCTAATAAAGCTGAAGGTGCTACAATAGCGAAACACAAAATTTTTCGCAAACTAAACAAGGCCTTAGCTATTCTGCTTTGCCAGTTCATTTGTGGATGGAAGCATTAAAGACAGCAACTCATATCCAAAATAAAGTCCATAGTAAGTTAGTACCCAAGAGTCCCTATGAGTTGTGGACTGGGAGAAACCCTACACTAAATTACCTTCGTATGTGGGGTTGTGCTGCTAAAGCTAAGATTTTTAATCCACAACTAAACAAATTAGATCATAAGACTGTGAGCTGTCACTTTATTGGATACGCTGAAAATTCTAAGGGATATCATTTTTATTGTCCTGGCGGTCATCATACTAAGTTTGTTGAGACTAGGTATGTTGTGTTTTTAGAGAATGCAGAAATCAGTAGAAGCTCGCAGAGGCATGAGGTTGATCTTGATGAGATACGTGCTGATTTTTTTTACCTCTGTGGCAGAACCTCCTAAGTGTTTGGGCCCACCGACACCTGTCATTGTCCTAAGAACCTCTGACGGTGATGCCGGGGATCCTCCCACTCTAGAATTCCGATGAGCATCCCAGGACGCCCATTCCACCGCTACCTGTGGCGTATCAACTAAGCTCGTCCAGACCACTAGCGATGGTCAATTAATGAGAAGTTCTTCTTCTCGCCGTTATAGGATAGCAAGTGGCCACATTAACACCAGGATCACTCGTTGCGAAGACATTGCAGTATCACCAATGACATATAACCAAGATAGCATTTCGGAGTAACATAGCGGAAGCATTACATAACTTAATTTACAAAAGTAGTTCTTCCAAGTAGTAAAGTGTTATTACAAGCCAGGTCCAGCGGAGCAACTTAGACCTTAGTACCCAGATTACAAATTTACAGACCCTGCCCATGGGTCACGCTCACTCTTCCTCGTCATCAACTTCGACGACGGTCACACAACAGGGTCCGAAACAAGTCGGCACCTGAGCTTCACCTACAACAGGGGTTATAGAACCCTGAGTACAAGAGTACTCAACAAGACTTACCTGGCATAAAAAGAGGAGAACTTAGGAATGCAGGCTTAGGGGAGACAAGGAGTGGCTGAGCAAGGAGCCAAATTGTTTTGCTAAAAAGCTTACTAATAGTGCATCCTTACTTTCAAGTTTTACCCACGAATTCCTCTCCTCAAGAAGCCGAGGAGTTCGAGGATAGTCTATCTAGTTGCTTCTCACAGACAAGTCTGTAAGTTCCTAGCCCTTAATAAAAGTATTGTGCATCCAACGACCATAGCTTCATGTCACTCTGAGTCCGGGAATTAGGATCCGAACCTCATGAGACATCTCCCTCTTTCTCATTTTATCACTTAGTTGCATATTTAACTACGATGGGGGTCAGTGGATTGAGTCTCCCAATCGGGGAGCAACGACGATTCGAACCCCTTAGCAATAGTTCCTAACCACCCGACATATGTAGAACAAAATCTTGCATATGCCAACCCAAATCTAGCTCTCCCCAAATTTGACCAGGTTCGCGGCACCCGAGAGCACAGTACCACACCATCCAGCCCATTTGCCAGGAGGGTACACGCTACTCTCGCCATCGTTCCACGCCCAGTGCGCGAGTAGCCGTTCGCATCGAGGGATCACAAGACCGGGCTTACCGAGGGCAAGTGGCTAGTACTATAAATTCTCAACCCAGCAGGCCATCAACAGAACGGTCCTTAATCGACACAGTTGGAGACACTACTTTAAGACTCC
>Ga0182004_10001893_pt1 | contig 15885 bp, 7 predicted proteins | sample Sormic07211540_1_FD_120479 | JGI IMG/M metagenome (GOLD analysis project Ga0182004, IMG submission 120479) | Endophyte microbial communities from Sorghum bicolor roots, Mead, Nebraska, USA - 072115-40_1 MetaG | ecosystem: Host-associated > Plants > Roots > Unclassified | place: USA: Nebraska...
CAGTAGATCATCCTTACCAAGGTTAGAAGGAGACTACGGTTGCAGTCTTCTCTGTTTATCACTCACATCGAGAGACATTCTTTGTTGCCTAAAGGGTTAGTAGTAATAGACCGGTTAGTCAGAAACACTCTTTCTCCTAGTGGTAAAAAAATAAATACGATACTCTGGATAATTTCTCGGGTGAAGTGCTCACCGATATCCGTGCGCTTGCGGATCAATTCCTTATTGCATTCCAAAATATCAACATTGACTATAGCTTCAAGGGGGTCGTCGACAAAGAGATACAAAAGAGTGAAATTGATCTAATATTATTAAAGAGAAAACTATCAAAAAAATCATTGGTACCGGTCTTATATATTTTGATGTTATCACTCACAGTCTATTTTTCACTCTTGGATCTTATTATTCAATCTCACCTTATGAATATCTATATTTTTCCTAACCATCCTAAAACTTGTATTTCCAATTTGGTACGAAACACATTTCAGCATTTGTTTATATACGATAAAAGTACAACTTTATGGATAATTGGTATAGTTGGTTGGAACTCCAATTTGTGTAGGATTATAAAAAAAGCTTGTTTGGTTGCTTCAATTATTATGAAACTTGCCCTAATGAAATCTTTAAGTACACCGTAGTAACATAAGTCCATTCACTTGTTTAAAAAGCTATTCCGAGAAAAAAATACCGCTGAATGGGCTGTCAAATTTGCTAGATAAGTTGAAGCAAACAGGACCAATTTGAATATCCTCGTTCCATGTGGTATAGAAAAACATCATCGTTTCACAACACTAACATAAGAGTTAGTGTTTTTCTTTTGTCAAATACTGCCCCTTTTCTAAAATAATAATTTGGTGCTGATCAAACTTTTTAAAATTTAATTCAATTTATAAAAAAGTATAAACATGATTTTTAAATAAGTTATTATATAAAATATATTTAGTAATTAATCTAATGATATTTATTGTACATAATAAATGTTAATAATTATGTATATATATTTAGTTAAAGTTAAAATTGAAAAGCGTTTCGCCTTGATTAGTTGCACCTAAACCTAAAACTTTTCAAGATTCCTTATCACATCGAATCTTGCAGCACATACATGGAGCATTAAATATAGATAAAAATAACTAATTGTACGATTTATATGTAATTTGTAAGATGAATTTTTTGAACTTAGTATATAATTAAATAATAATTATCAAATATAAATAAGAGTACTATAATATCTAAATCTAAAAGGCTTTTTTTTTATCTAAACAAGGTCTATTTTCGTTTCACAAGGGTACAACATTTTTTTTCGGGTCACATGTTTTGTCGGTCTTGTTTAGTTCACCAAAAAGCCAAAAACTTTTCAAAATTCCCCGTCATATTAAATTTTGCGGTACATGCATGGAGTATTAAATATAAATGAAAACAAAAACTAACTATACAGTTTGTCTGTAAATCACGAAACAAATTTTTTAAACCTAGTTACTCTATAATTAGATATTTTTTGTCAAATAAAAAAGAAAATACTATAATGTTAAAATTCAAAAAAAATTGGAATCTAAACAAGGCCGCAGTCGCTTTGACTGGCAGTGGCAGACGCTTTCAACTCCCCTTCCCTGCGCCGACCCCCAAACTCTCCAAACCCTCCAAAACCCAAACCCCCGCGGCCCCAAAATACCAAAGCCAGCAGAAGGGATGCAGCAGCCGATGCCCATGCAGCCGCAGGCGCCGGCGATGACCCCGGCCGCCGGAATCACCACGGAGCAGATCCAAAAGGTGCCTCCTTTCGCCCCTCACTTTCTCCCCTCGCAGTTCTGATAGGGTTCGCATCCCTGCTTCGTGTGGGGTTTTCTTGGGGCGCTATTTTGGTCAAAGATTGGATCATCTTGCCGGCTCCAATCTGATGCATTTCATCCGTATGCGCTGGGATCGATTACTGGTGGATCGGATTAGTGGATTAGTGAAGATGCTAGGTGTTTCTTTCTAGATTTCTTGGTGGATTTGACCAGCGTCCTCTGAAGCTAGTGTAGTGAGTTCTTTTGATCTATTGGATATTTTGGTATGATGTTATGGCTTTTAGACATGAATCCTTTTTTTTGGGGGGAATCTGTCAGACATGAATCCTGATGCTTGGTTGATAATATATTTGTCTTCTTACGGTGGCCGCGCACCAAAGATTTTACCACACAAAGAATAGGACCATTCGTGTTCTGTTATAATAGGAGCACACAATTTCTATGTATCATTTTTTTTCTTTGGTAATGGGATTTGAGTCCTTTCTTGTAGCATGGCCTTATGTCACATTGCTTCGAACAGAAGGAAGCTGATGCTTTCCATATGTGCTCTGTGGTGTTGACCTCACGCTGACACATTCACTTTGTAACCTGCAAATCCTTCTGTGTGTACATTCCCTTCTCTTGATGGCATAATTTCTTTGGTGTTGTGATGGAAGATGTCATGGCTCATATGGAGAATCAGTGGCAGCTTTATGGATATATATATTCCAATTTATTTACTGGCTTAGCAGAAGTTTAACAAGCACCACGGAGACATGAGTTTATGATTGACATACCTTCCAAGTTCTAACTGTAACTAGCAGTACTAAATTTTGTACTCAGATCTGGGAATGCCTCAATATGTTTTCATTGGAAATCTGGTGTTATCTTTCTTATTTTCAATCTTCATCTTGTTGTTCAGTTTAAAACGAAAAGTGACAGCTTTGTTAATTTGTTTTTTGGTCTCTCATCTATTAATTTGCTGCTCATTGTCTGTTTTTTTTCCCTTTGTATTTCGTACTTAAGTTTTCTATAGTAGCTAATTTTTTTGTTAAACTTAGACTGCCAAATGTAATGCTTACAAATAGGTGCTGGAGAATGTTCATCTTTGTTGTACTTGCATAATTCCAAATTATTGTATCCAAGTTGGTTCTTTCTAGAAAAACATTGAGCGAAATATGGGCCTGATCTGTTTCAAACATAGCAATGCCCCAATGTTTATGTAGCCCACTAGACCAAACATTTGCAGTTCAAGAATATAGTTCCAGACAGACTCTAACTGATGTTTAATACTTTACATCTAACACTAACTATGCTTGTATTGTTCTTTATATGCTCATTCAATTGATTTATAAATATCTTGTGATAATCTAGAGTTTTCATGTATTCTCACAGAACTACCTTGTCTTTTATATTGCAATTTTACGACTTATTGTTAATGTTTTATTCATTTTGTATGGCACAATTGGCCCTTGTATTCCAGTTTAATCAGTTTTGTGTATGATCTGTTGCATACTTGTAACTTTCCTTTTTTTTTTCTGCAGTATCTGGATGAGAATAAGCAGCTTATTTTGGCTATTTTGGAAAATCAGAACCTAGGAAAATTGGCAGAATGTGCTCAGTATGTATTTGGTTAAACCTTTATCTTTTGTTTTTCTATTTGATATGGCCATTTAATGAGCTAAATTTTGAGGCTTCCTGTTTGGTGGCTCATCCTTGCATTAATTGAATGTATGTTTTAATATGTTTTAAACATTTCTTCATTTTGTTGTTAGCTTTCATGGATCTTTAGTTAATTCCAAACTTCTCTTGTTACTAACTTGTCATCTGATAATGAGGTAGCAATAGCATGTGTGATAACTTTGTTGTGTCATGTAAATATGTAACAGAGAATGAGCTACTAGAAGCTCAAAACTGTAGCAACATCTTTGATATTTTTGGCCCTTATATTTCTTATCTACAATGGTTTTGTTTGATACTCTGTTTTTCCTAGCCAAAAACTAGCTTTGCAGGACAACCTTGTTCGACTCGAATTCTCTTGCGAATGTCGGCATACAACAAATCTATATTGCTGCACAGACAAGTTTTGCTTTCTTACATGGCTCCATCTGTGAAAAGCTCCTCTGCCTAATTGATGATCTGCTGAATGAATATTCCCAGCCAAATTGACTCCTGTCCAGATCAAGCTACTTGAGGCATGAGTCAGACCCCTCATAGTTGGAATAAAGTTGCCCTCTCTTCACCCCATTTGCCCAAGACTTGTGGCGCATATTGAATTATGGCTATATCAACCCCTTTTGGTCAATGACGTCCCATCTGGTTATAGTGTCTGCCTAGAGTTGACTAGGTCTAGAGCGAGATACAGGGGAGGAGGAAGGGAGCTGACATAGCAAACCAGCCAAACACCATAACCTTTCCTTGCCTTGATTAGCTAGGATGGGTAATTCTGGCTTGGTAGCCTCATTTGACAGCTCCTATATCCATCCTTATTGATGAAAAGCAGGGGTTGCTTACTGTGTATGATTCCAAATTCCAAATAGAAAAGAAACATAGTGTAACCTATGGTGTAAACAATGTTTTAGATATAACCATGCGATGGCGATGGATGTCTATTTCTGTGTTGCCCATGGTCTCTAGGGAAGGATGCTACCATGACCCTTCCTCTCCTTCATTATTCCCACTCCGCTTGTTCATCTCCACCTAGCTGCCGAAACTTCCCCCGATTACCTATGTTGAGGGAATGAGGGTGAAAAGGGGAGATATTGATAGGACTAGTATACTGTCCGTGCTAATGCTACGGTATCAACCAAAATACTATATACATTATGTCGTCTCAAAAAAATACTATATATGTCGTACTGCGTATGAGCCCAACATATAAATAATTTTGCAACCATTTTGCCCCTCAAACAATGCAAATCATTTCATTAAAAAAGAATTTTACAACTATATGAGTATATGAAATCAAGGTCTTAACCTCTTTTAAAGGGATGTTTGTTTCCCACCCCAAATTATGTAATCCAGCTTATAATCTATAAACTGAAATAAACATGTACATAGTATGACTGTACAGGCATAGAAGCAGCCTCAATCTGTCACAGAAAGCATCAAAGAGTCTGCATTGTTCAAGTAAAGAAAACCAAAAAAAAGGCAGAGGGAATGGGGACAAGGAATGAGGTAGGGTCTGTACAGCATACCAGATGTACCACACTTCAGAAATAGGAAAGAAGCCCTTCAGTTTGCCCATAACCTGCATACACAGGAGCGAGAGAGCCACAGGCAGCAATTTAGCACCACTGTGGCTGCACCGAACTGCTGGACACCACACAGTGCCTGTTGATCCTGGACCAACCAAGCATAGCACTAAAAACGAAAAAAAAGGAGAAAATAGCAATCAAACAACAAGAAAAATCAAGCCCCGATTCAAACGGCCAGTACCACGTTGCCGTACCTCTGGCCAGGGCAATGGATCGGCCAGGTAGCGCGCAAAAACCTCCTTCTGTGCCAAGTCCACACAATTAAACATCTGATTTCCAGTGAATCTGGCAGTGCATTGTTGGTCCTGGATCAACAGGCAGTGGATGGTTCAGCAGGCCGCAAGCAACCAACGAAACAATGAATCATCCTAGTGAGACAAATGAGCCGGAGGAAAATTCCAAATCACCTGGAAAGCTAAGCAACTCACCTTCTCCATCTCGTTCCGGGTCTGCAGGAGCTTGTCGAAGGAGAGAAATAGGCCACGGTCGATGGGATGTCTCCAGTCCTTGTCAGTGCCGGCGGCCCTCGGCCTGTTACCCTTCTTTCCGGTGCCGGTGGCCGTCAGACTCTTGCCCTTCTCAGTACCAACCAAATCAGGAAGGCGTTGCGAGGCGGGTGTGGTGATGGGCACAGGCCTAGTTGCTGCAGCGCAGGAGGCAAGAAGGAGGCCGGCTCCCGGCAACCTGCGGCCTGGCGCTTGGTGGCTGGGGTTCAGGTGTCGGCTAGGTCACAACCGGAGGAACCTGAGTGTTGGTAGTATATATAGGTGATGATGGTATGGGCTGGACCTTGAATGCTTTTGGGCTTCAGCCCAAGTTGCCATTTATACCAACTATAGTCATTCAACTAGAAAGGCCCGACTAGTCGCGACTATAGTTAATTATTTGCTAGCTGATTGAATTACTAGGCAATATAATCGAATCGATGCACCTAATCCTTCTTGATTTACTAGGCAATAAAATCGTATCGATGCACCTAATCCTTCTCCAGGGACCAACTTATTGATTTACCTTTGGTTAAACATGATTAATCTAGCGATAACACTTAACATATGCAAATAAATAAGAAATGTGAACTCAATATAATAAATTTTAGCACCACCATGTATCTCCTATAACATAGCTTCTTTCATTGATAAAACAAACAGTTACTTGGTGTTAATCTTGGTATGCTTTGTCTAAAAGATTGGTTGTTATCTATACCCGAGTCTAGTTTTGTCCATTGCACCAATGTGGTTGAAAGAAACTACCATATATTCAAATAAACACGTAAATATGTTTTGGAAGAAACTACCATAAATGCAAATAAACATGTAAAATAAAGAAAGGAACTTGTATGCTGGCAAAAGGAAGGCTAATGTTGAATACTATATATGGTCATAACGAATTATATTTTGCATATTTGATTAATATTTTTTTTTCACAAACTCAATATAATGCAAACCTGACAAGAATGTCTTTAACCTTTCCTTGATCTTGTTTTTCTGAGAGAAATCTAATGAATGCTTCATCTAAATATTAGAATGCAAAGTCTTCGGTGTATTCTGTAGTCATTCATAGTATTTATTGGCAACATGTGTTATGAAGTATTACTATGTGATACAGTTTGGCACTCAGCATGCTGTCCATATCACATCTAGATGGGTTACCACACGGCAATATTATGCAAATTGACAAGGAATGCACTGGAACCATAAAAATATTGTTCAACTGGCTTCTTACCAGTAGTGCTCTTTTATACTTAAGGTTCTCTATGGCCGTGGGCTGATGTTGTCCTTAACAATGTGGTGTGAACTTTGTTGTCTTTGTGCTTGTCAATGTTTCCTTTTCTTGGTTGGTTGTTACTAGAGCTGTGGTTTAGACTTACTGAAAACCTTCTCAATGATGTAGGATACGAAAAACTGACTAAAAAAGACCATGTTTCTGTCTAGCTGGTATGCCCAGCAGATCTGTTTGTACAAAAAAGCCAGGCCAAGCCTTTGGCCTGAAGCACTTAAAACATCTCGCATATTTGCTGAGCATACACGAAGCTGCTGTTAAGAACCAATATAACTGCAGCTAATAATACCCTATTTGGGATTATGATATTTCAATCAATGATGTCTACTTGTTGGCAATTAACATGAAAATATTCAACTCATAAAATCACCCTTCACAAATGAAGTCACACGAGGACATTACAATCGAATAAATGCCAAATCTACTAGCCCTGTTCAGCAGATTTTCCTTGGCATTCATGCTTTAATAAACATCCATTCAGCATATGCAATCATGCCAGCAAATAGCAATACAAGCAGTGTGCTATAAGTTGTAACTAAGATACAAAATGCCATGGTTTTTAAGTTGTCACCTGGGTGTTGCAGCGTGACCTGGTCCCTGCAGAGGCAAGGCGTCGCCCTGTTGCCTGACTATGTAAATTAATTGAGAAGTTTTTCCTGACGCAAAGCTTTTTCTTGTTAATAGTATATTTTTCTTCCATGAAACTTTCAGGTATCAATCACAACTTCAGAAGAACCTCTTGTATCTCGCTGCAATCGCAGATGCCCAACCACAGACTGCTGTAAGCCGCCCTCAGGTTTGTCATTTCTAGACATAGCTGTGCACATATCCTTTCTACTCTATGCCCTCATGTTATTTCTGCAAACAGATGGCGCCGCCTGGTGCATTGCCTGGAGTAGGGCAGTACATGTCACAGGTGCCTATGTTCCCACCAAGGACACCTCTCACACCCCAACAGATGCAGGAGCAGCAACTTCAGCAGCAGCAGGCTCAGTTGCTAAATTTCAGTGGCCAGATGGTTGCTAGACCTGGCATGGTCAACGGCATGCCTCAGTCCATTCAAGCTCAACAAGCTCAGCCATCACCAGCATTGAACAAACAGGATGCTGGTGGAGTCGCCTCAGAGCCCTCGGGCACTGAGAGCCACAGGAGCACTGGTGGTGATAATGATGGTGGAAGCGACTAGGCCAACAAGTCCTGATAATTTACAAGCTAGCCTTTTAGGTCGCAAAAGATGCATGTATACTACCGATGATGAAGAGAGGATCATTCCTGTGCCCTTCAATGATAAGTGGCCGTGATCTTCGCGTGGATGATGATCAGTAGCTGTCACATTTTACCTTTGTTGTCAGTCTGTAGAACAGACTTAGATTATTGTGACTTTTATTTGCTTGCTGTTTTCCATACTGTACTTTTGTAGGCCCGAAGCCATATGCTAGTTTATGGTTTCAGGAGCTGGATTCAGTTACGAGTTGTGATGGCAAAACTTTCAACTCTTAAGGTAGCTGGATTCATTTGTGAATTGTGTTAGAGCTGAATGTCATATGAAGTCATATAGCCTCCAAGAACTTAGATACCATGCATTTCCTTTTATTATATGCATTCTACTTGTGTCATGAAAATTTTGATTTCGGTGAACTTGGGCCTGCTTCTCTAACAGCAAATAAAGTAGGAAGCCTGCACAACCTTTAGGGCTCTATAATGTACTACCAAGCTTATAGCGCACTCCGTTGATTCAAATCTTTTAAAAGTTAGTTTCAAAAAAAAATCTTTTAAAAGTTATGATGGCACCATATCTTCTGAATGTCGTTCTAATACAATGGACCAGAGCTGGAGGTGGAAACCCTCGACACGTATATGGGAAGGATGAGAAGGCTATGTGCCAAGTTAGGGATATTGCTTTGAAAAATCGTTCCATGTTGACATGTGCCAAGTTAGTGAAATTGCTTTGAAAAAATCGTTCCATGTTGACATGTACTCATTGAATAGCTCCTTGAGGCCTCTTGGACAACTATCATCTTTGGATGCTGCACTCGTTGCAACCTCCACTCCCTCCACAAAATTTCACCACTCGGAATGGCGGAACAGCCAAAGTCAATCTCCGATTACCCATCCTCAAAGCACACCTCAATCAGCTCACACCTTCAAAACAATACGCATCCAACCAAAATTAAGAAAATGAAGACATTGAGAAACAAAATGCAAATCCGGCATCCATCGCAGCATCCGTTTACCTCTGATCCTAATCCTAGCATCTCCTTCCTCTCCCCAATGCACTTACAAAACCCATCCAGACAGAGCAGACAAGTGTCCAAAGCAACAGAGCAGATAAGATTTTGCTGTTGTTCACTGCCTACCAACATGTAAATATGATGATTCTGCATCTCAATCACATTTATTATCTACATGCATGCTATGTACTCTTCGTCTCGATCGATCACATTAATATTCTGGCACCTTCAAACGGCATCACATATTGCCCATGTTTTCTGCTTGGCTTGGATCAAGCAAAGGACTGCTATGGTGATGGAGTACAGCAGCATGACGTTCGTCCCTGTTGGAGTTGTTCCAATTCACTTCAGGATATTGGCCGGGCTTCTGACGGAGCAAAGCGGAGGCCCGTCGCCGGTGGCTTGGGCCGGAGCATTGCTAGGTTTCGTAGAGACTTGATTGTCTTGTAAACCGCCATAGACGTGTAACCGAAAACTCTTGAGATAGTGAGATTGTTGCCGACTGGTGCCCGTGGTTTTTTCCCTTCGCATTGAAGAGGTTTTCCATGTAAATCGTGTGTCTTTGCTACACAGCCACAGCGACACGAACAAAGATCCAAATATATAGCCATTCAGGCGGAGCAGCCCAGAGCCAGCTGTCAGCTACCAATATTTAATTCTTATCAACAATAATACAGTAGGAGTTAGGTTGAATCCCGGTTAACATGACCATACAAAATGCCTCGACTGCTTAGCAAGTTTCCTGTCCGACAAAGTAGCAACAATCAACAATAGGTAAGGAGGCACCAAGCCTTCAGTGTACAACATTATCAATTCATAAACTCAGGACTGGTCGAAGTTAGCAAAATTTCACAATTAATGAGCAAAAAGCCAATAACGTGTAGGCCACCCATAATAGATGGAAATGAACTAAGGCTCCATTTGGATCATTTGGAATTGAAATCTAGTCTAATAATCACAGTTCAATTAAGCTAATAGGGTCGAAGTAGAATATACTTGTATACTGTTGTTAGTCACATGGGGGGCAGATACTTCTCTGCTGCAGTTTTGTACTGGAGCAAGCCCAGAGTAGAAAACATAACATGCAATATAGAATCAATTTCTATTTCTTATATCTAGCGATGAAAACGGATCGGATACGGACGGATATCATCGATATCATATTTGTTTTCATATTTCTGGTCGGATTCGGATTCGAATACGGATAATGTCAATCATGTCGGATAAGATACGATTGGATGTCGACATCATAAATATACAATTTAAGTATTCGGATACGGATACGGTATCGGATGATGAATATTCGGACTCGGATACGGACAGATCTAGACCTCTCTAAACGAATTCGGTCTCGAATACGGTCAGAAAATATCCGTACCATTTTCATCTCTACTTATACCCCATAAAATTAAGACAACCTTATATATCTAAACTGTGGAAAGTCAAATTCCAAGCAAGTAACCAGTCCATAAAAGAAGATTCCAATTCCTCTAAAATAAAAAGATGCAAACGAGCCCTAAGAGCAAAGTAGAGATACCAACCAGCTCTCGTCTCGGCACAAGACTCGTGCAGGGGCCGGGAGATCCGCGGGAATATCGCGACAGCTGATCCCCTGCTCCCTCCGAATCCTAGAACAGCTCACAAGATAACGAATCAGCACGACCACCGCCGCGTGCTGGACGAGCAATCAGCAAGGCTCAGCTAGCCGGCGTCACAAAACGGGGTGAACTCGAGGTGAAGCTGGGAGACCGAACCCTCCGGAAGCAGCTGGGAGACCTCTCCACGATGGCGGTAAGGTCGGGGAAGGCGACTGAGTTGGGGTGAGGGCGTCGGGGATCATCATATCCATATTGAAGGTTGGGTTTCCGATATTAGAGCAGCATATAAAATACCTGCATGGCCGGATCGACTGAAATATTTCTTATTTCTTTCATTCCTTTCTTCGACTGATAGTATTTTTTGGTAAAGCTAGCGTCCGGACATCTGGCGAATAGAGCAAGTCCGGACGTCCACCCCCAAATACGGAGATGAGCTTCGCCCCACATCCATCCTGCATCAGCGCGTCCCACCAGCGTCCATCCCATATGCAGCAACCTATGTACAGATGCATCACAGTCGCCCGCTTCGTACCATGCCCCCGCCTTATGTCCCATCTACAACGCTGCTAAACTCTATGTCGAAGACGAGCTTGAACTGTTGCGGCGAGATGGAGAGAAGGGGAGGGAGGGGAGGGGACAGAGAGGAGAGGGCGAGGCATGCCACACAAGGTAGGAGCTGAAGCCCTGCAACCTCCGATCTACTTTTGAAACATCGAGATGCAACAGTTGCAACATTCGTCTAAAGGCATATGAAATGCTTGAAACATTCTTCTGAAAACACTTGAAAAACACATCTAAAACACACTTGAAAATCATTGCAACAATACGCAAACATCCAAATTAAATACATGCGACGTCCACATAAACATAATTGCAACATGAGTCCCAAAAAACACGGATGAAACAAATCTAACATGTGAAATACTCAAAACATGTTATTGCAACTTGCCCCTGAAACAATTGCAACAAATACAATATGTGCAACATCCCGATCTACTTTTGCAACATCTATATAATTTTACTGCAATATACCTCTGAATCTTCTGAAACAATTGAAACATAGGGTGGAGAGAAAGATTCTAGCGCAGGGAGCGCCATGGCCGCCGGGTGGGAGGAGCTTGGTTGCTAGTGTGAGAAAGGGTGCTACCGGGGTGGAAGGATGCCGCACCGGGGCGGGGAGAACGCCTCGCCGGGTTGGGGATCCCGATGGGAGAGGATGCCGTGGTAGGGAGAGGACGCCGGGAGACGCCGATATGAGAAGAGGACGCCGCGCCTTCCGCAACTGCGCCTTGCCTTGGCTAGGGGTGGGCGGAGTAGGAGCAGCAGGTTGGACGGCAGAGGAGGGGTAGCGGCAGGTGTGGACACGGAATATGAGTAGTGGTAAGAGCGGCAAGTGGAACAGAAATGAGTTGAGCGACAGAGCAAGGGCGACCAGCTGAGTTAACAGAAAGGATGTATATGCACGGTTTTATTGGGCTGGGATGCAGCAGGCCGCTAAGGAGCGTCCGAACATAACAGACGTCCTGTATACAGCATTACTGTAGTATTTTTCATAACATTTCTTATTTCGTTCATTCCTTTCTTCAGCTGATAGGCTAGCATAGTTGGCTCTGTCCCGTTGCCTCCTAGGTTCCTTAGCATCGACGACATTCAACTATAAAAGAATGAGATTTGATCCAAAAGGCAAAAAATTGAAGTGATGGTTGTCCTTATTACTCCGTTGTTGCATAATAAATAGATTTATTGAAAAAAAGTTATAATGTGACATCTAAATTTGTTCTTCATATCCACAAACAAATATGAGCTGTTCATTTTTATTAGAGGGTCGAAAAATTTGGATGTGAGCAGCAGTAGCCTTTCACTCGAGTAGGCAATAGACAAATGAATCAAGTGATATACTGTCATGACCGGCTCAAGCACCAAGGATGCAATCACAAACGCTCGTGCACGTACACCCGTCACATTTGCACATTGCAAGAGGTCATATCGGAAAAAGGGCCCAGAACGTCCGTGGATACACACCATTTTTCCAGGATCTGTCCCTGACATGAATTTCGCACAGGGTCCAGAATTTCGTGGGATTATTTGCTGAGCCAACGCTTTTTTTGGTAAATTACACATGCACATGCAACCGTAAACTATGACATCATCCACGGAGGAGACGCCACGTGGCAAAAAGATAGTTTCCGTCGGCGTCGTCCTCCCCGCTGCCGGCCATTCCGACCACCTGATGGATCCTCCGTCCTACTGACTGCGGCACCGTACCCCGCCAGGCAGAAGCAATGGCCAGGACGGCGGGCGATGACGACGACGACGGCCCGCCGCCGCCCTACGCCCCGCAGCGCGGGCCCCGTCGCGACCCGCGGCTCAAGGACCTGGGCATCTCGTGCATGCTCAACACCGAGGTGGGCGCGCTGCTGGCCGTCATCCGGCGCCGCCCGGACCCGTACTCGTACCTCCCGCCGGCCGTCGCCGCGGCCGAGGAGGCCACGTTCGCGGCGCTCATCAGCTCGCTCAAGGCCCTCCGCGGGCTCCTCTTCCAGCCCCGGCACGGCGCGTGGCGCTGCTCCGACCCGTCCACGTACCTCACCCCGTTCCTGGACGTGGTGCAGAGCGAGGAGGCCCCGCCGGCGGCCACGGGCGTGGCGCTGTCCTCCGTGCTCAAGATCCTCCGCATCGACGTGTTCGACGAGTGCTCCCCTGGCGCCCGCGACGCCGTCCACGCCATCCTCACCGCGCTCACCAACTGCCGGATCGAGCGCATCTCCGACGCCGGCGCCGAGGAGGCCGTGCTCCTGCGCGTGCTCCAGGTGCTCGGCGCGCTCCTGCGGACCCGCGCCGCGCCGCTGCTGTCGGACAGCTCCGTCTGCACCGCCGTCAACACCTGCTTCCAGATCGTGCAGCACGCCGCCAGCAGCCGCGGCAGCGAGCTCCTCCAGCGCACGGCGCGCCACTGCATGCACGAGATCCTGCAGTCCGTCTTCGCGAGGCTGCCGGACATCCGCGACGACGCCGACGGCGACGACCTGTCCCTCGGCTCCGGCGCGGGCTTCGGCGCGCGCTGCATGGTGGACGTCTTCAACTTCCTCTGCTCTCTGCTGGTGAACGCCAGCGACATGGTTATAACCCCGGATGGCCAGGGCGCCTTCACCTCCGAGGAGGATGTGATGCTCTTCTCCCTCGTCCTCGTCAACTCCGCCGTCGAGCTTGGCGGCGAGGCCATCGGCAAGCACCCCAAGCTCCTCCGCCTCATCCAGGACGACCTCTTCTTCCACCTCATTCACTACGCCACCGAATACAGCCCCCTCGTCCTCTCCATGATCTGCAGTACTGCTCTCAACCTCTACCACTTCTTGCGCCGGTGAGCCATGCCAACAACAATTTTTTTTAATAGTGTTTTCCATAAAATTTACCATCAATCCACTGAAATTACCACAAATCAAATGACTAACTGTTGGCAACGGCGTCGCTCGGCTTCACCAGGTTCCTCAAGCTGCAGCTGGAGGCCTTCTTCGTGTTCGTGCTGCTCCGCGTGTGCGGCGGCGGCAACGGGCCGCAGCTGCAGGAGGTGGCGGTGGAGGGGCTCATCAGCTTCTGCCGGCAGCCGACGTTCGTGATCGAGATGTACGTGAACTACGACTGCGACCCGCTGCTGCACAACGTGTTCGAGGAGGTGGGCAAGCTGCTGTGCAAGGCGGCGTTCCCGGTGTCGGGGCCGATGTCGACGATCCAGCTGCAGGCGTTCGAGGGCCTCGTCAACATGGTCACCACCATCGCCGACAACGTCGAGATCGACAAGACCCCCGACCACGACGCCTACGCCGTGGACGTGTCGGAGTTCCGCCTCTTCTGGACCGAGCGCTGGGACTCCGCCGCCGCCGCCGCCGCCGCCGCCGCCGGCCAGCGGGAGACGTGGGTCGACTTCGTGCGTAAGCGCAAGCTGCGGAAGAAGAAGGTGGCCGTCGCCGCCAACCACTACAACCGCGACCAGAAGAAGGGCGTGGAGTTCCTCAAGCTGTGCCACCTGGTGCCGACGCCGCCGGATCCCCGGAGCATGGCCTACTTCCTCCGCTACTCGCCGGGGCTGGACAAGATCAAGATCGGCGAGTTCCTGGGCGACCCCGACGAGTTCAACCTCAAGGTTCTCAAGGAGTTCACCGAGACGTTCGACTTCACCGGCGCAATCCTGGACACGGCGCTGCGCACGTACCTGGAGACGTTCCGGCTCCCCGGCGAGTCGCAGAAGATCCAGCGCGTCCTGGAGGCGTTCTCGGAGCGCTTCTTCGAGCAGCAGACGACGGGGGTGTTCGCCACCAAGGACGCGGCGTTCATCCTCTGCTACTCGCTCATCATGCTCAACACCGACCTGCACAACCCGCAGGTGAAGAAGAAGATGTCGGAGGAGGACTTCATCCGGAACAACCGCGCCATCAACGACAAGAAGGACCTGCCGAGGGAGTACCTGTCGGAGCTCTTCCACTCCATCTCCACCAACGCCATCACCGTCTTCAGCGCGTCGGCGGCGGCGGTGGAGATGACGCGCAGCCGGTGGGCCGACCTGGTGAAGCGGTCGCGCGCGCTGGAGCCATTCACGCCGTGCGACTTCAAGCACAAGCTGAGCCGGGAGGTGTTCATCGCGGTGTCGGGCCCCACCGTCGCCACGCTGGCCGCCATCTTCGACGGCGCCGACGACGAGGAGACGCTGAACCAGTGCGTGGAGGGGCTGGTGTCCGTGGCGCGCATCGCGCGGTACGGGCTGGAGGACGTGCTGGACGAGCTGCTCTGCTGCCTCTGCAAGTTCACCACGCTGCTCAACCCTTACGCCACCGCGGAGGAGACGCTCTTCACCTTCAGCAACGAGCTCAAGCCACGGATGGCCACGCTCGCGCTCTTCACCATCGCCAACCGCTTCGGCGAGTCGGTGCGCGGCGCCTGGAAGAACGTCGTCGACTGCCTGCTCAAGCTCAAGCGGCTCAAGCTGCTGCCGCCGTCGCTGATCGACACCGACGGCAGCGGCGGCGCCCGCGGCGGCGCGGAGCAGCGGCCGGGGCACCGGCACAGGTCGTCCGCATCGGAAGCTGGCGTCATCTTCCCCGCGACGCACCGCGGTGCGGGGACGAGCCGGCATGTTTCCGGCATGATCGGCCGGTTCTCGCAGTTCCTGTCGCTGGACGGCGGCGAGTCGCTGCTCTCCGTCGGTAGCGAGTTCGAGAACAACCTCAAGATCATCAAGCAGTGCCAGGCCGGGAGCATC
>Ga0182004_10001894_pt1 | contig 15881 bp, 23 predicted proteins | sample Sormic07211540_1_FD_120479 | JGI IMG/M metagenome (GOLD analysis project Ga0182004, IMG submission 120479) | Endophyte microbial communities from Sorghum bicolor roots, Mead, Nebraska, USA - 072115-40_1 MetaG | ecosystem: Host-associated > Plants > Roots > Unclassified | place: USA: Nebraska...
AGACGATGATGCTAGTGGATAGGTGGGGGTCGGGGGAGGGGGGGGGGGGGGGGGGGGGGTGGGGTGGGGGGGGGGGGGGGGGGGCGCCTGGACGCCTAGGCGACGCCTTGAGAACTATGCCTACAATTTCAAATCTGACTCTCTCTAACTTGTTTTCTACTTGCCTGCCTTCTCCAAACGCCTCTGGCATTGTCTTCCAAGGAAAGCGCCCACAACACATCCTCCCTCCTCTGGAAACAGTTTGTCCCCGAGCTAAAAGTTTGGGTATTTGCCCCTTGAATTCTTCCAAGCCCTCCCAAGTAGTCTCAGCTTGACTTCGACCAAACCACTTAACTGAAACTTCCCATGTGGCACAGTTGAGGCGAGCACAAATAACCTTGGCAGGGACTGGCAGTACTTGGCCACGCTTGATGGGAGGAAGCTGCACCTGTTCCTGAGGAGGATCACCAATTTATTTCTTGAGAAAGGCCACATGATACACATTATGAATAAGAGCCTTTGATGGCAAAGCGAGGCGATATGCCTTAGACCTGACATGCTCCTCCACATGAAAGGGTGCATAAAAGTTAGATGCCAACTTAGCAGCTCATTTGCCTGTAATGACTGTGGCTATGCGCTGATGCAAAAGGAGCCACACCCAATCACAAACTGGAAACTCCACATCACAGTGGCCCTTGTCATATTGGCACTTCATCAGCTCTTGAGCATGGGCAAGATGGTCATGGATTTCACCAAAAACATGCCACGAGCTCCAAGCTGCTTGTCCCAAGGACGACACTTAAGCAAGTCTTGGATCATAAGGGATCAATTTAGGTGGGTCTTGACCATAAACCACATTAAATGGGTAGTCTTCAGCGCCATTTGGAATGATGTGTGGTAGCAATATTGTGCCCTAGGAAGCCATTGAAGGCAACTCTGAGGACGGTCACCAGCAAGGCAACACAGGTACATTCCCAATGTGCGATATGTAACGTCTGGTTGGTCATCGGTTTGCGGGTGAAAAGCTGTGCTGATTCGAAACTTGACACCCATGAGATTGAACAACTCTGTCCAGGGGCAGGGTCACGGTCACCGACAATGGAGCACAGCAACCCCTGAAGCCACACTATATGTTGTCGAACAAGACCTGCGCGATGGAGACCGTAGAGCTGAGCGAAGAAAATGTGCATACTTTGAGAAGCGGTCTATCATCGTGACGCCCACTGATAAGCTCTTGATAAAGTCCATGGCTATGTCAGCCCACACCAAGCTGGGCGTGGCAAGGGGCTGGAGCAGTCCGACCAGGTGGAGATGCCTGGCAGGCAGCTCTTGATGAAGTCCCAGATGAGCCTGGCTACATTCGGCTTGTAGATAAATCACACACACACACACTGCAGCTTCTTTTTAATGCCTTCATGGCACACAGGCCATCAGCCGGGTTCAAGATCTGTGGCCACGACATGGAGGGCGATGACACAAAAATGCCCACATCATGCAGGACCAGGCCATCTGCACGGCCTGAGAAACTTTACTTAGGCCTCTTCGTTTCATCCCTAAACCATCTAAACCATGGGGATTGAGGGGGATTGATTTGTGATCCCTAAACATAATACCACATCTGTTTTTACCAGCCATGTATTATTCGCTTATGTCGAATTTTCAGTTTCAAATTTGAATCTGTAGCCATGCATACCGTTACTAGTATGCAGCTGTGTGGTGACCATCGCATCCTCCTAACATGACCGTGTTCCTGTAACAGGAAATTGCAAAGAGGTTGCCTAGGCCAACGGCATCGTGACAAAGCACTTGTGTGTATTCAAGAGTGACACAAATACAAGCTTGTACCATGTAATGCATGCCAAGTGCCAGCCCATATATATGGGTACTGTATGGAACTATGGAAGACCTCTCATGTAAAGATTTTTTTTTCATTCTGTTATAATTGTGGAGGACCTTCGGTATTGAATATCCTCTGATGTCGCAACTATTGGTCACTGGTGACGAAGTGCTTTTCTTTTCCTTTACCTTTTTTCTAGGGCAATTCTATCTAACAACAAAGAAGATACGTAAACTTCATGTAAACTGCCAGAATAGATGCGTGCTTGTTATTCTTTAATTTTTAAGACGTTCGACACTTCGACGTGGTCTGCCCTAACCTGATTACGAAAACAGGATTTTTGGCATTACAATTCACTACATTGCTGAATGACTATCGCTGAAGCTGCATGTGGCCATGTGCACCGTATCTAACACTACTGCTCCTACATCACAGGGTTTCTTTCAGTAGTAGGTAAGATCAACAAGATATATACCAAACAATTCCTTGCAACTTGCAATTGACCATCAACGAACAACACCACATCCTACAGAAACTGCCATGTGGGCCCGTCCGCCCCATATAATCCATGGACCGCAGTCTTCAAGTCGGCCACGGCCCACGGGCTAACTAACCCGAATTAGGCTGTCATGTGGGACCACGGACGCTCGGACCCCGCACGTCATTGAGAAACCGAGCCCGAGAGCCCCTTACCCCAAAAAAAAAAAAGAGAAAGAAACCGAGCCCGAGAGGTAGAGAAGTCCCGAACCGGAACCCCTGCTCCAAGAAAGAAGCTATAAAGGCGGACCTATCCCCTGCCCCCTCCTCGTCTTCATCTTCACTTGAGCCCCCGAACCCGAACGAACACCCGCAAATATCTGTCGCCGTCCTCGCGAACAGCACCAACCGCCGCTCCGAATTCGATCGCCATGGCGAGCCAAGGCGAGCCGTCTTCGTCGGATCCGTGAGTACCCGCTCCGATCTGGCCGCTCGCACCTAGGGCTTAGATCTGGTGGTGGTGGTGGTGCGAGAAGAGAGGGTTTTGGAGGGATTTTATTGGTGATTTTTTTTTTGACACTGTGGTGGTGTGTGGAGCAGGAAGGGGAAGAAGGATTACTCGACGGCGATCCTCGAGAGGAAGAAGTCGCCGAACCGGCTGGTGGTCGACGAGGCCACCAATGATGACAACTCCGTCGTCGCTCTGCACCCGGACACTATGGAGAGGCTCCAGCTCTTCCGCGGTGACACTGTCCTGCTCAAGGTACGGATGAGCTCTTTACCTCGCCAACTCTTATGTTTCGATTAGATGATTACGGGGTCTTGGTTGTGGTGATTGTTTACTGTGTAGATTACAACTCCGTTGTGAAAGCTGTGACCTTTGTCGCTGTTATTTTGTAATCTTAGTCATAGATTTGGGGAAACTAAATGCTTGGTTGGTGAGATATTTATAACTATTAGTCGCTTACATTTTGAAAGTTTGACCTTGTTGCGGTTTTCTATATTGGTTGAAGGGTTGATTTGTGATGGCTGATGAGAATTGCAGTACTTGGCTTTGTTTGTTCCTGGTTTGTTTTAGTCATTACTCATGGTTCGTAGCTGTTGTGAGAATTTAATAGGGTAGGGTTCCTGACCCTGTAGTACTGTAATTATGTGATAGTGCATAAATCTATGTTTTCCTCATGACCAAGTTAAATTGTGTGGTAGGGCTTGTATCCTGACCAATCTATATGCAGCTAGGTATGCCACTGTGCTTTTGGACATGTTATATTGTTTGTAGTTTTCATTGTTCGGAAATTTGATGCTTTGAACCTGTAGCATAAATTATTCTGGTCCTGTTGCCATCCTGCTGTACATGTACTGCATAAAGAGGAAGGCTTTTTCTATGATGCTATGAGGTTTGTTGAATTGCTTGTTATAGCTACATTACTTGGAACATTACGTATTATACTCTATAGTTTCCCCATACAATTGTTCTTTGAATTTGGGACTGGCATGAAATAATATGTGGTCACCACCACTTGATTCTTGTCTGCTGACATTTTGGATCACTTCATTGCAGGGTAAGAAGAGAAAGGACACTATCTGCATCGTGCTTGCAGATGACACGTGTGAGGAGCCAAAGGTCCGAATGAATAAGGTTGTCAGGAAGAACTTGAGGGTACGGCTTGGTGATGTGGTATCTGTCCATCAATGCCCAGATGTCAAATACGGGAAGCGCGTGCACATACTTCCAATTGATGACACCATTGAAGGCATCACTGGCAACTTATTTGACGCCTTTCTAAAACGTGAGATTTCTTTATCACCTCCTTGTTCTCTTAAACACTTATTTTGACAATACACAAAATTTACTTTAGATGTGCATTTAATTGGAACTATTTGTTTATATAGCTTTATGTGTGTTGATAGATGGTATTTGTGGTACTAAACAAGCTCAGTTCTGAGTTGTCCAGGTGTTAGTACTAGTTTCCATGATTTGGTTGCATCTCTGAACTATCATCATTTATTCTGCTTACTAAGCTACATTATTGCATCGTTGGTAAATGGAGTATGCGATACCTTGATAGATATCTAACCATCTGTAGATGATAAGACTACTGGGCAACCTACAATTCGTTATTAACTTGCTAGTCTGCTTTACTGTGTTTTCTTTTCTTCTGCTGTAGTCAGTTTCATTTTTTTTTTGCTAAATACTTTATCTTCAACTTTTCAGCATACTTCCTTGAAGCCTATCGTCCTTTGAGGAAAGGAGACCTTTTCCTAGTCAGAGGTGGCATGAGAAGTGTAGAATTCAAAGTCATAGAGACTGATCCTATAGAGTATTGTATCGTTGCACCAGATACAGAAATATTCTGTGAGGGTGAGCCTGTTAAGAGGGAGGATGAGGAAAGACTTGATGAGGTTGGCTATGATGATGTTGGTGGAGTTAGAAAGCAGATGGCCCAAATTAGAGAACTGGTTGAACTTCCACTGCGTCATCCCCAGCTTTTCAAGTCTATTGGTGTGAAGCCACCAAAGGGCATATTGCTGTTTGGGCCTCCTGGATCTGGCAAGACCCTTATTGCTAGAGCTGTAGCTAATGAGACAGGTGCTTTCTTCTTTTTGATAAATGGGCCAGAAATCATGTCAAAACTAGCAGGAGAAAGTGAAAGTAATCTCAGAAAGGCATTTGAAGAAGCTGAAAAAAATGCACCTTCCATCATTTTTATTGATGAGATAGATTCCATAGCTCCTAAGAGAGAAAAGACCCATGGAGAAGTTGAAAGGCGTATTGTTTCACAGCTCTTGACTCTTATGGATGGTCTGAAGTCTCGTGCACATGTTATTGTTATGGGTGCCACAAACCGTCCAAACAGTATCGATCCTGCTCTTAGAAGGTTTGGTAGGTTTGATCGTGAGATTGATATTGGTGTTCCAGATGAAGTTGGACGCCTTGAGGTTCTCCGGATTCACACCAAAAACATGAAGTTGGCTGAAAATGTAAGTTACATTCACTGATACTCGTATTGATGTGAATGTTTGCTATGCTATTTATTCAGTTTTATATTTGAAACCAATTTTGAATTCTCAACTACAATACAATACTGTTGCAGGTTGACTTGGAGCTCATTGCGAAGGATACCCATGGTTATGTTGGTGCTGATCTTGCAGCCCTTTGTACCGAAGCTGCTCTTCAATGCATCCGTGAGAAGATGGATATTATAGATCTTGAGGATGAGACCATAGATGCTGAGATATTGAACTCTATGGCTGTCACAAATGACCATTTCAAGACTGCACTTGGGACAAGCAACCCATCTGCTCTGCGTGAAACTGTAAGTATCTGTCGGACTAACCTATTCTGCATGTTGTCATAAATTTCAACTTGTTCCAGAAGCGAGCCTTAACTTTTCTTTTTCCAGGTTGTTGAAGTTCCAAATGTCTCTTGGGAAGATATTGGTGGTCTGGAAAATGTTAAGAGGGAGCTACAGGAGGTATTTTGGTTTCATATATATTTGTTCTGATGTGAAATTGTCATTTCTTAGTTACCATTTATTAACAAACTTCAATTCTTGCAGACTGTTCAATATCCTGTAGAGCATCCCGAGAAATTTGAAAAGTTTGGCATGTCTCCTTCAAAGGGTGTTTTGTTTTATGGCCCTCCTGGCTGTGGCAAGACTTTGTTGGCCAAGGCAATTGCTAATGAATGCCAGGCTAACTTCATTAGTGTGAAGGGTCCTGAACTGCTTACCATGTGGTTTGGTGAGAGCGAGGCTAATGTCCGTGAGATTTTTGATAAGGCTAGGCAGTCTGCTCCATGTGTCCTCTTCTTCGATGAGCTTGATTCCATTGCTACTCAGGTATAGCCTCTCGCTTATGCTCATGTGCTCACACTGATACAACCTGCAAATGAATTCTAACTGACAATTATTACTGTGAATTTCAGAGAGGAAGCAGTGTTGGTGACGCAGGTGGTGCTGCTGATAGGGTGTTGAACCAGCTGCTTACTGAGATGGATGGCATGAATGCTAAGAAGACTGTTTTCATCATCGGTGCAACTAACAGACCAGATATCATTGACCCTGCCCTGCTGAGGCCAGGGCGTCTGGATCAGCTTATCTACATTCCTCTACCTGATGAGCAATCCAGGCTCCAGATCTTCAAAGCCTGCCTCAGGAAGTCTCCTGTGGCTAAGGATGTCGACTTGAATGCTCTTGCCAAATACACCCAGGGTTTCAGTGGTGCAGATATCACTGAGATCTGCCAGCGTGCGTGCAAGTATGCTATCAGGGAGAACATCGAGAAGGTAATAACCCCTTTGCTCGGAATTGGTTTTGCAGCATTGGTTATGCAGAGTGTTATGCTTGTTTGCTAACGGAGACATTCTATTTCAGGATATCGAGAGGGAGCGGCGCAGGAAGGACAACCCTGAGGCTATGGAGGAAGACGAGGTAGACGACATTGCTGAGATCAAGGCTGCTCACTTCGAGGAGTCGATGAAGTTCGCCCGACGCAGTGTTAGTGATGCCGACATCCGCAAGTACCAGGCCTTCGCCCAGACACTCCAGCAGTCCCGTGGGTTTGGCAGCGAGTTCCGTTTCCCGGACCAACCGACGGCAGCTGCGGGATCTGCTGGTGCGGCCGATCCTTTTGCATCCGCTGCAGCAGCAGCTGACGATGATGACTTGTATAATTAGTTTAGCAGTCCTGTGACGCTTCTTGAGTACTTTCCTTCGTTATATATGCTTATTATATATATTAATGTTACACTTATGTGTAAGACACGGGCAGTGGCTGTACCTATACAGTTAAGTTAATATTTTATTAGTATAGGTCCTTAAATCGTGCCATCTGTTTTGCATGCTTGCCTGGTGCCAACGTTTGTGTTGATTTGAGAAAAAAATGGCCAATTCTCCTCCCCGTTTGGCATGGCTGCTCCAGCGACTTCAGAAGCCGTTTGGAGCCGTTTTGTGCCAAACGGGGTAAAATAGAATGGCTCTACTAAGGAAGCCTCTAAAAACGTGCTTTCATAGAGCTTTGCGATGTGAAGGAGCCAAAAATAGTGGCTTCTCCTAGCTTTATCTCATTCTAGAAAAGAGTTGTTTTGCCAAATAGTTTACCAAAATGGTTCCAGCTCCACCGATAGAGCTGTTCATGGAGCTGAAGCTCCAAAAAACAGCTTCACTAGTGAAGTAAAAAACAGCTTCACTAGTGAAGTAGAGCCGTGCATGTAAATGTTGGTGGCGGTATCCGTTGGGACCTCCGTGCTCGCGGGGGCGCAAAACCATCAGGAGAGCTTAGATTGGTACTACCTTATCATGAGAGTGGTACTCCCCTTCCGTTTAAACATTAACTAAATTTTGTATAAAAATATACTAATGTTCATGATATATAATAGGTTACCGTTAGATTAGTTGTATCGTACATTTTCAAAATACATTTATTTAAATTTATTTGAATACATAAATACTAATATTATTTACTATAAATTTGGATGAACTTGGGGTAGTTTACTTGACACAGATGGCTAAACTTAGATTATTTTAACTGATGAATCACATAATTACATTTTTTATGGACAGATGAGATACTGACTTGCCACCAGGCAACAGAGGAACGGACAAAAAAAGAAAGAGAAAAAAAAACTGATGACGGGTTAGTCCGGACATAAGCCATTTGAATGAGATAATGACCTAGGAAGGCGTGTTTAGCGATTGTTTGAAATCGAGTTGAATGTGATCGAGAGACGTAGAAGATGTTTTCATGCAACGACTGCAATTTGCTCTTTCCTTCTTTTGTTTCATACATGATTGATGGCATGGTTATTTCCAAAGTGGATGCGCTGACCATGTCATTGCCTTCGCGCGCTGGGACATGCCATCACATTGAATCACCATATCGTCACGGGGATTCAAATCGCTGGTTTAAATTCAGACCCGGGACGACAGGAGGCTCCAGCACTACTGGATAGACCAGTCACAATGTCACATGCATCCACGATTTCATCAGATACGCAAGTCGAACATCTATGGGCATCCAGAAAGTTTGAATATGAACCTTCTGTAAGGTCTAGGACTAAACTGAATGTGAATCGGCAAAAAAAAAAAACACTAAACTGAATGTGACGGGCCATGCTACTCTCACTTTATGTCCACGCACCTTGTGATTACACTCATCTATCAAAAATTCTGCGTGCTCGTGAACCAAGGAAATGTCAAATGAGCACGTCCATGTGTAGTTACAAAAGTAGAGCACAACAATACAACATTCTTTGTTTGTTGGCTCAGCTTTCTGCGGACGTTTTCTTTCTCTTCTTTTTCCTTTTTTCATCCCCATCGACCCTACTTGACCGCTTCGACAGTTCCTGCTTGATTTCCATGAGTTTCGCCTTGGCATCACGGAAAGGTGCATCTGATCTCATCGCCAACAATTCCTAAAACATGGGCACATAACATAATATCAGCTAAACTTACAAGTAAAATATCTAGTAGCTCAAAATTTCAGGGCGAAAAAGGGACACCGTACTTTTACATGATCCATTGCGGCAAGGTTGAAGCCTATAGTATCCTTGCATTCCTGGGGGCAAAGGTAAGATGGGTGATCAGAATGTTGCAAAGCTGCTTGTTAAATTTCAAGAAAAGCTAAATTACCTTTACTCTACAGTAAAGAATATCCTTAAGTTCTGTCAACAAGGATCTTGCAGCTGGGGTAGCAGTTAATTGATTATGATGTGTCTGAAGGAGCACTAAGCAAACCCTACAAACAAGCTCAACCTGCAAGGTTATACCAGAAATCAGTATATGGCATGTGGTGCTTCAGGAAAATGAAGGAAATCAAAATGTTGAGTTGTGATTGTGACAGTGAAGTATATGAAACACAATTGATCAACATGGTTTTTCCAAAGGAAATAAAACTACAAAATACATGTGCTAGTAACATCCATATTTGCTGATTGTAGGAGGCACAAGTAGAGAAACAATTATGTTTGTATCTACAGAGACCTGTGTAAACATAACCATTGCACACCACAAAAACTCACTATGTTCAGTATTCAAAGACTAACCACCAATCAAGACAGCAGAAATATGCAATATAATGTGGAACAAACTGGGAAAGTGGTACTTCGAAGAACAAGAATTGCAGACACCAATTTTTAACATAAAAGGCAACATCACAATCAACAATGACAAAACTAGCCAGAAATATTTGATGTGAGCACAAATTGAGAAATCTAGCAGATAATGCTATTGACGTTATTGTGATTATTGGCATAATAGCAAACACATTATATATCAATGCATTATTTTACCTTTGAAGGAACTAGAGACCACTCCTTCAAGTAGGACATGAGCTTTAGTGCATCCGAGAATGGCAATGCCTGGTCCAAAGATATATATTTTTTTAAGAAAATGTATGTATAAATGATAATTGCCAGAAACAAATTTATGATCAATCACAGGTAATGAGAAGCACTATTACTATGATCTCAAATTTGAAGCCAATGGATGATAGGATAAGGAAATAAGGAATTGATGTTTTTAACTAAAGAAAGAGTTGAATTGACCAGTGATTCACAAAATTTTTATTAGTAAAACTAACCATACAAAGTTACTTTCAAATATACAATATACAGGAAGAAAAGAGGTAACAAGTTTACACACAGTTTAGTTTGCCGCGAACCATGAAGATTAACATAAACTCATCAGAAATTTTGGCAAGTGGAATTACACTGCTAAGCAGTCTATCACCAAAGAACAGCAAACACATACCAAGAGGGCCTGCTCCAAATCATTTGGACGGATGTTTGAAACTACATTCAGAACATAATCTGAAGGTGAATGCCCTTGCATTATAACATTAGGTTGAAATTTAGCTGCCTTCGCATTAATTTGCTCTTCCTGAAAATTGTGAAACATGAAGATCAAGAAAATGTTCCATCATTATCTATGGGTGGAACAAGGGTAATATATGAGTGTACCATTTTATGCTGATTAATGCGTTTTAGTTCCTCCTCAGCAGTGTCAAGTGCATCCATGATTGCGTCAGCAGAGGTTACTGTCTCTTTTGTTTTCCTACCAGGAACACCCACAGAACCTTCATCAGGGGCATCATCTTTCTGCCCATATCTATACTCATCATTTTCTAAATCAGCCTCAAAGGTTTCTTCCAATCTTTTCTCCTTCTCTTCCTGGGGTATGATTTAGGGGTGAAAAAAGCAATCTCTAAGAAGCTTGAAGAAACTGCAAGAATATGTTCTGAGGCTACCAAAAAAAAAATCATCTCAACCCTCTATAATCACAAAATACCTCAATGAACAGTTGTTCTTCAGTACGATCCCAACGCCGAATGGAGCGATCATGCGAACCTGTTACAATAAAATCACCACGACTGCTGATTGTGAGGCACCAAACTTCAGCATGATGTCCTTCAAGTGTTAACAACAACTCAAATTTATCAGCATCCCAGTACTTCACAGTGCGATCTTTCCCCACACTGAACATATAATGAGTTCTATACACAAACTTAACATCCATCACGCTGCAAAGTGAAGACAACCAATAAATTATATAGGGTTCTGCCTATAATCAAAACAATTAAAACACAACAATTAAAAAGCAATATCATACCTGTCTGAATGAGCAAATATAGATCTGTGGCAGTCCCCGAAATCCATACCCCAAATCTTCAAATTTTTGTCCGCGGAGCCAGTAACTAGCAAAGCCCCATCAGATGATATGTCCATACAGAGAACTGGAAGTTTGTGCCCATAAAGGTTTAGAGAAGGTTTCAGTGTGTCCATGTGGTAGACCTGTATAAACATAAGAATGTTTGAGGCAAGAAAAGTAACAAGAGGTAAATATAAATTGAAGCAACTTTTTATTCCTAATGGTTTCCACTTTCCGAAATGTAGTTTTGTGACTCAGGAAAACCACGATCAAATTTCTATGTGAAATGCGGAAGTTGTCCACAAGGTTCATGGCTTTGATCAGAACAATGTTATTACTAAATAATAACAGAAGTAATTATCTAAGTAGCAACCAAACTTAGCATAGAAAGTGAAATCCAGAGTGACATCTCTTAGATTTTACATTTTCAGGAGAATTAGAGAAGGGCAAATGATGATTTTCATGTGTCAGCAATCAATTCAATCACTGACTCACTGCAGACACACTAAGAACCAATTTATCAAATGTGCAGACTATAAATATTGCCACTTCTTTTTTTCTAAGCAAATAAGCACCTAATGCAAACATGGACCAGGGGTTCAGGTCCACCAATCCCATACCATCTCTCCAAAAACTATAATCTAAATACATATAAATAATATTCTAAACACATAAATGATAGTGTAATTCCAAATTTCCAGTTAATAAAACCCCATATAAAAGGGAAAGTTCTGTGAGTAGAAATGATTGAGAGAGCAACCTTGACATGGCAATCCAAGAGAGCAACAGCAATGTGCTTTCCTTCGGGACTGATCGAGACAGCAAGGACATCTTCGGTCATCTTCAAGGTCCTCACATTAGTTACAGTCAGCTGCTTAGAGTCCTGTAACAAAGTTAAGAAATCAATAAGCTGCTTAGTAGAGTTATTGGGATTATACAAAGAACTCCAGAAATAAATAATAGCCACATGACTGAATCTATGGATACAGAGATGAACAAGTCATTTGATCATAAAAAAGGTACTGCATCAACAGTGACACACAAAATTATTTTGACCTGGAACTGGTATTCAAGCACTTAATGTAACATCGAATTGAGTTGATGGATGGAGCAACAATTTTTCAGGTGAAAAAAAAATACAGAAGATAGTCATATAAGAAAATCAACATCATTCAATATAAAAATGGTATATTTTACTAGGAACTGATCTGTGGAGAAGTAACTAGGAAAATAGGAACTGATGCACAACATTACTTGACGCGTTCTATATGGAATACACAGGAGGCTCACATTATCAGACTTCTGCACCAATTGGTATTCCCAGAACTTGACATCATGATCAGCACTTCCAGTGACAAAGCCTCGCGCACCAACAGTTCCATCCTCATCTGGAATAGGTACAATTGATCGTATGGAGCCAGCATGAGCTTCTATGGCCTCAGTTAAGCTCCCACTAGCAATATCCACAATCTCCAAAGCACCACTTTGTGTACCAACAAGAGCAAACCGATTTCCAACGAAAGTACTGCACAGCCCATATCCAGAGTCAATGGTCCGAAGGCATTCCCCTGTACTAGGATTCCATATCTTGACAGCATTGTGGCTAGTCGACATCAGAAGGTTGTCCTCAGAATTAAGGGAGATGCTCCTGATGTCAGAACGGTGTCCATGCATCTCAACCGAGTACATCTTCGATACCTTCTCGCTATCCACTGAGTACGTCTCAAGCATGTTATTGTTGAGTGATAGAGACAAAATGGCAAGGCATCCTCTTGGAGGATTACTTGGAGAGAATGCAACCGAGCATATTTTTTTGCTTGCCCGTAAAACTTGAAATAGCTTAAATACATCGGTGACGATAACAGTGGGATTTTGTAAGTTTTTAGCTGGTAAAGGATCAATGATAGTGCCATTATCTTCGGCAATCATGGATTTCGCAGATGCTTTCTCCTTCTTTCTGTTCACCCGCCTTTTGGCCTTACGTGCAGCCTCTGTTTCATCAAGAACCCTATAAATATCTGCTGTCTTCCCAGCCACCTGGCATACCACAAGACTACCATCCCTATTAAACCTAACATTTGCCACTCGTTCCTTGCTCTGCCGTGGAATCTCACCAAATAGCTTGAGCACATCCCACTTGCTCCAATCCTCACCCTCCTCCACTGATTGTCGGATTCTAAACACCTGCAGCTCTGGATCAGCAGACCCAGACACTAAAAACCTCTCGCTAGGATCCACATCCATTGACCAAATCTCACTGCGGTGACCACCAACGATTTGTAGACAGTGCTGTGTTTCAAGGTCCCAAACCCTGATAAACTTGTCCTTGGAGCAGCTCACCAGCTTCTTACCAGAATCGAGAAACACCAAATCGGTGACCTGCACAGGGTAATCCCCTCAATTAGCACTACTAAGCTTTGCTAACCAATCAAACAGACTCAGAGACATGTGAAGCCCCAATGTACCTGATCACGGTGCCCACGCAAACGGAAGAGCCCAGCCTGCGCAACCACGTCCCAGAGGATGACATCGCAGTCCTTGCTGCCAGAAGCGAGGACGGCGCCAGAGGGGCCGAAGCGGAGGGCGGAGGCAGCGGAGCGGTGCCCGTGGAGGGTTGCCTCGCAGCCACCTGTTTCCGCGTCCCACAGCCTGATGCTCCCATCCGCGTGCCCGCTCGCAATCTATACCAAACAAGAACACCAACGCACGAAATTGAGCCAAATTCAAACGCGGGAACCAGCCAGCCAAATTCGCAGAGAACTGAAGGCAGGGAGAGCCGGAGGGGGGTCAGGGGTACCGAAGAGGAGACGGCGGCGGAGGGGGAGGAAGCGATGCAGGAGACGGCGAGCGAGAAGGAGGAGGAGGAAGGTGCGAAGGAGACAGAGGGGAGACCACGCTTGAGGTCCCAGGCGACGAGGCGGTCGAGGGCGGCGGCGAGGAGGCGGCGGCCGGAGGGGTCGTAGACGACGTTGGACTCCGGCGACGCAATCACACCGAAGGTGAGGGCCGGCTCGTAGCGGAGGTAAGCCTTCACCATGGCGGGCGGCCGCCGGCGGCGTGGGCTGTGTGGTTCGGGCAGCGCACTTGTGTTGTGTGTTAGGGTTTATGGCGGCGAGTAGAAGGGGCCCGGACCCCGGGGTTTTATTTGATGTATTTTTATATATAGATAAATTCTTTTAGACATAAATTCTGATACTAATTTTTATAATCTCAAAAAAAAAGTTACTATAAGTTAAACTTGAATCTTTTAAAAACTTTAATTTTAAATTTTTTGCTTCATAGAAAACGAAGAGGCTAGAGCATCTTCAGTAGTCTCTAATACCTCTCTTTTTTTAGTGGTTACCAATATTTCTCTCATCTCTTGTCAAAGAAAAGGGGAGATATAACTCCCCTAATAATATAAGAATCATCTCAACTACTAATTTTCAGTCATATCTATACCTATCTATAAAGAGCCAAAATTTTAGTCTGCCCAATAATTTTTCTGCCACCATATCTGTTCTATCCGCCCAGTTCAAATCCATGTCTGCCTCGGAATGCTTCCGCGTGCTGTACATCTCCACGCGTCTATTCATACGGAACCAAGAGCAAGCCGCAGACGAAGAGCTGGGCGGGTGAGACGGAGATAAAACCGGAGCGGATGACCACGCGCCCGCGTGGACCCACCTCCACCTCCGCACGGGGCACGACGGTATCCGCATCGGCGCCGACCTCGCCGCCATCGCAGAAAAAGATCTCACCGCGGTCTCCGGGACGGGGCGCACGACGGATTGGACACGGCCCCCGACCCCGAGAGCGTGGCGGGGAGGCTGAGCCCTACCGCAGACGACGACGTGGCACGTCGAGCTCGAGGAGGTCGCCGTCGGCGCCCGCAGCGGCCGCGACATGGGTCGGGACGGGCAGGGGTGGGCGGGACAGCGATGGTTCATGGGACTGCGAGGATGCCAAATCGGTGGCGGAGGCCGGCGAGAAGCTTACAGAGGCGCGGATCTGGAGGCTGCCAATCCGACGGTATCCGCACCGGCGCCGACCTCGCCGCCATCGCGGAACAGGATCCTGCGGCGGTCTCCGGGACGGGGCGCGCGGCGGATTGGATGGGCCCCCGACCCCCATGATCGCGGCGAGGAGGCTGAGCCCTACCGCGGACGACGGCGTTGTCGACCGGAGCACGTTGGGCTCGAGGAGGTCGTCGTCGGACAGCGATGGTCAGGGGGCGCCGCCGCCGGCAGGCTGGGGAGAGTGAGGATGCCAAATCGGTGGCGGAGGCCGGCGAGGAGCTTACAGAGGTGCGGATGATTTAGAGGCTGCCGATCTGGTTCCGGCGAACGGCATGGCTGCGGAGCTTCTGCGGCAGCGGGGCGAGCGTCTGTGGTTAGTTGCGGCGGTGGGGCATCCTGTGCGTGCGTGCGTGCGTGCTGTAGAGTGCCTTCGTGCCTGGGTGCGAGCAGCGTGCGGTAGAGTGCGTGTGTGCTGCCTGGGTGAGTGCGTTCGTGATGTTAGGGGCTGCGGCTGGTGCCGGTCTTTGTAGTTAGTTTTATTTTAATTCAGTCTTTGCCGAGCGTAACTTTAGGATTGACCCTCAGTAAAAAAATAGTTTGTCAAAGGCCAAGGCTGGTATAAAAAACATTGGTTTTTTCCCTATTTTCTTAGACGTCCTAAAGTATTTAAAAGTACATGTTCAAATTTGGTGAAATTTTGAACTTTTTTTTATATATTTCCTCAATTTATTTTTGTTGATTTTTTTGAATATTTTAAATTTAAACTGCAGGTGCATGGAATAATGCGATTTAGTGCTTCAAAAAAATATTATTCATGGTATTTGATGTACGTTGAGTCCATATACACGAAATCACATCAAATTTCAGGCATCGTAAACTTTACGTAACATGACGAGAGGAACTTGTTAGAAAAGTGCTTAAAATTATATAAAATTCATGCGA
>Ga0182004_10001895_pt1 | contig 15880 bp, 18 predicted proteins | sample Sormic07211540_1_FD_120479 | JGI IMG/M metagenome (GOLD analysis project Ga0182004, IMG submission 120479) | Endophyte microbial communities from Sorghum bicolor roots, Mead, Nebraska, USA - 072115-40_1 MetaG | ecosystem: Host-associated > Plants > Roots > Unclassified | place: USA: Nebraska...
CATGCTGGGGATGACAACTTGGCTTAAGTGGTGTGAGGGTTAGGTTTGGCATTTTTGGCACCGTTACTAGATTTAGAGAACTTAGTCTACTTTTGGTAATGATGTTAAGAATACCCAACACACGCCTCTAGGTGGCTATGAGCTCGGATCCAATTCGTAGTGAGCCCGAACGACCACCTGCCTCTGCTGGCTCTGCTGCTGCCACCACTGCTCAAGCCACCTCTGCCTCACAGTCACTAGCCTTCCTCTTCTTGGCTAGCACCTTCTTCCCCTTGCCCTTCTCTGCTATAGTGAGCCGACGGGGTCTATCATCTCCCCCATCACATCTAGGAGTGCCACCACTGCCACCTGTCAGACCACTAACATTCTTGCAACGTGCCATTGCAAGAGTCCCTCAAACACAGGCTGACACACTTTCCAAAGTAGGAGAACTGACACTCGAGAGGCTTGGCCTCAATCCGTACTCACGGGTTTGACCCTGAGTTCGACTCACACTATCAAACAGCCCAAACCAGACTCAACCGCTGCAAGAGAGAGGATAGATAGGATATACATAAGCAAAATATAATAGCTAGAGAAGAGAAACCCTAAGGAAGCAAGCAGTAGGTAAGAGATTGGCCGAGAACAGCTTACAACCTGTGACACGACGTGTTCTAGAAGATAGGATGAGATCAGAACCCACCAGAAAACACGGATCAACACTCTAGGGCACTGAAAGAATAGAACGAACGAAATTGTCGTAAAAATTGGCACTTCGATGCGTTCAGGCATTAAAGCAAACTCCTTGAGTGCAGGGGTTAGAGAACCATACCCAAACCCTAATCCAACCAAGGAAGAGCCTCCAGAGGGTGCAAGGGAGGAAGAACAGGTGCTCGAGATCCTTCTTGTGCCTGGGAAGTGAAAGAATCGCTAGAGGGGAAGGAATTTGAAGCAACCAGTGATTTAGGGTGATCTAGGGTTTGGGAGAACTCAACGGCATCGTGTGCAGGAAGAAGGAAACCAAGAGAGAAAGGAAGTGGGGCGCGGGTTATATCAGGCGTTCGTGGGGGCATTAGACGCGCTTAAGTTGGCACTGGACGCATCCGGTGCCCACCAGACTCGTGCGCAGAGAGTTCTGCAAAACGCACGAGCACTGGACGCAGGCCATCGAACGCTCGCCAAGCGATCGGTGCTGCAAGGCACGCATCAGAGAACCATCGGACGCACCACACTAGATGCGCTCAGGGTACTGTGTGCGGGTCTGGTGTGTGCTGTATAGGAGATACAACACACCGGACGCACAGAGGGTGCATCCGGTGCATCATCCGGTGCACTCCTATGCAAGATTTTCAAGGAAACTTTCTCCTGACTTTCACCCAACCAAGTTCCAACATTAAGAAGACACAAAGAAGAACCACTTGGAACTGGTATGAGTGACCTCTCTCAAACCCTCAAATTTTCACAAATATTTAGCCATAGGCTTAGTAGTTTTTATGAAAATAATCGAATGAAAGCACCAAGGAGACATCGTTTGGCCATAAAGCTAGGGGTCTAAATCAAGATGAGCTTTGAATACTCCCCCTATCAATGGACAAACACAGTGGATGCTCAAAGCATAACCAAAAAGAAACGACAAAACAACACACATGCATATGATATGCAATGTCATGCAACACTTGAAGGTAAACTAATGCTTGTAAAGTTTGATCCAAGGTTGGGCTTTTTCACACACACATGGGGGTTATCTTAACCATGTTAGACAAGCCCTACACACAATCTTTTTGAATTTTTATTTTTGGTATGCATGAGATGCAAAACAAAAGCTATTTACACGAACAACGCACAACTTCATTTATTAGTGAAGTTAGAGAGATCAAGCACATTTAATTCATTTCTCAATATACAAAACCTAAGGCTGCTCTTGCAATGTACGCCTGGGTGAGTGCTTGGAATACCCCTCCAGCTAGACAGGAATCGATTCGAATCGCCGTCTCTCTCAGATAGTGAAACTTGACTTGAGCAGCGGCAACGTAGAACTCACTAAAGGAACTTAATGGTTATGATGAGAATTATGATGCCTATGTGATAATATGGATATGGTTATTATTGTGATGCTTAATACTCAAGTGTATGCTTAGAACAGGTGCTAATCTAGTAAATAACTATGTTAAGTAATTAACTTCCTGCTAAAAGAAAGGTAATTGTGTTACTTCAACTGAAGCCTTTATGCAAAATGTGAGTCAAACCAGCCGACAAATATGAGCCTTGTATAATCCTTGGTGTCACTTTATTTCTAGTTTATGATGGGTAAGTCTAGCTGAGTATATTCTCGTACTCAGGGTTTTATTTACCCTTGTTGCAGATGACATCATGTATCATGGGTACTGTGCTAACTGTCACCATCCGGCTGCAGATGATGAGTAGATCTCGGGCAAGATTACCTCTTGTGTCTTCACTTATGCTTTTGTTGGGTTGATCATCGAACTGGCATGTATCGAACTAAGTGTGTGTTGTTTCAAAACTACTTTGCTTCCTCTATCAAGACTTGTGTTGTAATAAAGTCACTTGAACTCCGATGGATGTAAACTATGTTTGGTGTGTGAATGTATGTAATCTGTGATAGAGATGCTTGATCATGTACGATCTTGGTTGTATGTTCGTTGAATCGAGATCTTTTGAGGTTTCGTCGGACTACCGGGTTTATATGGGTTCAAGTCCATTGGCTCAACTGCTTTTGTGGTCGCTAATTCACTTGAATTCTTATAAATTGGACGGTTCTGTTACAGCTAGCATCGGAGCAAGATTAAGCATTTAACCATCATAGATGTACTTAAAAACAAATGAATTTGTTTTTCCCCAAACTATTTGGCAACTTAGACCATGCATAGGGCTATTTTAAAAATGTTTGAACAAAAATATACATTGCCAGTGGTCATACCCTTTATGCCCGCATAAGGACTTTTAGGTGGCTAAAAGTAATACTAACCGGGGTTTTTTCCTTTTGTTGTCCAAACGGTGTGCAATAGTATGGATGCCGCTTAGTTAAGTGGTAATGAATGGATCATATACCTCTACGCCTCGGTAAGCAATATTTTTGTTTCAACGTCCATACGGTGTGAAATTGTATGGATGCCGCTTGCTTGAGTGGTAATGTATGGATCTATATGCCTCTACGCTATGATATGATAAGTTTGAGTTGTGAGAGCATGACCGTCCAACTGTCGGTCTAGGGGAGTGCTAGTTGTGGTTACTGGAATATTTACATGTTGCACACGTGTATATATGAAGGTACTTAATTGTGCGCACGAATGAACTTGTTCTACCAATTCAGCAAAGGAAACATTTTTGACATGAACGTATCACCTTCAAGTTGCCTCTTTAATCCAAAGATTGCTTTGCTGATTAAAATTTTTAGTGAAAAAAGCACCAAACGACAAAAGAAATATGTTTATGCCTATCTTTCCCTCCGAACTGACTGTGAGCAACTGAGCACAAATACAAAACGCTCTCAGGCCAATCTTCCCGCTGCACCGAAAACCTGGGCGGGTGCCTTCCCGCTGCACCGAAATTTTGGTGAAGAAATGACATTTTTGTCCCCACATATTCTAGAACCTCTTTATTCTGGCAAAGGGTAGTAAGATAATTTTGCCTCTGCCGTGACCTATTTTCCCACACCAGTCTTTCTAACCCTAGGTCCAAATCCATTCTCCACTCTCTGCCACCGCCACTCCCCTGCGCTACGACCAGGACTAGCCACGCCGCCCGCCACCTCCTCCGACGCCACTCCAAGGCCCCTCAACCGCGGAAGCCCCCGTGGCACCGTCCACCCACCAACCCCATTTGCTTCTCGACGTCGCCTGATCACGGATCCCATCTGTCCCTGACTCCGCCCATCGTCCCCGACGCCGCCCCACCACGACGTCCGAGATGGCTCCCGGTAAGAAGCGGAATAACCAGAAGCCAACCAGCCCACCAAGAGGTACCTCCCGTGTTTGCCTTGATGCTTAGCCTCAATGAAGGATGTCTTTTGTTGTTTTTCCATCACGCCTAGTTTGGAAGATGGATCTGTTAGGAAATAAGGATGAACATGTATATATTGTGAGTTGTGCTGTATTGATTCTTGTCAGATGCTAAGATTTCCGTAGATTAAGGCTGCTAGAGAGAAGAAATGAATTGATCTTTATTGCTGCAAACTGAATCGGTTTGCCATATGTAGTAGGTGTTTTTTGTCAGTTCTAGCTCGTTGTTGAGGGTTGGTGTGCTGCTATTCTGCTCTTGCTTTGAACTGAATGATCTATCTTGGTTAATACTAAGGCTTGGATAATCTGATGTATAGTTGTAACTGGATGTGCTTGAGTGATAGTATCGAGATGGTAGTTCTTCCTCCTTAGGAATGATATGTATACTGTCAATATTTTGAATATTGTATGTTATCTGTTGTAAGGAAAATCTATTTTTAGGCTTGGTTATTAGGTCTACTAGGATATAATTATGGTGTACTTTAGGAGTATTTTATTGCTTCTCAATACATAGCCACTACTCCTGCTGATTCCTGGTTTCTTTTTCTCATGCAAGTACAAAGGCTGCACTTACTGACATTGAAATACGGAGGGAGCAAAGGATTCTTCAGAACAATAGGTTGTTTCAACGGCTTGGTGTAGGACAGTTACGTGCTATGGTAAATGCAAAGCCCATGGGTGCTGCAGAGCCCACAGGTGGTGCAAAGCCCACGGGTGCTGCTAGTGAAGACTCTGGTTCATTGTATCAACCTGGAAATGAGGACATGGAACAAGAAGCAGTTGATAAGGTACATGCATTTGTGTTCAATATGCAAAATTTGTGTCCTGTATGCAAAATTATTTATCATGTTTTAATCTCTTGCGTGCAGGAGGCAATGTTGGATTTGGAGCCTGAACTTAGCAACAATGTGCCAAATAATGTATCCAAAAATATCAAAGGATCAAGAACAAAGAGAGTGACAGCAATACCAGAGGGGCAAAGCCAACCAGCTAGAATCACTAGGAAGAGGGCAAGGGATTTATGTGAACCTGCTGAAGTTTGCCATGTTCAAGCTACAGACCCACAAGATGGTTCCATTGATCAAGAGTTGATTATTTCCAATGCTCATACACAATTTGACAACCAGAACATGACTCATCAAGGTAAGATATTCTACTTCTTATCTCCATGATTAATGATGTGCATATTTGTGTTAGTGGGTCTATGATTTTCACTAATTATTTTCTGAATGTGATGATAGATCCATGTATGGACAAAAGACGTATGGGAAAAGGCTTGGATAGGATTTCTAGAGGATTAAACAATAAGATCAAAGTGCACATTCTTCAAGGAAACAAGCGGCCAGAGGCACCTATGCAAGCTGCAAAGCTAGCATCAGAGGCTGGTATTTTTATTCGGGACCGTCTCCCAATCTTCCCCCACTAGAAGGATTATAAGGATGATGCCGTTAAAGAGCTTCTAGATGACTACATGGGAAATATTGGTGTAAGTTCTCAACTTGTGTTTACTTCTGTTGCATGGAAACAAAATGTGCATACTTCACATGAATGTACTGTTTACCTCTTGAGTAGTGGTATTGCCATGGCATGAGACTGAACTAAGAAAAATCTATTTACTGTGACTATTTCAAGTATGGTATTACATGAATGTGGTGTTTCCCTCTTGAACAGTGGCTGGGTGTAGCTGCTGCTGTTTTGCATTAGATAGTGTGTGCTCTGCATTAGTGGCTGGCTGATGCTCTGCAGCAGTAGCATAGTTGAGTTCTCTCTTTTTTTTTGCAGCTTGTATAGTTGTGTGGCAGCGACTAATATATTAATTGTAAATGTGCTCGGGTTGAGAATGACAATACATCAAGTGTTCCATCACAAACCTGAATAAAGGTCATGCATACCTATCAATTTTCATTTAAAGTTCAAGAATCATATGTCTCGCTGCAAAATGCTATAGACCAGAATACAAATTGAAATAGTTCTATCCCATAGAAAAAATAAGTCTGACTTGTTAAATAATCTTCTGGTGTTATATATGTTTTCTCACATAGCATAATTGTCTCTTCAATATGCTGTTATGTTACTACTCGTACCATAGTTATATGATTTAGTGCCTTTTAACCATATAATCATGCTCATGTGTAGACGCAATTTGAGATTGACATAAAAAGTCAGCCAGTGAAAATGCATGCTCAGATATGCTCAAAAAAGGACAGCGGAATATGAGGTACATGTTGAAGAAAAAATACTTCAATGATGTACCAGCCAACCAGGTGAGAACAACTTCACCATTGGCTAGTATGAGTGACGAGCAGTGGAAAAAACTCGTGGAGATGTGATCTAACCCAAAGCACAAGGTATCCTTTCTAAATATTGCTCTCAAATGTTTACTTAAAGTAAATGGGCCACCTATCCCACTAATGGTTGCCTTTATACAGGAGAAGTGTCTGAAAGCCAAAGATAGCCGTGAGCAAGTAAAGTTACAGCAGAAGACTGGATCTCGGTCCTACATCGCTCATTGCTATGCCATGGTAAGCTACTATTTTAATTTGTTTCATAAATGAAAGATGCCTTATTGTGTCCAAATGTTTCTCTATTGATGTGTGGATAGTCAAGGCTTGCATTTCATAGAGTCCTAAGCCTTTTATAGAAATGATTTTGAACTCAGGCTGTTGCCATCATTATAGAGTTAGTTTTTTTGATAAGTTAAATGGTATAAGCACCAATAATAATACCAAATGTACAGATTTTTATTAGTCTATTTTCTTGCTGGTTCATTCTTTGATATTATCTTAGTGGCTATTTGATTTATTAGATGGTGTCTGATTGAAGATTGATTATATCCAATTGATGATTCATTACAACTGAGTCTCTCTTTAGTCCCTTCTATCCTTTTTTCCAGTTTCTACACAGGTGGTACAGCCGTGTTGTTTTCTTTTGTTTTATGTATTTTTTTCTCTTTTTAATAAAAATTCTCTACAGTTGGAGCTTCCCGTACTGTATTTATGGTAAAACAAAATAGTGAAATGGTGAATAGTACTTGTTGGCTTACTTAAACATCTGCATCTAAATTTGTATTGAATGATACTTAATGTTTGAAAAATAGTGTCCTGAGTGCATATAGTCAAGGTGATGAGCTACAGTCTTTAGGTGGCACTTGGGCACTAATAAAATAAATACCAAAACTATGTTAAAAAACCATATACCAAAAGTTTGAATTGCATGGTCCAGTTAGTCATTTTTTTGTTATTAGTATTAGTATTATCTGTCACTTATTTAATTTGTGGTTTCTTTGGTAATTTTAGAAGCAAGCTAAATATAAGGATGCACCCCCAACAGCGATTGATCTATTCAAGGAAACCCATTGCAGCAGCCAAACAAGTTTTAGTGAGGATGCACGGAATGCTATTGTTAGTACTTATCTCTATCTTCTCATGTATTGTGATGAACAACATTTATGAAATATGTTGTCTAATTTGTGTGCTTATTGTCTACTCAAGTGGCTGGCTACTCTAATTTTCAGAGTGTGTTCATTGAATGGTGTAATGGAACAAGATCAATATAGCAGCCTTTATGGTAGAATGCTTGTGCCATAAACATATGTGTCATCTATGTGTCGGTTATCTATGTGACTTGCCCGGCATGCTGCCGCTAGCATCCCTTGGCATTTCAGCTGCCTGTGAATGAATTATGCCTAAAATAAACAAAAGAACTTTTGTGCTACTATATATCTGGAAAAAAATGAAAAAATGAGGAAATGAAGTCAGATTATATTGATCCTTGCGCGCAGCATCTCCTTGTCAATCTTTTAGAGGCTGATATATGTATGCTTATGGTTAGTTCAGCCATCATAGCTTATTTACTTAGAATCTTTGTTCACTGTGCAGTCCTGGTAGCATTACCTTTGTCAATTTTTTAGAGGCTGATGTATATATGTATGCATGCTGCGATTGGTCCTGGAACCATTTACAATTTCATAAACTCCTGATTTTGGTCATTTTTTTTAACAAAATAGCTAACTTCTTAACTGTACCTATAGCTCACTTCTTTTATTGCTATTTCTAGGCTCAAATGGAGGAAAAAGCTGCTGCTCCCGCACAAGAATGGCAAGACGCAGTGACCCCTACTCAAGCTGTACTTCAAGTTATGCCAAAGTCAACTTTCCTTCGAAACGTTGGTATGCAACCTACAACATCTAAGAGAGGCACCAAAGCTAGTGAAGTTGATGCACGTGTAAAGGAACTAGAGAATGAACTAATGGCTGAGAAGGATGGATCAGTAGCAGTTCGAGCTCAGGTTGATGATGTGGTGAATCAATTAGAGGAGGAAAGGGCTGCAAGACAGATGGTGGAAGAAGAGCATGAGATGTTGAAGAAGCAAATAGGTGAGATGCATGGATTCTTTCGCTCTTTCCTTGGTGGCAATTCAACATCATTGGATGCACAGTAGTAAACAACCTGGGAAGCCCAATAGTGAACTCTAACTGTTTTGCACAGTTGACATGATTTTGGAGGTGATCTTGATTATTTTATCTGATCTGGTAATCAATTGAACACCATGAGATTTATTTTGGCACTGTCATGTGACCTTGGATCTTACTAGAGATGAACTACGGACTCGTTTGGGATATGGCTGTTGCTATTTGATATGTAATGTTATGTGAATTTGGACTATGACCAGGGATCTTGCTCTGGCTATTCAAGTGTAATGTTATGTGAATTTGGGCTATGACTAGGGTTATTGGGCTATTTTGATATTTTGGTATTTGTAATATTCTCGTTCATTTGTGATTTGTATTGGATCTAAATCTAATATTATGTGGCTTGTGTTCTTACAATGGCCTTTGAACTATCCTAAAAAACTGTTTGGGCCAAAATATAATTGGCTGGTTTGGCCGAAAATTAGCCCAATTAATTGGGCTGGCCCATTTGAGCCAAATTGTTGCATGGGTTTAAACAGGCCAAATTCGATTTTATGTCGTTTCTAGCCTTTGCCACCTCAGCAAGCTATCCTATGTGGCATCTTACATGGCAAGATCTAAAAAAACTATGACATTAAATCAGAAGTCATAACTATTTGTGACATTAAAATCAAAGTCATAATGTTATGACTTTAACACCTAAATGTCACAAATTGTCATTAAAGACGCGCATCTTTTGACATTTCATTTTTCGTCAACTTGGTGTCACAAATGAGAATCTATGACATATTTTCTAGGTTTTATGACCAATATCAGATGTCAAAAGATGACACATTTCTTGTAGTGTCCCAAGAGGAATTCTGCAACTGGGGGCAATGTACGTCCCGGCCAAGTGCACACACCACCATTGAGGAAATTCCTGGAGGTGAAGTGGTTACGGCTGCTATGTTTCTTGTCAATCAACACCCTGCAGTTGTCTTGTTTGATTCTGGAGCTTCACATTCTTTTTTGAGTCAAGCATTTGCATCTAAGCATGGGCAACATGTAGTGGATATTGACAAGGGCAAATTTTGCATTAGTGCTGCTGGTAATCAAATTTCTACTAACCAATTGGTAAGAAATGTACACTTCGCCATTGAAGGGCGTAACTATTCAGCAGATCTTGTAATCTTGCCTAGCTTGGGGATAGATGTTATTTTGGGGATGAACTGGATGAGTGGCCATGGTGTGTTAATACATACCTCAACAAGGGTAGGGAACCTGATAGTAAAGAAGCTTTCTTAGTCCAACTTCCTAGTGATGATGACATCCATCATGCTGCAAATGCTATCAGACCACTCACTGTGGTAGACATTCCTGTAGTGTGTGAGTTTCTAGATGTTTATCCACACGATCTACCTTGGTTGCATTTGGATAGAGATATAGAGTTTAAAATTGATCTAATTTTGGGCACCGCACCTATTTCTAGAAGGCCATATTGAATGCCATCTACTGAACTAGCAGAGTTGAAGAAGCAATTGCAAGAACTCCTAGAGAAGGGTCTTATTTGGCCTAGCTCTTCTCCCTAGGGTTGTCTGGCTCTCTTTGTTAAGAAGAAGGATAAGTCTCTCCGTATGTGTGTAGACTATCATTCGCTGAATGCAGTGACTATCAAGAATAAGTATCCCTTGCCTCGCATTGATATTTTATTTGACCAGTTAGCCAAGGCCAAGGTATTCTCGAAGATTGATTTGAGATCGGGGTATCATCAAATCAAGATCCGACCTAAAGACGTTCCTAAAACGACTTTCTCTACCAGGTATGGGCTGTATGAGTATTTAGTCATGTCCTTTGGTCTAACTAATGCCCCGGCTCATTACATGTACCTGATGAATTTGGTATTCTTGCTTGAACTGGATAAGTTTGTGGTGGTGTTCATCGATGATATATTGGTGTATTCTGAAAATGCCCAAGACCATGAGAAGCACCTTCAAATTGTACTTTCCAGATTGTGACAACATCCGCTCTATGCCAAGTTCAGCAAATGTGAGTTTTGGCTGAAGAAAGTGCCTTTCCTAGGCCATATTTTGTCCGAAGCTGGAATCTCTATTGACCCTTCCAAAGTACAAGAGGTCCTAGACTGGAAAGCTTCGACTTTAGTGCATGAGGTTTGGAGTTTTTTCGGTCTAGCGGGTTACTATCGTCGCTTCATTCTGGACATCTCTAAGATAGCCAAACCTATGAGCAAGCTGCTGCAAAAAGATGTGAAATTTGTGTGGTCTCAGGAGTGTGAAGTCGCTTTCAATGTTTTACGCCATTTGCTAACCACTGCTCCTATTATGGCACAGCCTGACATTGAAAAGCCATTTGATGTCTTCTGTGATGCCTCTAACACCGGTTTGGGTTGTGTTCTCATGCAAGAAGACCGAGTCATTGCCTATGCCTCTCGGCAGCTGAGAAAGCATGAAGTCAACTATCCTACTCATGATCTATAATTAGTGATAGTTGTGCATGCATTGAAACTCTGGAGGCACTATCTGTTGGGTAACCTATGTCATATTTAGACTGACCATAAGAGCCTCAAGTATATCTTCACCCAACCTGAGCTGAATATGAGACAACAAAGATGGTTAGAGTTGATTAAGGATTATAATCTTGAAGTACACTATCATCCAGGCAAGGCCAATGTTGTAGCAGATGCCCTTAGCTGAAAGCAACATGTTAAACCTCTCCTTGAAGAAGGTTTCAATTTATTGCACCCTATAGTCTTGCATAACATCATGGTCAGTTGTTCTTTAGAAAGCCAAATCATAGAACTACAAAAGACCGACCCTGGTATCTTCCATATCAAGAGCAAAATGAAAGAGCAAGACACCAAGCATTTTCATGTTGATTAGAAGGGTCTACTATGGTTTGATGATCGAGTTGTAGTGCCCAAAGACCGTGAGCTCTGAAAAAAAATACTAGATGAAGCCCACTCCTCTAATTAAACTTTCCATCCATCCTGGCAGTAGCAAGATGTATGAAGACTTGAAGCCTCGTTTTTTGTGGACAAAGATGAAGTAAGAGATTGCAGCGTATGTTGCGAGGTGTGACACTTACTGTAGGGTAAAGACAATTCACCTTAAGCCTACAGGACTTTTGCAACCTTTGTCAGTTCCAAGTTGGAAGTGGGAAGAAATTAGCATGCATTTTATTGTTGGACTTCCCCCTACCCAAAATGGTCACGATTCCATATGGGTGATAGTGGATCGCTTAACCAAGTTAGCTCATTTCATTCCGGTACGATCTAACTACCGTCCATCCGACTATGCTGAGTTGTGTTTCTCCCAGATAGTCAGATTGCATGGAGTGCCTCACACTATTGTTTCAGATCGAGGTCCTCAGTTCACCGCTTGCTTTTGGGAGTACTTACATTCACTCCTTGGTACAAAATTGGTTCGCAGTTCAGCTTATCATCCTCAAACTTCCGGTCAAACTGAGCGTGTGAATCAAATTTCGGAGGGTATGTTGAGGGCATGTGTCATCTCTTCCAATGGAGCATGGGAGAAGTGGCTACCCTTAGCTGAATTCTCTTACAATAATAGCTATCAAGAGAGGATTCAAATGACTCCTTTCGAAGCTTTATATGGCCACAAATGTAGGACTCCTTTGAACTGGGTTGAGCCTAGGGAAAGGAGACACTATGGCATTGATTTCGTCAAGGAAGCCGAAGAGTAGGTTCTCACTATCCAAAAACACATGGAAGCTGCACAGGCTAGGCAGAAAAGCTATGCCGATCGAAGAAGAGGACCACTCGAGTTCAAAGTAGGTGACTTTGTCTAACTAAGGGTATCACCCATGAAGGGAGTAAACTGCTTCGGTGTGAAGAGGAAGCTTGCTCCTAGATATGTGGGTCCCTACCAAATCATCGAGAAGAGTGGCAAGGTGGCTTACAAGGGTAGTTACGTGATGAAATGAGAGCTATTTTCCCTGTATTCCATGTGTCTCAACTCAAGAAATGCCTTCACATTCCCGAGGAAAGAGTAGAAACTGGAGGCCTTAAGTTATAATCAAACCTATCCTATGAAAAAAAGCCTATGCAAGTTCTTGATGTTATAGAAAGAGTTACCCGAGGGAGAGTAATCAAACTATATAGGTTGCTATGGAACCACCAAAGGGAAAGGGATGCCATTTGGGAAAGAGAAGATTATTTACATGTAACTTACCCCTCCTTCTGTGAAAAACGGTACGTCTTTCAAATCTTGGGACGAGATTTTTGTAAGGGGGGAGGGCTATAACACTCCTAGTGTTAGCTTGCATGTTAACCATGAGCATTGCATCATCATGAGCATCATCATACTCACTCATAAGCATCATACCATGATCACATGTCATTTGGAGTATACCCTATGTGATTTGATTTTTATATTGCTTGGTATGTGTCTAAGTAATGTGTGACCAATATCTATAAGTGCACATTGTCTTTCAAAATATTTTATTCATGCTTAGAACATCATTTGGAACAATGTTTATGTTGGAGGTTTCTTCTATAAATGCCCCTAAGCCATGGTTAACCCGAGGTTGACCTAGTTTGACCCATAGACCTCTTTTTCAAGGTCCTTTATGAAACAGGGTTAGAGACCTTGCATGTCAATGATATCTAAAGCAAAGTTGTAGTAAATTTTATAAGCTATGAAAGTTGTTTTGGTACCTTGAAATGAAAATGCTTGGAACACACTCAAAATTAGCTCACAAGGCAAAAATGGGGTCTGTTTTTACACTTAGCCGAAATCTGCCTAAGTCCTATCAACATAGTTTCAAGGTAGGTCTCTTGGGAACCTTATAGTTTGAATTCTAGGCCAAACTAGACCTTGATCTTTTAAGCAAACCTATAGAACTCATGTAGCTCCATTCATTGGGATAAATTTTAGCAAAACCCATCGAGTGAATCGCGAGTAAAACATTGATCAAGTTGTGGTTTCAGTCAGTGTCAATGGCGACTGAATCAACCAATCCAGTTTCGTCAGTCACCGGCCAGCCGACGCGTGGATGCCCCATGGCGGCCGTACGTTGACGGCGACTTCGCCTGTCAGCCCCAACACGGCCTCTTGGACGCCACGATGCACCCGGAGTGGCAGGAGGCCTCCATTTCCTCTCCAGCGCCATCTCTTCTCTCCGCTTTCTTCCTCAGGGAGCTCCACCATGAGTCAGCGGCCTCGCCTGAGCTCTCCTCCCCATATCCGGCCAAGCTAGCCCACCAAAAGCTTCACCAGAGCCTCCTCCACCTCGACGTCACCTCCCTTGCCACTGTCAAGCATAGGTAGGGTGGTATTGCTGAGCTCCGATCAGTTTCTTCCTTGTCGGAGTTCCGCCATGCTCACCGGCGACGTGGCTAGGCCCCTCTGCTCCACCATTTCATCCCATTTTTGTTCCTAGAGCTTTCCCTTGACTCACTGATGCTCAGCATGAACCTCAACTAGATCAGCATCGGCTGAGCACGTCGGCATACCGCCTGCAGGGCCGCCGAGCCGCCATTCACGCCGGCGAGCACCCTAGAGCTCGGTAGAGTTAGGGTTTTGTACCTCATTAGGTCCGCCTTGGTGAGAGGGTCACGACCGTGGCCTTGGGTTCAGCTGAGACCTCGCCTTCATCGAGTTTCGCCAGTGACGAGCTCTCCCCTTTCTCTGTCTCTCTGTCGCATGGGTCCCCTCTGTCTGCGGGTCCCACCCGTCAGTCCCTCACTCTCTCCCCTATGTCCTTTGTTTTGCAAATTCTGAGCTATTTTTGTAAAAATCATATCTTGAGTTTAGCAAGTCCACTTTATGTGATTCAAATTTTGTAATACTCCTGAGTAGATCTAGTTTTTAATAAAAATATGAAACATGCCATGTTTTTGCAGAAATAAATAGCTATAATTTATCTCTTTTAATTCCTAATAAAAAGAGGGCAATTATATATCGAGATCTGTAAGTCCTATGACCATGCAAATTTAGGAGGTTGTTACTTATGCTATGAATAGGCTTTGATAAATTTCTCATGATTTTCTGATGCGTTACGAAGAAGTTATAAGTATCCTTTGTTTAAATAGGAGTTTCTTGTGGTATTTTTAATAAATAGGTTGTAGGTGATGCAATCTTGTGAAGTTAAAGCTAAGAAAAATCTAAAATCTGTTGTTTACCACTTTTTGATAGGGTTTTACATTTATGCCTTTAATGTCTTTGGTAGCTTGTCATTTTTGTACACTACAATCTACATGTTCAATGGCCATTAAAATTTTATAGTAACCTTGTTGTAACATAAGTGGCATGCTGTAATTTTGTTGGAATTGTTTGAGCACTGGTACTATATGCTCATTAATTCAATCTTGTAACATAAGGGGATCATTCTCCACTCTAAATTCTTCTTAGCCATTGCTGAGTAAAAATGTGTTGCCAGCTCTTAAGCAAGAGTAGAGACGAGCTATGATGGGATGAGATGAGACCATGGGTATGGGTTGCTTATATAGGGGTCTAGAAAAGTATTTTTGGAAGTAAAATGATGAAGGATGGGAAGAAAATCGATAGATTCACTTTTTATCAATAAGGAAGGTCTCAAGATGTAAATGGAGAAAGGCGGTGGCGAATGGCTTCAGGGGAGGGGCGGGCGCCCCAAGGGTTTTGGGCGGCCGCCCGACCAACGAGCCCGCTCTGCCTCAACTTTTTTGTATACTTTAATAACTATATTCTTATTCAAAAAAGTTCATTTTCTTCGATAATTCAGAAATAAATAGGTCGGGCGTAAATATTTCAACTAAGAAACAAAGTAATTACGTCTACTTCCTCTAATTCATTGTTGGGCTCTAAAAATAATTTAAGGCACTGACCATTTACCTTCAATAACGTACATTCATTGTTGCGAAGCGTGACGGCTCCATGTGACGATGAGCTCACCACCTCAAATGGTCCTTCCCATTTGCTTTGAAGTTTTCCATGCCTGAATAGCTTCACCCTGGAATTAAAAAGTAATACCTTATCGCCTGGAGTGAACTCCTTCTTCTTGATCCTTTTGTCATGCCATCTTTTTACTATCTCATTATAAATCTTAGCATTATGATATGCTTTTTCTATCCACTCTTCTAGCTCAGAGAGTTGCATCTTCCTCTTGTCTCCAACAGCTTACAAGTCCATGTTCCATCTTGTCGGTGTTTTAACCCTGGGGATAACACCAACAAGTGAATTTGTGTGCGTGTTTCCCTTTCTGGATGGTGATGCAAGATGAGCAGAAGATTTATCCTGGTTCGGGCAAGAGAAGGCCCTACGTCCAGCGGGGGGGGGAGAGAGTTTGTATTATCTTCCACCTAAGTGGTTGTATAGGGGTGAATACATGGGTGGTGAACGTGGATTCTATTTCCTAACTGTATGAAGCTTGGATGGCGAGATGTGGTCTATGTGAGTGTGTTGTTCTACCTCTTGTCTCAGCCTTGGTGTCCCCTTTTATAGGTCAAGGGTTGGCACAAGGTTACATAATGTCG
>Ga0182004_10001896_pt1 | contig 15872 bp, 16 predicted proteins | sample Sormic07211540_1_FD_120479 | JGI IMG/M metagenome (GOLD analysis project Ga0182004, IMG submission 120479) | Endophyte microbial communities from Sorghum bicolor roots, Mead, Nebraska, USA - 072115-40_1 MetaG | ecosystem: Host-associated > Plants > Roots > Unclassified | place: USA: Nebraska...
AGCCTAGTTACTCCATGATTAGCCTTAAGTGCTACAGTAACCCACATATGCTAATGACAGATTAATTATGCTTAATAAATTTGTCTTGCAGTTTCCTGACGAGCTATGTAATTTGTTTTTTTAGTAGTTTCTAAAAACCTCTTCCGACATCCTTCCGACACATCCGATGTGACACCTAAAAATTTTTTATTCCCAATCTAAACAGGCCCTAAGGCGCAGTCCCCCGTGTGGGCCGTGGCAAGTGGCATACTGGCACAAGCTAAGCTAGGCCTTGTTTAGTTACTGAAAAGTTTTGCAAAATTTTTCAGATACCCCATCGAATCTTTAGACATATGTATGGAGTATTAAATATAGATGAAAATTAAAACTAATTGCACAGTTTGGTCGGAATTGACGAGACGAATCTTTTCAGCCTAGTTAGTCCATAATTGGACAATATTTATCAAATACAAATGAAAGTGCTACTATTCCTATTTTGCAAAAAAATTTGGAAGTAAACAAGGCACTAGTATGCCACTGCAGTTGTCGTGGCGCATGCATTTCCATGTTTTTTCGAGTGTATATAAAGCTCTCTTTGAGGAACGAACTCAATTAAAGATTGATCGGATGTTATTTAGGCCAGTCTTAATGCATGTTTTATAAGAGTGTTATGCACATTAAATAGAGTGCCACATAAGTAAAATTACTGACTTAGCAGGGTTATTAAATAAAGGAGTTTCATCATATGAGAGTTTTATCAGATGAGAGACGAATTTCATCCCCATAAAACTCATGTGGCTCGGTTACCTAGTTTATAGTTTTGGTAACTGTGCCATAAAACTATGCATTGGGACTGGTCTTAGGCCTTGTTTGGTTCGCAAAATTTTTGGTTTTTGGCTACTGTAGCACTTTCGTTTTTATTTGACAAACATTGTTCAATCATGGAGTAACTAGGCTCAAAAGATTCATCTAACAAATTATAGATAAACTGTGCAATTAGTTTTTATTTTCGTCTATATTTAATACTCTATACATGCGACCAAAGATTCGATGTGACGGGGAATCTTGAAAATTTTTGCGAACTAAACAAGGCCTTAGAGCACTCCCAATGTAGAAACCATCATGGTTTCTATAGATATTAGTTGCAGTGTCACCTAAGCATTTTGCTGATGTGGCAAGAGAATTATTGAAGAGAGAACAAAAATCATAGAAACTGGGTCTAAGTTAGAAACCATGTCTACACAAAATCCAAGACATGAAGTGATATGATTGGTTAAGAATGGAGAGAGAATGAATGTGATTGGACAAAAAAATATTCTATAGAAACTATCCATTGGGACCATAGTTTCTATATATATAGTGTCTATAAAAATTAATAGGTACAAAAACTACATGTGTGTTTCTAGCATTGGGAGTGCCCTTAGGGCATTTACAATGCAGACTCCATAGAGTCTAAAGTTATTTATTACCTCAAACAATGTAGACTTAAAGTCTAAATAAGATTTAGAAATCATTTATATTCGTTTTCTATAATCTATTTATATTTTAATTAACACCATAAATATTATCCCGTCTTTGTCCAATTGAATAGGCTTTATTTACCTATACTCTGTATAGTAGTACATATACTTCTCCATCCCTCTGTTTTTAGCTATTACACACTGTCGTGATGAGTTGAGTTTACTGAGCCAACGTCTTTTTGTTTTGGGAATTTCTAATATTAAACTTTCTTCTAACATGGCTTGTGAGAGTTACTTCAACAAGAATCTCCAATTGACAACAGTAGGCACTAGCTTATTAACCTTACAATGCAAGTTACAATTAGGCATAATTCAAAGATGCTACAAACAAATATACAAAAAACATGACCATAAATAAAGCATAAAGCGCATTGGCTACAAAGGATCGAGCAGCTGCAACTTACCCCATCAGTACGTTCTCATCCCATAAAGGCATATATATGGATGGATGTATCGATGGCGAGCTGCTCCTCCTCCGAGCTACGAGCTCAAACACGCCAAGAAAGCAAGAAAACTGTAGCCACCGCGCGCACGACGGCACGACTAGCTAGGCCACGTTGACGTTCAAAACAAGCATAGCGTCGTCGTCTGATCTCTGATCGCGTCGACGACAACGTTGAGTCGGTGACCACACCAAGCAGGCGGTGATGGCAGCCACCATATCTTCCTGCCTGAGCCTCCTGCCCACCGTGCACCACCGGGGCTTCCCCAATGCGGCACTGACGAACACGGTTCAGCGCCGTCGTCGTTCTTGCCGCTATGTCGTCGTCGCCTCGGCGTCCACAACCAACCGGGCGGCCCCTGTGATCGGGGAGACGGGCAGCGGCTCTGATCAGGCAGCGAAGCCGTCGGGGCATTCTGACGATCACGGGGAACTGGCCGCACGGTGGCGGGAGATCCATGGCAGCAACAACTGGGAGGGTCTGCTGGACCCCATCGACGACGTGCTCCGCGGCGAGCTCATCCGCTACGGCGAGTTCGCGCAGGCCACCTACGACAGCTTCGACTACGACCGCTTCTCCCCCTACTGCGGCAGCTGCAAGTACCCTGCCAGGACCTTCTTCCACGACGTCGGCCTCGGCGGCGTCGGCTACGAGGTGAGCCGCTACCTCTACGCCACCTGCAACGGCCTCAAGCTCCCCAACTTCGCCAACCGGAAGCACACGGCCGCCGACGCCAAGCTGTGGAGCGAGTCCGGCACGTTCATCGGGTACGTGGCCGTGTCGACCGACGAGGAGACGGCGCGGCTCGGCCGCCGGGACATCGCCGTGGCGTGGCGCGGCACGATCACCCGCCTCGAGTGGGTGGCCGACCTGACGTCCGACCAGATCCCTCTGCGCGAGACGGGCGTCCCGTGCCCGGACCCGGACGTGAAGGTGGAGAGAGGGTTCGCGGCGCTGTACACGGACAAGGACGCCGGCTGCCGGTTCTGCAGGTACTCGGCGCGGGAGCAGGCGCTGGCCGAGGTGCGCAAGCTGGTGGAGCTCTACCACGGGCGGGGCGAGCAGGTGAGCGTGACGGTCACGGGCCACAGCCTGGGCAGCGGGCTGGCGATGCTGTGCGCGTTCGACGTCGCGGAGACGCGCGCGAACGCGTCGCCGGACGACGGCAGGGTCAGGGTGGCGCCGGTGTGCGTGTTCTCCTTCGCCGGCCCGCGCGTGGGCAACGTCGGCTTCAGGCGGCGGTTCGAGCGGGAGCTCGGCGTGCGTGCGCTGCGCGTGGTGAACGTGCACGACAGGGTGCCCAAGGTGCCCGGCGTGTTCTTCAACGAGGCGGCGTTCCCGGAGCTGGTGCTGCGGGCGGTGGGCAGGCTGGGCGTCGGCGGCGTGTACACGCACCTGGGCGTGGCGCTGGAGCTGGACCACAGGGCGTCGCCGTTCCTCAAGGAGACCCTGGACATCTCGTGCTACCACAACCTGGAGGCGCACCTGCACCTGCTGGACGGCTTCCGCGGCTCCGGCGAGGGGTTCGAGCTCCGAGGCAGGGACCCCGCGCTGGTGAACAAGTCGAGCGACTTCCTCCGGGAGGACCACATGGTGCCGCCCGTGTGGTACCAGGCGGAGAACAAGGGCATGGTGAGGACGGAGGACGGGCGGTGGGTGCTGCCGCCGCGGCAGCGGGAGCTCGACCAACACCCGGAGGACACTGACCATCACCTCCAGCGGCTCGGCCTCACCCTCACCGCGTGAAGGTGAAGCTAAACGATGCGAGGCCTGCACGCTACGGAGTACCACTACTACTGTAGTGCGTGTACAAACATAGCGTTGGCAGCTCGGTGGCGATGGCGCGCTCCAGAGCGCGTCGATGGCGTGCATGATGCGGGTGACGTGCGTCGGCAGTCGGTTACTCTGTTGCCGTGCGCGTTCGTGCAGTGGCAGCAGAAAGGTCGTGTGGTTCGATTGTAATTCCCTCTACTTGTGTTTGCAAATTGTCAGAAAAGCTGCTGCTTGCAGCGCCAAAAATCTCTGCGATTTCCACCCGTTCTTCCGTTCTGTTTGCCGTCCGACTAGAGTTAGGGCGACAATTGGCATCAAAGCCGAGGCTTGGGAGAAGGCAGCGTTCTGTTTGCACGGCAGCTAGTGTTAAATTGTTACTTTTGCAACATGAGATGCTTTGTTATCTTGCCTGTTTATGTGATAAACACTACGCTAATGTTTGTGCAAATACAGATTCCCAATGAGGAAAAGACACATCGTAGATCATTGGTCCTCCGTTCTGCAAATGGCTAGAGCAGGGCAAGGATAGAAGATAGAGGCATTCATTTTCTAATTTCCTTTCTTAGCGAGCTATCTCTGTTGGTCCGGGTTGAAACCCCGACAGCAACATGGTTGACTTGAACCAACAGATAGTGGGCAGGGGTTCTCAGGCTCGTTCCCTGAAGGCTCGTATCAGATAAAGTGGCAGGCCTGCTGTGTCGACGAGAATGTGTCCTATTTTAGCCTCCTGCCCCTGAACGATGGCTCCATGTTTTCGGTCCAGAAGTCCTGACTGAATGGCTGCTGCAGTGACCCGAATGGAAGATGGAACATACTCTTCTTGCTCGCAGTGTCTGTTCTTGAGTTCATTTGTATGCCCGCAAAAGGCTTGTGTGTCTATGATCCGCCTATCTGGTCTGGGTTTGACATGCTCACTCTATTGCCTGTGTTTTTTTTGAAAGAACTGGAGAGACCAAAGGCCTCTACAGGAATTTATTAGAAACCAAAGTAAGATCTCTATGGTATTGGGATTAGCATAACAATTTGTATTTTTTCTGAAAGGGGTTGAGTGATGCTTTCCCCCATTAACTCCTTGATCTTTGTGATAGCATCCTCTGATCACTATTTTTATTGTCATCAGGATGCAACACAACAGCTGTACTTTTTCTGCTAGCCAACAATGTTTTTATCAAAATAAATTAATAAACAGTACTTTCAACGATAACTTTTTAGACTAGCGAAAAACATTGTCAACTGGCAAAAAAAAATATAATTTATAAGACGAGCGAACGAAGCCTTTATAATGTTGGAAGCAGAAGCTGCATTCATGTATTGTTGTGCTTCTGAAAATGCCAATTCTTTTGTAATCAAAATTTGTGATCTTGAAAACTGTGCGGTAAGGAGATACAATCATGGTAAGGAAGTCTCGTGATATTAGTAACCATTTACTGGTACCTCCTTATGCAATATTTTTTGTTCCTTCAGATACATGGTTTTAGTTTTTTTGCTTGTTTTCTGTTGCTTGCTATCATGATCGATCCTGCAAACAAATCGCCAAATAAGATGTCCCATGATTGGATCGACTTCATTTTGCAGATCAAGTGCTCCATCCTGTGCCCCAAAGGATCCTCACAACGTTGGTTCGTTAAACATCAATCAAATGCCCCATGTTTTTGACCGGAGAATTTTTTTTAGGGAAAAAGAAATCAGAATGTTACTTTTATAGAGTATGTTACTTTTCTAGAGTATAAGAGAGTACTTGGTAGTACAAATTACGCTAATACAAAGGACGTTTTCGCTTGTTTCAGTCAAGCGGCAGGCTCACATCAGTCGCTTTCAGCTTCCATAGCACTCTGGACGCGAGACAAGAGATTCTGGCAACGTGGTGGATGGATTCCAGAATCCGATTCCGGTCCGACAGATTCCGTGGCAGCCAAGTCCTTGATCTGGTCCACACTCATCCAATTCCTTCGCAGGTCAGCCACTCCCGCGTATAGCAGAGCAGTATCTTGGAACTCAAGTTTCGATCCATTTCGAAAACAAATTTCAAAAATATCCGGACGGCCCAGATCGCACGAAGCAATACCACAGTAGTCAAAAAGATACGATCCCAGCCGTCCTTTGCGTCACGGAAAGCGGAAGCCAACGGAATCCGTCGCACGCCGTGCCGCTGACGCACGCGCCCCCGGCTTCCGTCCTCGCTGGTGGGCCCGGCCTGGACAAGTGGGCCTCGATATATACCACTGGGGTGCCCTTCACTTGGGTTTAGTCCAAATCCAAACCCACATCACACCCTTCTAATCCCAATCGCAGCACGACTCACGAGTCACGAGCTCCTCCACCGCCGCTCCGCTGCGCCTTTCCTCCCGCCGGAATCCTAAACCCTAGGGAGCGCGAGGCGGCGGCTGCGGACGAGGACGAGGGGAGGATGGGCACCGGGGGAGACGGGGACAAGGCGGGCCCGGCGCTGCCGCTGGAGGCGCTGCTGGCGCTCGGGCTCGACCAGCGCACCGCCGAGAACGCGCTCGTCAACAGCAAGGTCACCGCCAACCTCGCCGCAGTCATAGCCGAGGTGAGCCCTCGCCGTCCGTTCGCGCTCGCCGCACTGGGTGTCTCGGCGGGTGCTGGGTTTCAATCGTTGATGCGGAGTTTTGGGGTGTCTGATTTTGATTGTACTAGCTTTGTTGCTGGTGTAGGATTTGGCGCTTTTATAGTTCTGGATGCAGACTAGCTGCACAAGTGTTTGGTGCGCCTTGTATATGTTATATGTTGCTTAATCCGTGCTGCCCAATTTAGTTACTCCCAGCTCCGATCGTTATTAAACTGTAGCGTGTAATTTTTGGTTGCTCATTCTGCAAGTCTGCTGCCCGCTTCACAGGTTCTATCGCAGCTCCATTTTGTCCACGCTGGCTTAATTTCGTCACTTTTGTTTCTATGATCAGCTTGATGTTTAAAGCTACATACATAGGAATTCAGACATTATGTCTAGTTGTTACTGCCCCTTTCTCCATTGAATTATCCTAACCCTAGCTTAACCTTGCTGATATTATTTTAACATTTTGTTACACTGAAAATATCTTCAAAATGTGCAGCCTTCTTCCCTTTAATTAACTGGTCTTGTTTGCCTGTCGACAGGCTGGTATAAAGGAATGCGACAAGTCTGTTGGCAATCTTCTATATGCAGTAAGCACCTAGACCATTGAATCATGAGAAATGTAGCTGAAGATTTTTTTTCATGTGTAACTCAGCTTACTCATGGGTGCAACAGGTTGCCACCAAGTACCCAACTAATGCGCTTGTTCATCGTCCTGTCCTTATTAGCTATGTCTTGTCAACAAAGGTAAACCCCTTTACCCCTGTTCACTCTTGACTTCTATGAGTTGATTTTGCTGGTGCTGACATAGTGTTTTTCTTGTTTCACCACCCATTGCCTTGATGATCTGAAAATTGAAAAATTCCCCTTTTCAGATAAAGAACCCTGCACAGCTAGATGCTGCTCTGTCATTTCTTACTAATACTGGTCCTGATTCTCTAGATGTGGGCAAATTTGAAGAAGCATGTGGTGTAGGTATGTTTCCTTTGAATGGCTTGTATCAATATGCTTCTTTATATTCCATGCCATGCATAGTTCTTAGAATTTTCTAATACGGCTTGGCTTATCTGTTCTTTTGGTACAAGGAAAAGTATTTGCTAAGCTCTCAGGAAATAGTTTATTCTTAGTCTATCGGTTTATTTCATCTGAAAGTTATCGATGCTAAGGGAATATTGGCTTTCGGACAAGAAATAGACACTACTTTTGTTAATAGTTTATCCTTAGTCCATATCACTTGGCCATCTTATAACTACCACAATGCTGTGCCTGCAGGTGTGGTTGTTTCCATTGAGGAAATTAAATCTACTGTTACTGACGTTCTTGAGGAGAATATGGAAGCTATAAAGGAGCAGCGGTATCACATAAATGGTTCGGTCTTTGAACTTTGATTCAACTCACATGATAAATTGCAAGCAATTTTATGAACCAAAATCCACATTATGTTTACTGTTTTATATCCTATTGAATATATAATAACTATGCTCATAGTTCTTAGTTTAGTAATTTACTGATGGATGATTGTTGAACCTAATACTTAATCCTATCCTTTTGGCTTTTCTTCAGTTGGTATGCTATGTGGACTGGTTAGGAAGAGACACCCCTGGGGTGATGCTAAGGCGATAAAGGTACAAAGCAATTATCTATACAAACCACACGATTTGTTTTGGTTTTCTTTTAGTTGTTTTGAACATCTGAATATTCTGCTTGTACAGGAGGAAATTGACAAGAGGCTTGTAGAAATCCTAGGTCCGAAGACAGAAGCTGACAATATAAAACCAGTGAAAAAGAAGAAGGAAAAACCAGCAAAAGTTGAGGTTGGCAATCATATGTACCATTCAAGTTTAAACTAGTGCAGTTTTATTTATTGGACCACTTGGTTATGGTTTCTGTAAAATGCAGGAGAAAAAAGTTGCAGTGGCCACTGCTGCACCACCAACTGAGGAGGAATTGAACCCATATACTATATTTCCTCAACCAGAGGAAAACTTTAAGGTATGCTCCACTATTCTCTTACATACAAGTCATAGTTGTGGCACTCACATTGATCAATATTCGTTGATTTGTTTCTTTTTTTCATCATATAGTAAGTTTTGTTCAGTGATTTTCTGATATCTTTTTATGATTCTAGGTTCATACAGAAATATTTTACAGCGATGGGAACATATGGAGAGCACATAACACAAAAGAAATTTTAGAAAAACATCTTAAGGCAACTGGAGGAAAAGTGATGACCCGTTTTCCACCGGAACCTAATGGATATCTTCATATTGGTCATGCCAAGGTTTTCATAATCTCCTTCCTGAATGCATTTCCTTGCACACCAAATTTTTAAAATTGATGTATATGCTTACAAGCTTCATTACACAGGCTATGTTTATTGATTTTGGTCTGGCTAAGGAGCGAAATGGCCATTGCTACCTTAGGTAATAAGATTTCTTTTGGGAATGGTTTGCTCTAGCTAACATACCTTTCTACAAGCATTCATGGCTGTTAGTGCTGCTTTAGGTTAATCTTTGGTGTAGTTGTAGTATAAAATAGATTAGAAGAGTTTTCCTTTCATTTTTGTTTCCTCCTAATCTTCTGTTGGTAGGTCTTGGAAATTTTTGGTTGTCTTGTTTATACGATATTTATTTACCCCTACATTCCTGTGAGACTTGTGCTCAGTTCTGCTTGATTTGTTTCTTTTTTGTTACTGTTTGAATATTTGAACAACAGGTTTGATGACACAAATCCGGAAGCTGAAAAGAAAGAATACATAGACCACATTCAGGAAATTGTCCATTGGATGGGATGGGAGCCCTACAAAGTAACATACACGAGTGACTATTTCCAAGCTTTGTATGAGCATGCTGTTGAATTAATACGGAAAGGGCTAGCCTATGTGGATCACCAGGTATATTTCACCTCACCTGTTCATTATCTGCTCCAGCAGTGATTGAAGTGCACATAACTGTGGTACCATGGAAAGAAGAATATTGATGTTGAGTCCTTGAGAAATAAAATGCCTGCATGCTGACTTGTATATAATTACCAGACCGCAGAAGAAATCAAGGAGTACAGGGAAAAGAAGATGAATAGTCCATGGAGGGATAGGCCAATTGAAGAGTCACTGAAACTATTTGAAGACATGAGGCGTGGGTTGATTGCGGAGGGTACAGCAACTCTCCGAATGAAGCAGGACATGCAGAATGAGAACAAAAATATGTCTGATTTAATAGCATATAGAATAAAAGTAAGCGACAGTGCTCACTGATAATCTATTGTTCATAATATATATCATCAGAACTAATTGTTTATACACATACAGTTCACCCCTCATCCACATGCTGGTGACAAGTGGTGTATCTATCCGAGCTACGACTATGCTCATTGCATGGTGGATTCTCTTGAAAACATCACACATTCGGTAATTTCTTTTCTTTTTCTTTTCCAAAATAATTTTGAGTTGGTTTAACAATAACAGGAACTAAGTCTTTTATTTCTTTTTTGTTAGCTGTGCACACTTGAGTTTGACATACGTCGCCCTTCATACTACTGGCTACTTGTTGCCTTGGGCCTTTATCAACCATATGTGTGGGAGTATTCAAGGCTAAACATATCAAATACTGTGATGTCTAAAAGAAAGGTATATATGTTATTGAAGCTAAATGAGGAGATCAATTCTATGATATTTGTTGTTATGATGTACTCCCTCCATTCCAAATTATAAGACATTTTGGCTTTTCTAGATACATAGTTTTTGCTATGCACTTAGATATACACTATGTCTAGATACGTAGTAAAATCAATGTATCTAGAAAAGCCGAAATATCTTATAATTTGGAATGGAGAGAGTATTATCAATAATTTCATTGTTCATTTGAACTTGTTGTCATGTTCTGCTGCAGTTGAATCGACTTGTGACAGAGAAGTGGGTAGATGGGTGGGATGATCCCCGCTTGTTGACATTGGCAGGACTCCGGCGACGGGGAGTATCATCAACTGCAATTAATTCGTTTATCCGTGGAATTGGCATAACGAGAAGGTAGAAATACATATTTGCTGTTATGGAACACTTTATATAGACATGCCCTGTCATCTATTATTCTGTTTTTTTTTTCTGATGTGTCTGTTGTATTTTCTATGCAGTGACAATAGTTTAATTCGCGTTGATCGTCTAGAATACCACATCAGGGAAGAGCTTAACAAAACAGCCCCTCGAACCATGGCTGTTTTGCGCCCTCTAAAGGTTTGGCTTTAAGTTCCTGTTCCAGATCAAGTCATCCTTTAGTAGAACACTATCACTCATTGTGCTACCTCTTTTAACATAACTTTAGGTTGTAATAACTAACTTGGAAGAAGGAAAAGTACTAGACCTTGATGGGAAAATGTGGCCTGATGCTTCTGATACTGATGCTTCCTCCCACTATAAGGTACCTCTCATTTCCAGTTTAGGATACAAGAACACTCTCATAAACTTAAATGCTGTGCGAAATTTGCAATAATTAATAATTCATAAGTTCACTGATCTTTGGACATCAAATATTCATACTGATTAGATGTATCAAATTTTCTTATATTGCAGGTTCCGTTCTCAAGAACTGTCTACATTGAGAAAACTGATTTTCGCCTGAAGGACTCAAAAGACTACTATGGGCTAGCCCCTGGCAAATCTGTCATGCTAAGGTACTTTTTTCAAGAGAGATTTGATCAGAATCTACCTGCTTATCTATCGTAGCCACTCAATATAATAGTGACATGCCATGTTCCCTTAAATTACTAGGTATGCATTCCCCATAAAATGCACAGATGTTATCTATGGTGATAGTCCTGATGATGTTGTTGAAATTCGAGCTGAATATGATCCTTTGAAGACTTCTAAACTTAAGGTATCAGTTTACTGGAATTTCTTGAAATCTGGGTTTGATTCTGCTCTTTGGAGATTTTTTAAGTAAAATAAATCTAGTTGGGAGACTAAAAAAAATGCAAATCTAGATGGCTGACTGGCTCACGATTTGTACAGGGTGTTCTGCACTGGGTTTCTGAGCCAGCACCTGGTGTCGAACCATTGAAGGTGGAAGTAAGATTATTTGAGAAATTGTTCATGTCAGAGGTATTGTACTCCTTAATATCATACTGTCATTTCAAGGGCTTGCTCCACTGAAATAAAGCTTTACCAACATCTTCATTGCTCACCATACAGAATCCTGCTGAATTGGAGGATTGGCTTGGTGATCTTAACCCTCACTCCAAAGAGGTGATAAAGGACGCTTATGCTGTACCATCACTCGCCACTGCAGTTCTGGGTGACAAGTTCCAGTTTGAGCGGCTTGGTAATTTCAAAGCTGAAGAACCTCCTATACAATACGTCATTCAATTGGTTTTCACAACTCAACTAATTGTCCTAATTTGATGTGGATTCTAGGCTACTTCGCCGTGGATACGGACTCCACTCCTGAGAAGCTCGTGTTCAACAGAACTGTTACCCTCCGTGATTCGTTTGGGAAAGCTGGACCCAAGTGATGACTCCAGTGTAATTTAGGGAGGGCATGGTGTTTTGATCGGTTGCAGAGGCACACCGGAGCTATACACTCTTAAGAAGAAAATGATCAGTTTAAAGGCCTTACTCTTTGTAAAATTTACATGTGACTGCAGCTTGTTTGCTTTGAATGAATCAGATTTTGTATGATATAGTGTTAATGTCCAGGTTCGCAATCAGGTTTGATGATGTCAAGGGCTACTCGTATTGTCATGATGGTAGTTCTGTTGTCTTCTGCGTCCAGAAACGAATTGTTATTGTTCTTTTTTTTTTGGCACGTCCTTAGTGTATGCCTATCGGCACGCTCACGTGGATGATGCCTGAGGCACATATTAAAATGCCGATTAGTAGCCTATCGGCTGCTGGTTTACCGATTAGTGGCCTATCGGCTGCCGGTTTGCCGATGGGCGGCCGATCAGCTTCTAAAATTTGCAATTTCACTATTACAGCTTCTAGATCTGCAATTAAATATTAAAATAATTTTGATCAAACTTAAAAATACTTTGACTTTCTAAGATTTTTGGAATGACTTATAATTTAGAATGGAGAGAGTATTATTTTAGAAAAGAATTCCGTCAAAACCAACTCTAGGTGCAATCTCGTTTAGATCTAGGAATGTTCTGCCGCTTTCCCTGCTTGGAGCATCATCTTCTCTACAGGCTACAGTTGTGGTTGCTCCTTCAGCTCCTCATCCGGTTCTACTTTATTTTCTGCCAAAGCGTGGCACTTATCCATTTTATCACTCACATTATTACCATTTCCATCATCAGGACTATCCTCCTCCTCTTCTTCCTCTTGCTCGACACAAATGTCGCTAGCCCCGTATCACATTCTCGGCATTGGAGCTAGCATCAGTACCTGATGCATCAGATTTCCTTGCTTTTCCATGCTCTGTATCCAAGTCCAGAAAGTCATACTGGCGATAGTAAATACGAGGACGAGAAGAATGCTTGCTGCGTCTGAGAGCTGATTTCATCAACAGATCTCAGCTTGGTACCTCGCCAGTCACGAGTTTCCAGATTTTTTTTATGCCGTTGTGGCTCTTCTAAATCCTTCATCATCTTCTTCCAACCAGAACTGTTCATCCTCTTCAGAAGCACTCAATATCTGCTGCTGTTTGCGACTTCTCAGGTTTTCCTCATCATACACTGCTTCTCCCATGACATCATCATTTCACACCAATATTTTCTTCCAGGTACGCTATATTCAGTTCAATCCAGGAAGCTAGCCAACCTATACATGATTATAACTTGGCTGGCATGAACATGGCCATCAAAACAAGTGTTCCATACAGCAGTGAAACACTAGATGGCACCGTGAGGAATGGTTCCAATAAGTTCAATTACTAGAGTACCAGTATTACTAGTCATGAATGTACTCTGTCCACATTGCTCCTATAATGTGTTACCCTATATATATGACAACCGGAAAGTTTTCCCTTTATCTTGCATATGAATCATGGTTGGAACCTATGTAAATCGTCTTGCGTTGAAGGAAATGCTGCATATGAGTAATAATTAAAAAGAAATGTTTCAGGTGGGTATTATAAGATCTAAGTGTGTTGGGAAACAAATTGCTCTAGTTCAATACAACAAAGGAAAACTCCAGGAAAACATATAGTAGCATATTTCGTTTAATTGTTGTATTTTCTGCTGATTTAGTAGTGCTTGTACAGACCAACTCTAAAAATATGAATTCTGGCAAACACAGCATGGTCAACCTCCACTACTGTTCCACTGTTTTGGTCATCTCCAAGCTTTCCACAGTAATACAATTTTGAACCGGAAATGAACCAAACAAAGTATTACAAACAAACTACTAAAGAAACTTTACATTTGAGGATATCTATGTATAAACTATCAACAATAGTCATTTTTTTGGTAATGGCAGAATAAAACCAATTTATAATCATCATATCTAGCATATAATTGTCCACATGTTACATGATGAAATGTCAATACATCATTAGCACACAAACAATCAACATTCACATCAGCCTTTACAATAATAACACACTTTATGTTTTCAAGCTCTTATCTGTGGTAAGAAGTGCAATGTTGGGGTCTTAGGGGAAAACAAATGGCACTAATAATTCACTCTACGCCTCTATGGGAAATAAAAAGTCAAAACTTATTGCAACATCATCAAACTCGTCAAAGTTGAAGCAACAGTTTCCCGCTGGTAGGACACAACTGAAGCAGCTAAAAGTTCTCCTTTAGATATCTTTCCTGGCTCCTTGTTGACCTGTTCAGCTCGTCTAATTTCATGATACAATCTACGTCTGAGAACTCATCACCATACAGTCATACCTGTCTTGCATGTGAAACCAAAATAATGGAAATTCTTCGCACTGAAGATAAATAATTCGGTACCAGTATGAGGGGCTGTTTGGATTAAAGGAATTTTGGAGGAAAAGTACAGGAAATGCAAAATGAAGGGAAAAAAAAACTTGGAGAGAGTGTTTGGAATGGAGGAAGGATCGTTTCCTTTCCTTTGGAATACTGTTGTCAGCCTACCATTTCTAACAAGATATATTGGAACATTACAACAACATATCTTTCAGGAAGATGTCAAGTTTTTAGAAACATCTGCTGCATATCCTCTTATATCAGGCACATAACCTTTCTCTATCATTCCTGAGTTTATTATTTCATAAGTGATCCTGTTTGGAACTAGGCCTTTCTCCAACATCTCATTCAGTACCACATTAGCCTCATCCATCTTCCCCATCTTGCAGAAGTACTTGAGAAACACATTGCATGTGACCACATTCGCCCGTTTCTTACATTTCTCCATCCTAATCCTAATGTCATGGGCACCCTTAGCATCCCCCTTCTCACAGAACCCATTTATAATGGCATTGTACGTCCTATGTTTTGGCTCCAAACCAACCTCTACCATCTCATCCAAGAGCTTTACTGCTTTCCGGACCTCACCCTTGCAACACAGCGCACCAATAAGCACATTATAAGTTACAAGATCTGCTTTCACACCTGTCTCCTTCATCTCATCGAGAAGCCCTGAAACACTCCTCCAATCCGTACTAGTGGTAAACCCTGTTATCAAGCAATTATAAGTTTTTACATCTGGACTAATCCCTTTCCCTGCCATTGCACCCTTGGCCGCTGTTGCCTCCTTCATTTTTCCAAGCCGTTGGTATCCATCGATCAAGGTATTGTAAGTAACCACATTGGGTTTCATTCCCTTCTGTGCCATGCCATCAACCCAACCCTCAGCTTCCACCATCATGCCTTTCTTGCAAAACCCATTCAGCACACTGTTCAGGGTAGGCAGGGTTGCCAACCCCAACTCCTCCATCTCTTCCACCAGCTTCATGCTGTCCTCCACCTTCCCCTCTCTGCAGAGCCCCGAAACAAGTGAAGTATATGTCACCATATTCGCAGGAATCCCGTGTTGCCTCATCTCCTCGAAGACCTTGATTGCAGCTGTAATGTTGGACTCCTTACAATACCCATTAATCAGCACGTTGAATGTGACCACATTAGGAGAAATTCCAGCTTGGTTCATCTCTTTCAACAGCATATCCACATGGTACATCTTTCCAGCTCGTCCCCACTTGTAGTAACCGTCGATGAGGGTGTTGTAGGTGACCACCGAGGGCATCAGCCCCCACCCTCTCATGTCCTTGGCGACGTCACCGGCCTTGCGGAGCTGCCCAGTCTTGCAGAGGCCGGAGATGACGATGTTGAAGGTGAACTTGTCCGGCGACACGCGCCGCCGCAGCGCCGCCCTGAACGCCCGCTCGGCGAGGTCGACCCGGTCGGCGCGGACGAGGGCGGCCAGCAGGGCGTTCACGGAGAAGGCCGAAGGGCGGTAGCGCGGGTAGTCGGCGCCCGCGAGGAGAAACGCACCGTACGCGGCCAGCGGCTGTGAGGCCCGGGCGAGCGCGAGGACGAGCATGTCGGCGACGAGCGGGCGGGACGAAGCGGGGAGTGCGCGGAGGATGGACGCGGGCGAGTGGAGGCGCCCCGCGGCGAGGGCGTGGAGCTCAGAGCGGAGGAGAGAGTGGAGGCCGCCGCCGGAGGCGAGGCGGGCCAGGAGGAGCG
>Ga0182004_10001897_pt1 | contig 15864 bp, 7 predicted proteins | sample Sormic07211540_1_FD_120479 | JGI IMG/M metagenome (GOLD analysis project Ga0182004, IMG submission 120479) | Endophyte microbial communities from Sorghum bicolor roots, Mead, Nebraska, USA - 072115-40_1 MetaG | ecosystem: Host-associated > Plants > Roots > Unclassified | place: USA: Nebraska...
CTGTTATACTAAATTTTGCGGCATATGCATGAAGCATTAAATATAGTTAAATATAGTTAAAAATATAAATTAATTACAGTTTGTTTGTAAATCGCGAGATAAATCTTTTGAGTTTAGTTAATCTATAATTGGATAATATTCGCTACAAACAAACGAAAGTGTTACAGTGCCTCGAACCAAAAAATTTTGGAAACTAAACAAGGCCTAAATCACTTCCTCATACAGTTGTTAGCTTCCTGTCATGTCTTGTAAGCCGCTTTATTTCTGAGCGGCGTTATTTCTGATTTTGGGCTGTGCTAAATGTGAAAAAAATCAAGTGAGAAATGCGAAGCAAACCAATGCCCGGAATGGGAATGCTCCTAGGATGTTTCTGGTGACTTGGTGAGAGAGGGTTAAGGTCTGTCGTTAGCTTGTTCGTTTGAGCTTTATCAATCGAATTTAGTTTGTTCGTTTAAGCTTATCAATCAAATTTATCAATCATTTAACAATACTTTTCTTTTATAATAAATCAGTAAATAATATAAATTGTGAGCAAGTAAACAGACTAGGCAAAGAGTCCACATTTACAATCGGTCTGTAGTCTTTGCTGCTCAAGCACTCCCAAAAGGGTTCCTTTAAAATGGATCCGTTTTAATGCCGGTGTGTGTGTGGACTTGTGCTGGGCGGCTGCTTTGCTTTCTTGCCATCAAGCCTGCTGCCACTTAGGCCTTGTTTAGTTTCTTTGTAAATTTTTTTCGCTCATCTCATTAAATCTTTTGATATATACATAAAGCATTAAATATAGACTAAATAAATAATTACACAATTTAGTTGTAAATCGTGAGATGAATCTTTTAAATCTAATTAGTCTATGATTAGCCATGATTGCTACAAAAACCAACATGTGCTAATGATGGATTCATTAGGCTTAATAAATTTGTCTCGCAGTTTTCAGGCGAGCTATATAATTTATTTTTTGATTAATATACGTTTAATACTTTAAATATATGTCTTTATATTTGATGTGACATCAAAAATTTTTCTTTTTAAAGAATATCTGATGTGACACCAAAAATTTTTCTTTTCAACAAACTAAACAAGGGCCTTGTTTAGTTTCCAAAAAAATTTGAATTTTTTTAGATTTCTTTTTACATTGAATCTTGCGGCACATGCATAGAGCATTAAATATAGATAAAAGAAATAATTAATTGCATAATTTATCTATAATTTATGAGACAAATATTTCATAATTGGACAATATTTATCAAATACAAACAAAATGCTACAGTGTCTATTTTGTAATTTTTTTTCAACTAAACAAGGCCACATATCCATATGATCCGGAACTTGTAAAACGATGCAACCTTTTTATTTTTGGGTACTGTGAACTGCATTGTGAGCGTTCACATGATAACTGTGCACTTGGGACAAAAGTAAGCGATCCAAAAGCAAATGGGTGAAGCGACACGATGATGAACAGTTACGAACCTTTTGCTTAAGGCCTTGTTTAGTTCGAAAAAATTTCGGATTTCGGCACTGTAGCATTTTTGTTTTTATTTAACAAATATTATCCAATCATGGTCTAACTAGGCTTAAAAGATCTCGTAATTTACAGACAAACTATTAGTTTTTATTTTCGTCTATATCTAATGCTTCATACATGTGTTCCAAGATTTGATGTAATGAGAAATCTTGAAAAGTTTTTTGTTTTTGGAGTGAACTAAACAAGGCCTAAGTTTATCATAAGTTGAATAAACTCAAGAAAACGGTGATGAACCTAAGTTGAATCTATGAAGTCAAACGTGCATAAGCTAAAATAGTTTATAAAAAAGCTAAAATCAAGAAAAAAACGATGAAGTTGATTGGAAGCTGAAAGCAAAAAAGCGGCCTATTCTGTATAAACTTGATCAAACTTAATATAATTTGATTCAGAACAAAATTAAAATGTTATTTTTTTGCACTAGAATAGGAAAATTGTAGAATTGTATAAAAGAGGTGCATGCCACTGATACAACCCGAAAGATTGTTAATTTGGCCGAAGGACCAATTCAAAATTTATATAAACTTTAAGATCTAGTTTGTAACGTGGGAATTTCTCTCGAGTCTTATAGTTTTTTTTTTGTGAAACTAAACACATTTTGTAAAATACTGTAAGACATTTTTTTATAAAAATCATACTTTCCGATATTTGTAAAATTCTGCATGATTTTTATGAAAATAATGTGTTTCAAACGGCTCTGATCCATTATTCCATTTTTGATTAAATGACCCTCGCCCAACTGTATTGCCTTCCTTCTCGAGGAAGCCTTTGCTTCGGGCTTCGGAAGGCGGAGACGGAGAGGCGGAAAGTCCAACACTGATGCCCCTTCACTTTCTCGAAATTACCACTATGCCCTTCTAGACACCACTCACTCTCTCCCCCGTGTCCCCATTCCTACCTTGAGACCAGCCGGACGCACCGCCGCCCCACACCAGCCTCGCCGACGATGCCCTCCTCCACCTCCGCCGGCGCCATTCCCGCCGGCCCACCGTCCACGCTCTCCCCGAACGCAGCTCCCTACACCCTCCTCGCGCGTCAGGTCCGCGCCCCTCCCGGACGCCTCCACGATGGTAATAACTTTCCTCCTCTCCCGTCCCCCAACCACTCCTTGGTAGCGAGCGCCCATGGAGCTTATGCCCCCAGCCCCCCTGGACGGTGGCTTTTTGTTTATTTTCCTAGGATTGTAGCTCACGTCCCATCGCGCTTCCCGGTTACTTTGCTGTATGGTTGGCATGTCGATTTGGTGCGGTGGCTTGGCGAAGGATTGGGCCTTTTCTGGGGTTCTTGTACTTTAACAAGGAAGGCTCGCTGGACGCATGGATTGGCACCCAGCATTCGTTATCATTACCATTTTTCTTTTGTTCTGTAGTTTTATCCTTGCATGGCTTGAATTGAATCACGATCACAATAATGTAGACAATTTTTGTTGGTTCTTTAGTACAGTCTAGTTTGACTCATGTGTTCCTATTTATTACTGATGTGTAGGTGATGCTTCGAGGTTGATTGATAATAACTTTGTGTTGAATGGAGAGGACAACAGTTCTTGTTCGGTGCCACTGGCAGCACAATTTGGAATGAAGCAGAGTGACACCGTTTATTCAAGCTGCGCACATGGAACACGCCAAGGTCAGCCAAGCTCAGCATGTGGAATTCCTGTCGGTGTCTATCCATCTCCGGCGTCCTCAATTGGGATAGTTTCAGAGCCGTCAGTTACCATAGCTTCTGATTTCAAGCAGCACCTTGTTCCATCGACCTCAGGTAAGGGAAGCAGACAACCAAGGGTGACGATCAGAAGCCCTCCAAATAAAACTTCAGAAACTAACAGTACCGTTTTCGGTTCTGTTAGCAAATTGGCTATAAGGCAAAATGATGAGTCCAACAAAGAGACTGGAAAACATGTCTCCTTTGGTGGGAACTTAGAACTCAGTAATCCTGTTCGTGGAAATGGCAATTCAAAGGGCACCATGGTTCTCTCGAAAGAGCTAAATCCTGAATTTAGCGTGAAGCCTCTTGTCCCATCTGCATGCGCTAGCTCATGTGTTACAATGGCTGATGATGTGAATCCTGATCCATCGGAGTGTTCTGTGGATTCACCTTGCTGGCGAGGGACAGCTTCTCGCCTCTCTCCATTTGATGGCCTTCCAACATTGGTTGGCCAATCAGTGAAACAAGAACCAGTGGCTTTTGATGCAGGGCAGGAACAAAGCTCAAGCAATCATTGTGAGCCTCCAACTAAAGTTCAGAATTTGGTCTCTAGCAAGAGTACGCAAAACCGTATCCAATCCCATGTTGAATTGGGTCTGTCCAAAGAACCTGGAGACATTGGTACAAATATTACACAATATGCCCATGGAAAGGAGCAGTTTGCGAAACATGGTGCAGCAAATTGCAATGCAGACAAACACTGTTTAGCAGTGATAGATGATTGCATAAAGCGATCTGGCCTAAACTCTGCAGCTCCTGATTTTGTTCCATTATCTATTAGGAAATCAAATACCGGCGATGGTGTGTCTCACACTCTTAACTCAAATCAAAATGTTCTATATGATTTCACCTGGTGCACCCTATCTCACATTAAATTTTTTCCTTCTTTGGCTTATGCATGTATTTGGTCCAGCTACAGGTTCCTGTTTTTCATCTGGAGCGAACATATCAGGAATTCTGGAGGCGATCAAGAGTTTATCCGAGGTGCTATGCAATAATTTTTCTGGTGAAATTGAGCTAGAGGAGCATGACCACTGCCTCCTCCAATCAGTAATTGAGAATCTTCAGAGTTGTCTTCATAAAGCAAGCAAGGTGCACCATTTTTGCAATTTGCATCAATGTGAAATACATTGTGTTGATGGCATATAATCGATGTGCATCTTTTAGTTTTCCTGGCCTCCTTTTATAGCTTGTTTATTTAAAACTAGTGTAGATGCACGTGCGACACGCATGTGTCTATAAAAAATCTTTTATAATAAAAAGTAATTAAATTTATAAGTCCAATTATTATAACTACAAATTCGCAGTCTCTCACCAAAAATTTACTTTCCAAATGCATAGTCTATAAAAAATCTTTCATAATGAAAAAAGAATAATCAAATTTATAATTCTAATTTTTGCAATTACAAAATCGTAGTCTCATACAAAAAAAAAACATTTTCCAAATGCATAGACCATAACCATAAAGCCTGATTTTTCTAATGCATAGAAGCAGGTTCAAACTCATATCACCATTGGCCTAGTCACAAATTCATTAAAAATAACACCATCACTTGTAATGTCATATGGAATGAAAATGAAATGTAGCTTCCAAATTTGTACTCGTTGCATCCTTTGTATCCTTTGTACTATCTACCAATACAAGTTTTTATTCCTTCCAAATGACATATTCATGGGTTCTGATGACCTAATGTATAAAAATTGCTAAATGAAAAATAATATAATAGCTATAATTTATTTTGGTCACCCGCATTGATTTGTAGTCTCAGATGCATTCCTCTTGGCCTTTAGCTTCTTTTTCCCCCCCTTTTTTGTATCTGGTGTTATGGAATTCCCCTAGCAGGTAAAGCAAAAAACATAAGCCTTTATTTGTTCTAAAAATAGTCAAATTTTCCTCAAGCAGAAACTACAGACAGGCAAATAGATTATGCCAACATATGTGTAGCAACTTTAATGAAAAATTGCCACCGTTTGCGAATGTTGTCCAGCTACCCTGCACGTAAACATCTCTATTAATTGAGAAGTGGGAGCACATTAGTTTCTCAGACAAGCTAGAGCACCACCACCTGAAATGACAGTATGCAGTTAAGCATTCGGAAAATCTATATCTGCTATATGACATGCTAACTGGATACTGTATTTTGTAGGATAAAATTCTAGCATGCCTGATTAGTGCATTTTGTTCAAGACAAAAATCTAGACTGTGGGATATTCTACATAGTTGACCCTATTAGTTATAGTAATATTTATCATTGCATTACCAAGATTGTTAACCGAAAGTTGCATATCAATGGACCGATCACTTAATTCTTTCAAGATATGAGCAGCAACATCGTCAGTGGACTGAAAGGTTGCATATTCAACCAGGAAGTTGGTGTTGAATAAACTGAGGTTGGTGTTGTATAACACACTAAGGTTGTGAACAAAAACTTTATTTAGATTCAAATGGCTAAAGTGATCAAGGCCAGGACACATTTGTTTATTCCTATATAGAAATGACAGTGCCAAGACAGAACACAGACCATGGAACTTCTTTGGAAGTACCCATGTCACACCTCAAGCTGATTTCATAATACCTAAAACACTAATATAGTAATATTATATCAAAACTCAAGGGGTTGGAGATTAGATGAAAAATCAAGTATCGGGAGCTGACCAGGGAGAGATGCACTTGAGGAAAAACCATCAAGAAGATCCGCAACTTGAGGTGCAGCAGGTACAGGTTTAGTCTCTGCAGCATGGTGTCAGATAAATAAGCACAAATGACAAAAACTCAAAATACAAATTGTACCTGTAATTAACCAAGACTACACTGACAAAGAGTCATGGATGCGCCTTGGATTTTGTTTCTTAAAAATGCAGTAGGCTGCGCAATTTGATTGTTGTTGAAGCACGTAGGCCAATGGTGCTTTACTAAGTATGCCTTGTGGCAAAATAGCTGCAGAAAGAAATAGGTAAAAAAAATAATGTGAACTTTGATGCATCACCCCTATGCCTTGTCTGAACCAACAATCAAAGGCTACATGCAGAAAGAGAAAGAGGTCTGATGTATCTGAACCTAATGGGTGCAAAATATGATTATTTTTTCTGCGTCTTCTAAATCAGGTACGTAAATGAGATTTGATGGACAACTAAGGTTGAGTAAACACAGACAAAGCTGGAAATGTCAAAGGCTAAAAGTAATTAATAATTTCATTTGTGATTTAAATAGAACAAACTGTTTTTTCTTCGTCGAAGCAATCCTAAAAAGAAAAAAGGTTAGCACAGTAACTGTGAGGACCATAGTGAAGACATCATGAAGCAAAAGAAAACCCACTGAACCGTAGATTGGTCTGCAGTTTATAGAGACGAACCTATAGTAGCAGAGAGGGAGAGATGAACCTATAGCAGCAGGGGGGAAGATGAGCACGAAACGTGGAATATGTACCTAGTAACTCGTGTTTGAGGATTGGAGAGCTGCTCAAACCATGGCTTCAGGAGGGAGCACCCAGATCCTTATTTAAAATAAGAGGGTACAGTTAATCTAACTATTCTGGTTTGTTCTGTCTTTTGCTTTAATTTGGACTTCATTTTTCTCTCTGGTGCTAAATTTTATTTATCCCATGTTCTCTTAGAAGGAATAACTGTGAATCTTTCTTAAACCCTATCTGTGTAAGATCGGTGAGCTGTATGTTTTCTGCTTCTGTGAAATTTTGCTAAACCTTGTTTTGGCTCTTACTAGGTTCCTGTTATGGTTGCTTCTGATAAGTCAGGAGGACTAAAGGCTTGCTATGCTCAGAATGCAGTTTCAAAATCTGTCACAGGAGACTACAATGGTAGTTGCACTGCTGATAATGGAAAAGGCATAATTATCTCTAATCTTGGTGATTCTAGTCGTTTGGTTGGTGACTTAAGGAAAAAGAGTGTGACAGGGTACCAGGTAACATTTTCTACACATTGTAAGACAGTTTTGTTACTTTTGAACGTGCAGAGTATCTTGATGAATTTTGTCTTCTGTTTGGCAACTTTTATAATAAGCATGTAAAACAATCTGCTGCTAGCATTTTCTCAGAAAATATCTTATAATTTGTTTCCTATTTTTTTTGTACCATTGTATTAAGATTCAGCAGGATCTGATTGCTGAACTCACATGGTATTACTTTTTCTTACCCTTTCTGACAAGCTACTGTTAATGATTTAGCAGTCTGCACTCAGCAATTTTTCAAAGGAGCTCTCATGTGAGGAGGAGCACCCACAGGCCGTTATCTATAAGAATTTGTGGTTTGATGCAGAACGTGCAAATTTTGCTTTGAAGTATCAACTGAAACAAACTCTTGTGGAAGTTGGCCTAGAGTCTAGCATGGCTCATATTGGTGGTGGTCGAAGAAACCATTCTTTGCATCTATGTGATATGGGTGTAGATCCAAGTAGTTCCTATGGATCTGCCATAACTTGCCCACTGATGGTTAAGGGCCATCCTGGAGGAAGAAAGACTCATAACCTGCTTTCTGCTGCTGACCACATTCAGTCAGGAGACAGCAGTGTTCTATCAAGATCAAAAGGTTGCATAGCTGTGCCAGAGAATATTAAGGATGAATATTTCTTGTCAGGCTCGGATGAAACTGGTGTCCACCGCCATGCGCATCCTGGTCTACAAGTGGCACCAAGTAGGGCTCTCAGAAGGTTGAACACAAGCACATCAGATGGAATGTCATCATCCTCGTATATCACTGGAAGGGACGACATTCTGCGTGGCAGCTGTGAGTTTGGATCTTCAGACTGGGAGCATGTGCTGAAGGAAGAAATCGGCTCAACCTAAGGGCTCAAGGGATCTGGCTGGAAGTATATACTAGTAGTGTACATGTACGGGCAACCACGAACCTAGGAATTCGAGGCCTCTTGATTTTGCTTGACAAGGCTGATGAATGGGCACTGCTTGATATGGTGCCGCTCTAGCCTACGGAAAAACCCTTATTTATCTTGTGTTGGGAACAATGTCTATAAATCATAACTTGGTTGACTATGCTAATTTTCTAGTATGCCAAATGCAGATGCTATTTTGGCACACGATTAAGAAGTCCAGCGTGCCATATTTCGATTTTGAGAGTTCATGGACTTAGTGTATTTAACTCAAGTAAATGTTGTCTATCAACTATATCTAAGCATAGCGTAAGTTTAAAGCATTAGCATGGACATAAGCGTAAGGGTGGAGCTCGATTTTCCACGAGTCCATTGCACAAATACTCTAAACCTAGAAGTCATGAACGTGGTCATAATGGAGAGCATTCGAATGATCAATACAAGTCAAAACTGTGCAGATCGGAACATGTTTTACCTACTCAAGAGCCAGGATACAACCCATATGACCCTTTGGTGTCTTAAGGAGTCTCCCATGCCTCATCCTTTGTCATGCTCAGCGTCGTCCATCAACGATTAAAGTGGTCGGGGGTACTAGCTTTTTAGCTGCCTCGCGCCCCAAGTCGCACCGAATCTACGTAATTATCTATCTAGTCATAACACAATACTATACTTACCATCCCCATCCATGGCAAGTGGTTGGTACAATATTGTGAAAAGACTTACTACAACATATGCAACGGTCCTTAATTGGCCAAAGGAGTTTCGTCATATTGATCAATGGCTAGAAGCCTTTGTATAATCCTTGCTATTCTTTTCATGACCTTTTTTTTTTGTTTCTTGAACTTGGAATTTCTAACCTTTTATCCCTTTTATTAATAAATCCTGGCCTTGCCCTCCTGTTTTATATAAAAAAGGAGTTTCGTCATCTAAGATCCTTGTCGAGCCTCAACCACATTTATTTTCTTGGTCAAGTTTTATCTCTTTTCTCCCTATTTGTTCATTAGGTAAGGCCATCAACTCCTAACCTTGCCTAAATAGTGAGTCCTTAATGGGGCCTGTGTGTACACTAGTAGTATGCCTTAGCGTGACCACTAGCACCAGTCTACATAAAGAACAAGATGACTAGGTTCAGGATCCATGGTGCATCCCGAGGTCTCACGCCGCAACCTCGATCGCTGGCCCCACTTATAAGGGACATAGGGCACCATATTAGCGAGATAACAAAGCAAGAACCCTTGCAAGTCCCTGTAACCACACATCTCTATCCCCTACTTGACTGTAACTCTATCTCTCCTGAATGCTTGAAACATGAAATTACTACTGGACGTAAGGCGTGAGGCCAAACCATGATAAACCCTTTGTGTCTTGAGTGTTATAGGCCATTGGGACTCATATATTGACATTTCATTTACTCATTGTAGTAATGAGCCCATGACACTACTATCCTGACATTGGTAGTCAAAAGATACATTGGACAATCTATTCAGACATTGGTGACATTGTCAAGAGGCCAATCAATAGGCTGATGCAGCATCAGATGGACAGTCTATACAAACCAACAAACAGTCCATCCGAACATCATAGGCTCTTGCCAGGGTCTTTTGACTAGGTCACTAAGGATGGTCTTGGGACATCTCAGCTTTCCCATGGGATCCAAGGTGTTGGGGTGGTTACGCCATCGTACATTGTCTTCATTGTAGATAATCCTCATTGATGGTTTTAGAGGTGATCCACTTAAGTTACGTGTGGGCATCTTGCTCCACTAACTTTAGGGCCAAGAGAGGCCTCGCATCGGAGATAAAGCATGTATTGGTTTCACTAATCCTAAGGAAAAAGGTGTATTGGCAAGAAAGACTTGAGCATGGTTGGAAGTCAAGGATGAAGAGAACACTTAAAAGAAAGCACAGACTTTGGGGTTAACTCAATGGTGTTTAGAAGAAGACAACAAGCATTACACAATCCATGACAAATGATAAGCACAAACTGGATGATGATCAAGGTCTTGGTTAGCTTGAAGGTCAAGGGTTACTCAAATTAGAGAAGGGAATCTGGTCGAATGATACCGGTCATAATAAGATAGCTTGTTAGTGTGGCTTTATAGAAGTCATGATAGTTCACCCCTGATGCCTGCATCCATTCATGGGCTTACCCATGTGGCTGTGGTCCACATGGAGTCTTAGTTCCATTACGACGCGAAGGATACTGCCATATCGTTGTAGAGCATGCATTCCATCGACAAACGTTTTATCGAGAGGGATGATTCAAGATGATATGGAAAAGGTTATGATCAAGACATCCAAGGGCGGTGATGAGTTGGTTAACCTCATGTCAAAGGCCTAGGATTCTTGGACTAACTTTAGAATGAAGATGGTACACCATTTTCGGGTTGTTATAGAATTCCTTGCTCCCCTTCCCAAAAAAAGTACGGTTTGAGATCATACTCTAGTAAGTAACTTTAGCAACTCTGTACAAATAAACGAGCTTGCAATTCATGGCTGAAGTCTGTTGACTGGTTGTTAGACTACGCAACGGAGTACATTGACAAAGTAATCATATTCCCAATATGCATATTACATGCACTTGAAATAAATGTTTGTAAATTGGTAAATGTATGAACGACGATCCAAAATGGAGAAGGTTGTGCCACACAGAGATTAAAATGCTTTACTGCAACATGCACTTGTATACATGCATAAAACCAATCTGAATTTGTTTCCACAAACAAGTTGAATTTACCATGTAACTGACACAATGCTAAAAAAATGTATCCTCTTTGAAGCATCCATAAAGTAGAGAAAGTTGATTGTTTAATTTTTGGTTGGGGAAGATGATAACATAAAGCAAGGATGATCCTATCCACTTGAACAGACTTACTGTTTTACTAATCTGCAACTTGTAGCCCTGTGGTTGGTTTGTTAAAAAAAATTGGAGCAAGGATTACTTTGTTTAATTGTGCCAGCAGGTGGTCGTGTTGTTTCCTAGTCCCTGAACAGGTAAACGTGTTGCCAAAGTATAAGCCAGAGCGAGATGCACTGAATTAGTCATTTGAGGTGGCATGCGTGTCCATATTACGTACGGATTAGTACATCCAGTTTTCCTGTCATGATGTCTTCATGAATCGACTTTATTTTTGTCATTTTGTGATTAAATGCTCATCCGTTTATAAAATTTAATTGTGTCACCAACACACTATACCCTAGCAACCTCGTCTTTTCCCAACTTATTGGAGTTTCTAATAATAGACATTAGTTATGTTGCTCACCAATTGTGATTTATTAGGATATGACATCCCTTAATAAAAAAAAGATGTCATTGTCGTCGACCTCCTAGGGCGCTTGTTGGAGAAGCCTCATTTGTATGATTAAATTCTTCTTTTTAATACAATAATACATAAGTTTTTTGCTTATTCGAGAAAAAAAAAACAAAAAAGGTAATGTCTCGTTGAGCCCACCTATAGTCCTACGTACTACATGCCGACTTGGTAAGCAATTGGTGGTTAAGATAAAAGTGCAATTCGTGAATGACTGGTCCCAATGCATGTAAACAAAGCATAGTGAAATTAAGTGTGATGGGATCACTCTCAAGGGTTGTTATGGCTTATTATTCAGTGTACACACACGGGATACGCTGCTGAACCCAAAAAGGCAAAAGTTCACACACGGGCCGGGGACAACACTTTCATTTTTAAAATGTTATCTTTTTTGTTGTTTAATTTTGTGTACTGGCTATTCAGCTCAACAAATTCCTAAAAAAAAATCCACTTCATAGCAACTCTAAGAAATTCTCTATATTCTTCTTAGTTGCTAAAAATAGAGGTTTTGATGAAAAATACCCTCCAATAACTTCTTTATTTGGTTATCCAAATTAAATATAGCCATATTATATTTTTAATTTCTCATTAACCAAAGATATTAAATGAGAATAGCTTTCTAGAGTGCATATAAGATATAGATAAACAGTTAGAAAACAAATAGTTTTTATACAAATGACTCTCTAAATGATGATTTAGAGAGAAAACTTTAGAAATACTCTTGGAGGGGCTCTTAGATCAGTTATGCATGCATGCAACATTTTTGCTGAGATATAAAACACAAACTTTTGCATGTGTGGTTAGAATACACACACAAGATCAGATGTATACATATACATCATGCATGTATCATCATATATATGTACAGATACACTAACAAAATTTTAGAAGCTCTTCCTATGCACAAAAGGGACACTGATAATCTTCTTTATGGACAAATTAAGAAGACAAAAAAACACTCAGTTATTCTAACTAGAAGATATTATATATATCCTTGTAATCACAGGAAAAACAAAACAAGATATACATATCATAAATAAAGACTTATGGTGGTACATTTTGAGATGTGGTTAATGGTTTCATCCAATTAATTCTGGCTGCCTCAAAATAGTAGTCCAATATGTAAACAAGGTGATCAAAATTTGTACTCAAACATCTAACACATTCAGGAAAAAAGGCAAAGAGACAGACATGAAATGAGTTGGAAATAAAGACTTACTCAACTTGTAGAATAACTTATGCTATGATTCACACAAGCATGGTCATATGGAACATATATGCGACAGTGATAAAAACCATGGAAACACAATAGCTAATAATTCACCTCAATTCGTTCGATGCACACAATGTGCATACAATAAAACAAAAATCAAGGCCTTGAGTAAATATAAGCGGATCGATCATTAGGATCTACTCCCATAATTCAGTCGTGATTCGAAAACCTATGATTGTCTTCATAAATCTCACGGCCAGCTAGATACACAACTAAACCATAGTAAATAATTGCCTTCTTGCTCATAATCAACTGCACTAAGAGTAGTAATAATTATACTACAGAAACAAAAACAAGAACAAGGAACCAAAGAACAAGATCGAGAGAGCAAGGATCTAATCATCATTAATTACTTCATGCAATTACCTAAAATAAACCATCAATCCAATTGGAAATAAGAATGACTAGTTAAGATTCAATAAGGCACCACTGTGTATCAATAGAAATTGCTAGCTCTACCTATAGTAATAAGGTTCCAGTCTTCCAGATCAGTAGATCATCATCTCTGCCCACCTACGTCGTTGCTGCTACTAGCTGTAGTCGTCGTCGCCGTCGACGTCGACATACTCCACTTCGGCGGAAGCCGGTGCCGCCGGTGCATCGTCGCCGCTGCACTCAACATTGAAGCCGAAGAGCCTGAAGCTCCTCGCCGCCGAGGGTCCCACCTCGCTGTCATGACCGGTACCGGCGATGGCAGCGGACGCCGTCTCGACGGCCATCGTTGCACCCCCATTCATGGCTTGCACTCCGACAGCTATTGGCCACGGCGGCATGGTGGTGGCAGCGTCGCCGAAGCTGATATCGACATCGCGGCGGCGGCGGCGCTGGCAGTGGCGGTGCTCGATGAAGTATCGGCCGCCGCCGCCAGCGCCGCGGGAGAAGGTGACGGTGTCCCCCGCGGCAAGTCGCGCGGCGCGGACGAAGCGGCTCCACCCCTTGGTCATCACGTAGCTCTGGCTGCTCCCCCAGTAGGAGTACCGGAACTGCCACAGAGCGCCGCCGCAGTCCTGGAAGCACAGCTGCGTCCCGGCGCCGGCAGCCGGGAAGAACCGCTCCGCGTGCTGCTTCGGCACCACCAGACGGTTGAGCTTGCCAACATCGCTCGGCGTCAGCACCTTGTCGAACATGTGCTCCCGCTCCACCCCATGGCTTGGCTCGCCGCCGCCGCCGCCACCTTGCTGGTGGAGATCTTGACCTATAGCTCGTTGCTGGTCCAAATTGTCTTCTTGGTCTTCTTCTTGAACTTCTTGAGTGTCTTGTACCAGTGTGCCCAAGCTCAGGTCCATGTACATGGGATCAATTGGCTGGGTCGTTTCTCTCTTGCTCTAGCTAGATATATAGCACAAGATCTAGGAAATGTTTTGGGGGGATTTTCTTGAATATCTAGGGCAGATGGAGCATGTCTGAATATAATGCAACTCAAGAGCTAAGAGAGCTTGATCTTGTCTAGCTGGCTATCTATAGGTTATCACTGTCAGAAGTTTTCTTGATGAGAAATGAGAGACTAGCAGAGGGGCATGGCTAGAGGAGGAATCAGCTTTGGTGAGATATTCTTTGAGTGAGAGAAACAAGAGAGAAGCTTCTTGCTAAGAGGGGAAGAGAGGGGCTTCTACTTGACACACTAATCAAATGTGTTTAGGGGGCAAGTGGGTTTGTCCTTTCTGCAATTGGCAGGGCCAGGCAAGGTATGACCAATATTAGTAAACAATTAGCAACTACTTAATTCCTTGGAAACCACTAAGTGCTGCCTGAATATATATCAACATACATGCTGCGGCATGCGGTGGTTTATGGTTTGCAACTTTGTTGATGGGGCAGGTCATGTCAACTAAGGATTCCTCGTGGAGGTTCAGCAGATGCAGTTTGCTGGCCCTCTGTGTAAACGTGTGCCAATATGATCTTTGATTTATATTATTTTCTTTTCTTTTTCTTTCTTTTTTGTGTGCTCTCTACTTCTCAAGTGAGCTCTGGGTCGTCTCTGTTCGCTTGGCTGATAAGTCATGAAAAGTACTGTTCGTTGATTTATTATGAGAGAAAAACACTGCTGAATGACTGACAGATTCGGGTGATAAGCTCAAGAGCTAGTCTTAGAAAACTAGTTGTTTCACAACCCTGTCACCGACTTATGCCCCTTATTTCGCATAGATTAATAACTAAACCAGAAAAACAATCCACACTTCGGTTAATTATATATATTTGTTATTCTACTTGATGGAATGGAGCAAGATAATTCTGGGGAACTTTGGAAAAATTACAAAGGAACAATTCAATTTGCAAGGAATGAGGAGTAATAGTGTTCTCTCCGTTTTGGAAGAGATGTCAATATGTCATTCTAGTTTTATATTACGTCAGACTATATCAAATTTGATATAGAAAAAAATGCCAGCATTTATGATGCCAAATACATGTGCTGTGAAAATATATTTCATGATAAGTATAATGATGATACTTATTTGGTATCATAGAAATTGATTTAAAAAAATTATCAAAATTTCATCAATAAAGCTAGAATGACATTATTTTTGGGATTAAGTGAGTATACATCGGTATAAGGCCGGTCTCAATAGGTGTTTCATGAGAGTGTCATGCACATTAAATAGGATGCCACATAAGCAAAATTGCTGACTTGGCAGGGTCATTAAATGAAGGAGTTTCATCAGATGAGAGAGGAGTTTCATCCCTATGAAACTCCTATGGCTCAGTTACCTAGTTTATAGTTTTGGTAACTGTGTCATGAAACTATGCATTGAGACTGGCCTAACCCACTATCGTCTCTTCCTTTTTCGGGTAAAATACTGATTTGGCCACCTAGACATGGTCCCCCTTGTTCTTTAATGATTGTTTTGTATTACTCCTACTACCTTTGGTTGTAATCAAGTGTAAATCAGCAGGTTTCCCAAGGTCAACAGCTGTAACTAGGCAAAAATTGAGTACTAGTTAAACCTGGTTGATCAAGTCGGCAAGTTGATCTGCTGACGTCATCTACCTAGTATCTTGTGGCGTCAGCTTCCATATGTGATGATATATTATTATACAAACAAATTGGTTTTATAACTTCATACATAGCTATCGGATTCCAGCAAATAGTGTCTGCATCCTTAGACTATCTCCAACAATCGTCACCCAAAATACAAGACCCATTTGTCCTTTGGGTAGCGCTACAGGTAAAAGGTTCCATACCTATTTTTAGTCTTCTCCAACAACAAGACCTAAAAGACA
>Ga0182004_10001898_pt1 | contig 15863 bp, 6 predicted proteins | sample Sormic07211540_1_FD_120479 | JGI IMG/M metagenome (GOLD analysis project Ga0182004, IMG submission 120479) | Endophyte microbial communities from Sorghum bicolor roots, Mead, Nebraska, USA - 072115-40_1 MetaG | ecosystem: Host-associated > Plants > Roots > Unclassified | place: USA: Nebraska...
CACAAAAAAGATAAAAAAGAACCAAACGGAATATAAAATGAAAAAAGAAAAAGAAAAAGAAATTAAAGAAAAAAATATAGCAAGAAAAATAAAAAGAAAAAAGAAAGAAGAAAAGAGAAGAAAACTAACAGCAACGATCGGGAGGGAAAAAAAAGAAACATAAAAAGAAAGAAAAAAAAAGAAGAAAGAAAAAAAGAAAGAAAAAATAAAAAAGAAAGAAATAAAAAAGAAAACATACGTACCTGTCAACCTCACGCGCGCGGGAACCATCGGACGGGGTCTCCGGTCCGAACGTTCGGACCGGAAGATTCCCGCCGTCCGTCCGTCCATCCATCAAACAGCCGCGCGCGGTGTGGGACAATGTGGGAGGCACAGAGAGCGTGCATGCGCTCTCTCGCATCGCACGCGTGCGTCCCCAGCTAGCCATGGCGGTCAGCCAGCCGGGCGGCCCACACTGCGGCGGCAGATCGAGCAGGCGCACGAGTTCTGCATCAAACCCGACGCGGCGACGTCGCATCAGGTTTAATTTGCAGCCTCCAAACTGACCGCCGATTCGACGAGCAGGTGAAGCGTAAGCGCGCCCATGCATGCGGTGGCACGCGGATTCCCAGCGCACGGATCTGACGGGCGGGCGAGGACAGTTGGTGGATGAAGCCAAGGCACTAGAGTCGGAGCCGCCGGTGGTGGTCACCGAACCTGGCACGCACGCATACATGCGGCAGGCCACCATCTAGTCAGATGATTCAGATCATGCGCTCTGAGACGGGCTTCTGACCCGGCGACCTTTGCACGAGACCTGGGCGCCCTATAGCTTAGCCTACATCTAGTCCTATTATGATCTAGAGCTACGACTCTATATACGCCCAATGTTATTATTTATCGCATGCAGCCTGCGCGCGGTTGCATGCATCTTGGTTGGGTTACGAAAGCAGCGACATGGCGGTGACTGCCTCCTTTGTTCCCTTCCTGCGCCTGCCGAGGCCTCGCCATGCCTGCCGCCGGCGTCGGCGTGCAGTGCATGCATGGGCCTGTCGTGGACGGTCCCTTAGCTTTTCCCTCCGATCCGGCCATTGACACATATATCCCCCTAGCTAATACGACTCTCTCCGAATCCTTTTTTTTTTTTCTCCATGCTCCCCTGCATCGCATCGCGTCGCGTGTTTTGCGGGGGGAGGAGATGCATGATATATGAGCGGAGGAGATTGGATTATCTGGTCGCAGCAGCTTGTGCTTCGCCATGCATATACATCCTGGACCGCTGCTTACCGCGAGGGTCTTTTCGTGAACAGTGCATGGGCCGTTGGTTGTTTGCATTGCCACATGCAGCGTGCGTCATGGGCAGATCGATCCCGTATAGGTGTTCGGATATTACCGAAAATATCCAAACAAATTTACCAAGAAAACCATGAGCTCGCACTTTGATATACTAATCCAGTCATCCTCTATACGATAGGAGATACAATCAACTAGGATTGGAGTTGCAACTACAGCGTGTTTGTTTCGAGTTAAAATCTGATTCTTGATTGACCTATATACTACATGGTGTTTGCGAATGATGGACAAAATCACACAATGGGTGAACGAAGCGCAGCTGATTTTGTGTGGTGGGTGAACCGACGCTTGGCGACTGTGGCTACATAAACGCAGCTCAATTCTTGGGAGAGCAAAAACAAACACAGAACAATATGAAGATCAAGCTTTTTTTTGAAAGAACTGGAGGGGCCGCAGCCCCTACTATACAGAAATTAAATTGAGTGAAAAAAGGTACAGAGTACAAAAGATTACAAACTAGGGAGGCTCCAAAAGCGAGTAAATCAAGAGACAAAAAAAAAAGAGACAAAGAAAATAAAACAAAAACTAAGAAACAAGTCTATTCTAAGCTTTGCAACCATTGATCAAAAAGAAAGGAGAGCCCCTCCTTTACTCTGAGTCCCACGAGTTTGGCCTCCTTGAAAAAATGTTGTTTGCAAAATTTGTCAAACCCCATTGATTCGCTTTGAAAATGAGTTCATTCCTGGCAGTCCAAATGACCCAACAGATAAGTATGATAGCTTCCATGGAAAACTGAGAGCGCAATTGAGTTTTAAACGCATTAAAGTTTTCAATTATTCCTCCATGGGACCGTTTCCAAATCAAACATGCCCCAACAGTCCTGAGCAAAGGGACAGTGAAGAAAAAGGTGTTTAGTGGACTCTTCAGTACCTGTGATGCATATCTCACAATTGTAATTGTCAAGTTGCATCTTTTTTCTTCTGAGTATGTTTCTCATGCTTAACATTATCATATTTTCTAGCAAATCCTTTGTATAGCAATTAAAAATTGTGAAAGTCTATATACATGCCAATTAGGATTACTATTTTCTAAAAAATTGATTTTTCAATCTTCAACTTGCATGTTCGTCGACTTTTAAGGTCAAACTACGAAATCAGTTAGGACTCGTTCCAAATATCAAATTTGGACTGGTTTCAAAGATGGAATTCTATTTTTAAAAACAATCAAAATCGGTATTAATTCATAACTGATTTATTTAATACTATAAAAAATATGAAACTAGTATCAACTTTTTAAAAATGCTATCTATATATTAGTCTTCTGTTTGGAGTTATTTGGATAATAAACAAACAAGATCAAAATAACTACAAATAAAGCACCAACATAGAGATATTAAGAGGTAAATTGGACTAACCAAAATAGTTAAGGGAGTAAACTAAATCGAATGTAGTTTTGAGGGTTATCTAGATATAAGAGATATTTGGACGTAGTAATTTGAACCTTTTATTTTTAGAAATAGAAAAGTGTTTTTATTAAAACTAGTCAAATAACTAAATTTGTCCGGTTCCGACATTTGGACGATGTTGAGTGATACGATGCCATTTCATAGTTTAGGGTTGAAAATTGAACTATCGCATATTGAATAATGAACCTAACCATAGAAATAATAATATTCAAGTTCTTTTTCTTGTTTCGCCTTCAAACTTGATCAAGGCCACATGTTGATTTATTCCAAATCTACTGGCTAGTGAACAGACAAGCACTGTGCTTGTTGAGTACTTTGCAGCAGCAATAGGTTCAGACTTGCGGTGCAGCATGGTCTCTTTATTTGCACGTCAAGTTTCAGCCATTCCTTGCTCAAGAAAAAAGTTTGAGCCATTCCCTGGGAAGGTAGGTGAGACGACTGGCCAAATGCAAATGGGCATGCTACGGTCTTGTTTAGTTGCGAAAAGTGAAAAGTTTTCGGTACTGTAGCAATTTCGTTTGTTTGTGATAAATATTATCCAATCATAGACTAAATAGGATGAAAAGATTCGTCTCGTGATTTACAGTTAAACTGTGTAATTAGTTTTTATTTTCGTCTATATTTAATGTTTCATGCATATGCCACAAGATTCGATGTGACGGAAAATTTTGAAAACTTTTTGATTTTCAGAGTGAACTAAACAAGGCCTACATATAACCGTAGGCTTGCTACCGTCAGAGACTCAGATACATGGTATCGGGTTACAGTCCAAACAAGAAATTCCAAGGCCGGTGAAGAAAGATAAGGATATATAGGTACAGTCACCCAGTCCTGCCATGACGCAAAAGCTTATAGAAATCAGATGGCATAAATACTATGCAGGGCGAAAGGTTGGTGGGTCGAACGGACAAGGCCATCAGGTCATCGAGAAAGCTCTCATGCTCCCCCATTTCTAGACTAGCCTAGGGCTGGACCAGTCAGGCACGCAAGTCTCAATCGATTCATAAGAGGAGGAGGCCATGGAGGGATCCGAGTAGAAGGCAGGCACCGCAAACAACGGTATGCATCGCAAGGAGGGAAACATAGCTTTCAGCCGTAGCTTTTAAGTTTCATATATGTTTCAGAAAGTTTGATCATCCCTCGTTCGTTTTTTTCAAACAAGCTTTGATCATCGTTCTTGTTCAGAATCAACTTCTTAGCTCTTAGATGCATTTCGTATCTTGTAGTTAGAAAGCTGGTGAGCATAACAATCAAGAGCTCATGGAAGATGGCAGTGCTCCAAGACGGTCTACTCCCCCCACCACCCGCAGAAGCAGATCTGCCGAGTTCCACAATTTTTCAGAAAGGGTAGGTTGTTAGATCATGCATATATTTTGACGGATCATGACCAGTTGTCGGAATTTGATCTCTTTTGTTTGGAACATTTGTAGAGGAGAAGGGATAGGATCAACGAGAAGCTGAAAGCATTACAGGAGCTTCTTCCAAACTGCACCAAGGTATAACATGTGCATGTGCTGCATCTTAATTTTAATTCCACCATACCTCTTCTGCTTTTTTCTTTTCGTTTGATCTCAGAATATCTTGTTTCAGACCGACAAAGTTTCGATGCTAGATGAAGCGATCGACTACCTAAAATCCCTTCAGCTACAGCTTCAGGTACTGAATGACATCATATCATATGCACAAGTTGGTTAGAAATTGACATATTTATTTTTCTTATCTTCCTCTCCTGCATCCTTTCCTGTTTTTATTTATTCAGCCTCCAGATCTTATCGGTGCTAGAATAGTATAGTCTGAAGATGTAAACTGCCAATGCAATTCATCCATGGACGTTCTGATCATCACATTGTCATATATGCACACAGATGCTGGTCATGGGGAAGGGAATGGCACCGGTGGTTCCTCCTGAGCTGCAGCAATACATGCATTACATCACGGCTGACCCTGCCCAGATGCCTCCGTTGCGCCCCTCCGGCCAGCAGCCCCGACAATTTCAGATAACTCAAGCCAACCCCCAGCAGCGTCAATCTAACGTCGAGTCGGATTTCCTGAGCCAGATGCAGAACTTAAACCCTTCTGAACCGCCTCAGAACTTCCTCAGGCCACCGAAATTGCAACTCTATACGTCGGTAAGAGGTTCGAACTGCATAGCTATCATGGTTAATTTTAGCCTTTTCTTGTCTTTGGTTTTCTTTTCTCTTATTTCACACATTTCAAAATTTATTTTTTTTTATTTGTGGAAAATGATGGAAGTTTAAGCTGCTAGATTAGGGATAGTTCAGGTGCTAAAACTGCCAGCTTTTACTTGAACAGTGCTAGCTACTCATCATGCCTTATGAGAAGTTCATCGCTGATTCAGGAACAGAGGGGTGGCCTACCTAGCACGAGCCAGAACACTGGCTGGATTTCTGGGAGGAGTTCCTCGTATAACTTCATGGAGTGATGTGCTCCGGATGACAAAATTTGACACCGCACGCGTGCAGCCTTGAACTCAAAAGAGAGCGTTCAGTTTGGGACCTGCAGCATGGTTCACCTGAGAGAATTCCGTGTATGTGTAGTACTAGTTAACTAGCGAGCTAGTTGTGTTGTTAAATAAAACGTTGTCTGTGAATCTGTGATGCTGCTCACATTTTGCTATCTGAATCCTACCGTTCAATTCCCCTTCATGTTGTGTTCATGCAAAGGCTGATAAATGGCGTGTGTATTTATCTATGCAGTAGCGTGCTACTGTTTGCTTTTTTCCTGATAGTTAGAGGAACATGGTTAGTTCAAAACCAGTGCGTCACAAGAATAGTATTATTTGCAGTTTCAGCATGCAATCACAAAGTATTGCCATAGCCAAACTGTCATTCTCTCCATGCACTCACTCTTCAGAGAGAGAGTTTTCAGGGACATTCTTCTCCCCACCAATGAGCTATTGCCGGCAATTTGAGAGACACATCTGCCTCTGGGTCTGAGAATTCACATTATCATGTTTTGATGTGATGGACACTTTTGTTCGCATCCAATCCAATGAGATGAATAATATATCCTGCCACCACAACTTGGCCGAATCTTTCAGCTTCCATTCTTCTGCGTCTGCAGGTAGTATGTTGCGGCACTGAAAATGAAGAGTCAAAAGCAGGACTTCTGCTACCACTTCATGCCCATACCGTCAGGCAGCATGGGCGAGACTGATCTCAGTGAACCATTCATAGGGCACATAAAAGTCCCTATATTATTGTAGGCTGGAATCTAGCTCTATGCTGACACTGAACAGATTAGCATTACACGTGCAAACATGAGCAGCCAAATCTGTGACATTTTGGCGTCCCGTCCGTGCGGCAGGGTTTCTCCCTATTTGCTTGATTAGATGCTGCTGCACGAATTTCAGTTCGTGTTTTGCAGCAGGCATCTAATCTCCTCCACACACCTTGCTCATCTTCAGCAAGGTTGAAAGCACGCTGTCCATGTCAGGCCGGTCCGCCGGCTCGAACGCGGCGCACGACAGGGCCAAGCTCAGCACGTCCACCGCCGTGGACAGTTCGCCCTCGGTGACCACCTTCATGTCCGGGTCCAGGACGTCGAGCACCCCGTCGAGGCCCCTGGAGATCGCGTTGTCCACGTACTGCTGCAGTGTCAGTGGCACGCCATTCTCCTCGATCGTCCCGGTCGGGCGTCGCTTGGTGAAGAGCTCCATCATCAGGACGCCGAAGCTGAACACGTCTGCCTTCGGCGACACCGTCCTCATGTACGCAAATTCTGCGTGATTGGATTTGGACACACAGAGAAAACGTTTTTAGCAGGAGTGCCAAGAACTTGCAGAAATAGCCACCTGAATGAAATGGTGCTAGAGCACAATGTAGATTATACCTGGCGCCATGTACCCGACGGTGCCCCGGAACGCCGACGACGTCGCCGACTGCGCGGCGGCGTCCGTCAGATGGACGCCCAGCATCCTCGCCGTGCCGAAGTCGCTGACGCGTGCCTCCCAGTCGCTGTCCAGGAGAACGTTCGACGGCTTGACGTCGCAGTGCACGACGGGGAAGTCGTACCCGGTGTGCAGGTACACCACCCCGTGCGCCACCGAGACGCACGCGCGCAGCCGCTCCGGGACCGTCCACCGCTGCGCGTCCCTCCCCGTGCCGTGTATCTCGCCGTCGAGGTCGCCGTTGTCCATGAAATCCAGGACCAGAGCCTTGATCTTGCCGGGCTCGCACGCGTACCCGACCACGCGCACCAGGTTCTTGTGCCTCAGGCGGCTCAGAGTCGCGAGCTCGGTGAGGAAGCACTTGTCGGACTTGGCCGGGAACTGCGCCAGGTTGAGGCGCTTCACGGCGACCACCTTCCCGTCGGGCTCGACGAGGACGCCCTTGTAGACCGTGCTCAGGTTGCTGCTACCGATGACGTTGCCTTCGTCGAACGAGCCGGTGGCAGCCTCCAGCTCGCTGTAAGTGAACTTCCTCAGCTCCGGCACGACGAAGTCCTCCGAGAAACCGGTTGCACGGGTAGAGCCTCCCTTCTTCTTGTACCTCCGGTAGCCAAGAAAGAGAATCGTCACAAGCAGCAATAGCAACAGCACCGCCAGCACCAGCAGCACCACTAGGACCACGAGCCCTGTCCTCGAGAACCCCTTCTTTCCGGCGTGGTGGCAGGGAGCGAGAAGCTTCCCGCCGCAGAGGCCAGCATTGCCCTGCAGGCTCGACATGCTCAGGTTGGAGAACACGCCGGAGTCCGGCACGGGACCCTCGAGTTGGTTCGAGGAGAGGTTCAGAGACCTCAGACTGGTCAGGTTCGCCAGCGCCGCCGGTATGGCCCCGGTGAACGCGTTCCGTGACGCGTCCAGCGTCTGTATGTTTTTCAGTGCACCGATGTTTGAAGGGATGTCGCCGTCTAGCTCGTTGCCGGAGATGTTCAGGCTTGTGAGGACGTCGAGCTGAGGGAAGAGGTCGGCAGGCAGGGCAACGGTGAGGTTGTTGGCGGAGAGGTCGAGCGAGTAGAGGTTCTTGCACCTGGCTAGCGTCGCCGGGAAACCACCGGATAACCGGTTGTTGGACAGATCGATGGACTGGACCATCGCGAGGCCGCCGATCTCGGCCGGTATCGGGCCCGTGAACATGTTGTTCGACAGGTTGAGGTACATCTGCAGGGTGCTTAATTTCGCGATCACCGCGCCGGGGATGGCGCCGGCGAGGCGGTTGTGGGACAGGTCCAGCATGAGGAGTTGGCCGAGGTTTCCCACCGCCGCAGGGACCGTGCCGTTCAGCGCATTGTTCGACATGTCGAGGAAGGAGAGAGACCGGAGGTTGGACACGGCGTCGGGGATCGGGCCTACGAACCTGTTCGACGCGACGCTGAGGATAGTGAGCTGCCGGAGCCCAAAGATCTCGTCGGGCAGCGTGCCTTCTAGGCTGTTGTGCTGCAGCCTGAGCCCCTGCAGGGACGACATGTTGGAGATGCTCTTCGGGACGCGCCCGGCAAAGCGGTTTCCCTCGAGCGGCAGGGTGATGAGCTTCGTCAGGTTGCCGATCTCCTCCGGTATCTCCCCGGATAGAGCATTAAACTGCAACTGCAGCAAGATGAGCTCGCTAAGCCTGCCGACGCGAGGGCTCAGGCTGCCGGTGAAGCTGTTCCAAGCCAGGTCTAGCGTCCTGAGGTTGCTGCAGTCGAAAAGGTCTTCCGGTATGTCACCGGACAGCTTGTTGTCCCCCAAGGACAAGAAGTTGAGGTTCTGTAGTTGGCCAAGGCCGGCAGGCAAAGGCCCGGAGAACTCGTTGAACGCCATGCTCGCGTTATACAGCGAAGTGCAGTTGGTAATGCTCGCCGGAATTGGGCCAGAGAGCGAGTTGGTGTCAATATTTAGCACTTGAAGATTCTGAAGTGATCCAATATTCGCCGGAAGAGGGCCCGAGAGGGAATTGTCACTGAAACTCAGGTATGTCAGGTTGACGAGATCCATCAGCGATGCCGGCACCGTTCCGGTGAGCTTGTTGGCGTGGAGCATCAGTTTCCGAAGCGACCGTAGCTTGCCAAGCTCGGTCGGGATGGTCCCAGTGAACTGGTTCTTGGACAGCACGAGCGAAAGCAGCGACGTGCATCGCCCAAGCGAGCGGGGAATCTCCGACGAGAGCGCGTTGCTGTATAAGAGCAGCACCTTGAGGTTGGTGAGTTCCCCGAGCTCGCTTGGAATCGCACCAGTGAGGCGGTTGCTGTACATGTTGAGCGTGGTCAGGTTCTTGCACCGGCCAAGCTCCGGCGGGATGGCGCCGGAGAACTGGTTCTCAAACATGTGGACAATATTGAGACTCGAGAAGTTGCCAATCCACGAAGGGATCGGGCCGGAGAGCTGGTTGCTGCTGAGGTCCAAGGTCTCCAGCTGCGTGAGCTTCGCGAAGGACGGCGGCAGCTCGCCGTCAAGGTTGTTGAGGGAGAGTATCAACTCGTTCAGATTGACCAGATCACCAATGCAGTCTGGGACTGCGCCGGTGAGGTCGTTGTTGAAGACGCTGAACTGTGTCATCGCCGAGCAGTTGCAGAGGCGGCTTGGGATGCCACCGCCGAGCGTGTTGTTGCTGAGGTCCAGCACCTGTAGGCTCCCGAGTTCACCGAGCTCCGGAGGGATGGCGCCGGTGAAGCTGTTGTCGCCGAGGCCGAGTCCCTTGAGCTCGTCAAGGCGCCCGAGCTGCGGCGGGATGGCGCCGCCGAAGCGGTTCGACGTGAGGTCGAGCATCCGGAGCGTCGTGATGTTGCCCAAGAACGGCGTGAGCGTGCCCCGGAGCCCAGTCTCTGCGAGCTCGATGGACGTGACGTGGCCGGCGCCGTCGCAGGCCACGCCGGTCCAATTGCAGTGCGGCGGGAAGCCACCGCCACCGCCGCGGCCATTGCCTGTCCCCACCGTCCAGCTGGACAGCGTGCCGTTCGGGTCGGCGGTGACGGCCTCCTTGAACGCCAGCAACGCCTCGAGATGCACGGACTCGGACGCGTCGGGGACGGCGGCCGCCGCCGGCGCCGCCAAGACTAGCACCGCTATTGCTAGCACCGCAGCGACATTTGACAGTGGAAAGCAAGAGCAAGTGTTCTTGCAGGATGCCATTCCACTTGCAATTTTACTATCTCCAAGGCACCATGTGATCCAATGTGGACTCTGACGAGTGACAAGCTTATAAAGACGAGCGCGGAGGCCGTGCCATCGCCATCGGCTACGGAGTGAACTGAAGTCAATGCATTTCCCATCGGCGTCAACCCGCGACGGAAGAGGGCGGTTTGACTTGGCATGTGGCGGGAATTATGCGAGAGGACGGGACCATGTGGTACGGACGAGGCGCTGCAGACATGCGAGCGATGCAGTGGTGAGACGCCGCGGTACTGTGACTGTGATTGCTCTGCAGGTATTCAGATACGGCTGCCGTGCCGACATGCTCGACGTGAATGGATACCGGAAAAAAACGCCAAAAATTCCTGCCAAACACTCCGGCGTGCGGCAGCTAGCGTCGTTTTTTGTTTAGCGTGGGCCACGAAGAAGAGATGAGGCTTCACCGTTTCGCTGCAGGTTGCAAAAGTTGAGTTCTATCAGTTCATCCTTGTGTTTGATGAGTTTTGAGTTCGGATTTCAGATTCAGGAAAACGTTAGGATGAAGTTCTGAACATTTTCAGTATCAGTGAAGCAACGGTGGGAGGTATTGGATGGATTTGCCTAGTCGCTTGCAGGAAGCATTGCCTATGTAGTCTGCAGGTCTCATCCAAGTTAAAAACGATGGTCGTCCTTGCAAGACAATTGTTTCTGAATTGCGAATGCGGCGATGTTAGCTTTATTGCTTCGTCGCAAAGCATGGATCACTCTGACCTCTTTTCCAATAAGAAACAATTTCATGGGTGTACAACAGGGTGGTCAGTAATCAATAGGAGCAAAATGCATCTTCTCATCTATCTAGGTCGCAGGGAAGACTTCGCAAAGGTACAAGGACAAGGCCCCGCTGGATATGCAGCATCACTTGTTCGTTGGACCATTCAGAAGCACGTACTCATGCTTGGCTAGAAACCAGGGCGATGGCCAAACTGGGCCCATGGTCAGCACCAACTTGCCGATGGGAAGGAGTGCTAGTTGGCTTCCACTGAAAACATCGTCTACTTGGTATTGACAACTCATGTTATTCTCCGATTCTCTCCGCTATCGATCTCACGTAAACAGAAAAAGCCTCCCGTGATGAAAGCTGCCGCGCCTGATGACAGATATCGCGGGCAGCTAGTATAGTGGTGTGGAGGCAAGCACTAAGCAGTAACCACCACGAGTGGCACTGAAGACGCACGAGCTGAAAAAACCAGCTCAAGTCACGGGCTCCGTTCAGACTTTAAACAATCCGGAGCCGTGCGCGGATGGTGCAAGGACGGGCGCACGCGATGCGTGCGTGGATTTTCGTCTCCAGCGACGCCACGGCGCGTCGCGGAAGGGAATCGCTTTGGCTTTTGGCATGCGGCCATGCGGGCGCGGGCGCAAGTTATTGCTTTGCTGGACGCTGCATGCAAGTTCGGCGCCTCCTGGTCCTGGCTGTAGATTGTAGGATGTGGCAGTGGTGCTGGGGTAGCTGTAGATGAGGTGTGAGAAGCGGAGAACGCGCAGGGCAGCCGCGTTTTCCCATCCCGTCCCGTGACGCCGACCCCGGTTGGACGTACGTGATCGAGGGAACGGCCGAAAAGGAAGAGGGCGTTCGCCGCGTCGGCGTCCGCGAGGCCTCGTGCTCTGCTCTCACGGCCTCACTCACATTTTCGCTATCGACCGTGGCCCGTGGGTGACTGGGGCGTGGCGTGGGATTATGAGATGAGATATCGTCCGTGGGTCTGTCGTCTGCGTGGGAGCCTGGGAGGCGCGCGGACAACACAACCCGGTGGCGGGCGCGGCGACGTGCTTGAAGCTTGGGGGGCGCTACCTGCCTAGGCGGGCCACGGTGCCCGGCCGGGTGTGGGTGGAACTGGCACGACCACGATGGTTGCTGCTCACTCAGAGCGAAGACCTGCCACCCACCACCAGTCATCGGGCCCAAAAGGCAAAAGCTGATGATGTTGGACGACGGACGGACGAATCCCATGCGCGACCTCGTGCCGGCCGGTTTCTGAAACGTGACGCGTCGCTCGACTCCGGAGAATCGCAGGTTGCATTGTGTACATACACGGACACGGCGCGGCGCCGCAGAATTATCGCGGAGCGCAGATGGATGGATGCTGGTGGATCGTGCCACAGTGGACGCCGCTTGGACCGGTAGTACATCATGGTTGGCTCATGGGTTGCCAGCAATGAACGACCCAGAACCAAAGCGATCGACCAGGCGATCGAGCACTCGAGCATGCCGACTCATGGGCGGCAGACGTTATCCACACGCTCTTCTTTTCCACGTTCACAAGGCTTTTCCGGCAGAAGAGACGAGACGAGACGAGACGAGACCCCTGACGGCCAGACCCCGTCAAACATCAAAATGCAAATCGGCAGTAATGTCACGGTCGTCCACCTCTATGCGAGACCACGCCCATGCTGTCACGCTATAAGCTATTACGGCATGCGTAGATCCAGAACATCGATCGTGACAAAACAAGGCAGACAATGAACCTCCTCGCAATACCACAAGATGCCGTTGCCGACTTGCCGTCCATCCATGATATATATATGCTGAGGGGAGCCACTAGACATTAGAGTTCAACACTTCAACCCAAGACTCTCTCGTTGACACAGGCTGGCAGATGCCGTGCATGATCCATGCACATCCACAAAACCTGCGGTGGCATCCGGAAAAACTCGGCCCGTGGTGCTGACATGACAGCCCGCGTCAATCATCACCCACGTACTGTACTACGTGCGCGAGTACCATGGGCTCATGGACAGCGGGCCGGTGGTTGCAGTACGAATACCTACCAACCCACAAGGCTTTTAGCCCAAGAGTAGAAAACCTTGGATGGACGGGCCCTGCAGACGAGCCTCGACATGATGAGTGAGGCCCGTCGGTAATAAGCCCATTCCTTCCGCCTGCCACTGCCACGCGCTGCGCCTGCACGTGCACATTTCATTTCTCTCACGTGTCTGCCTCATGCGAGCACCGAGCAGTTGTCTGCCTCTCCTCGTCCCTGCCGGCTGCCGACTGCCGAGGGGAGATTCCGCGACGGGAGCGAGCAGGACACACGACACAGGGCCCCGCTGCTCCGGCCTCCCGTCGTGCGTGCCCCGCCGCGCCCATGCCTTGCGTATTGCGTTCGCGTCGCGAGCCGGGACGGCCGACGGTGGCCCAGCCCCCAGGCGCCACCGGATGGGGATGGGACGAGACACACATGGCATCTGGCATGGCAGTCTGGCGCCCCTTCCCCTTGTCAGATGCCACGCCATCGCCAGACTGCCCGCTCAAGTGTTGGTGAGCGGCGTGTGCAACTGCTGCTGGGAGACCGGAGCGCAGCGGCGCCATGCCTTGGCGACGTGCGGCAGCGACGAGTGACCCGCTCCGTGCCGTGCTGATGTGATCACGGGACGTGGCTCAACCACCCAGCTTTTGGACAGGTGACGGCAACAGAAAGTACAAGTACACTACAGTACTAGTATATCTGAACCACTCCGGTGTGCCCAACTACGCCGTCGACGTTTGCATACCAGCGGCAGCGGCGAGAGACAGCGGCGCCGGACCCGTCAGTTCACGTATACTCGTCACACACTCAGACTCCACAGTTAGGTGCTATCATTGCCTACCTTCTCCGCCTTAAACAATGCCAAAATCGACATTGCGAGCTTGTCAATGTGCATCCCGTGCTTGAAGAAGGTTAAACATGCCACTAGGAGGCAGATAGCATCAAGTCCCGAGACTCCGTGAGATCCCGATGTTTGTAATCCTGTGATCCTGTCAGGACAGAACGTTTTGCATCAACTGAACATGTATCAATTTGAAACATTTCAAATCCTGTTAAGCAGACAGACAGAAGAAAGGTATTGTAATCCTGTGATCCTGTCTGGACGGAACGTTTTGCATTTTAAAAATCTTTCGAGCAGCAGGCGGCAGCTCAGTGCGGGCAGGAGGACGCACAGCCCGGAATCTGCACGGATCACGAGGCCTCTATTCGAGTACCAACCCATTCCTCTGGGGCAGGGTAGCCGTAGCCGAGCCACTTCATCGGTTCATCCTATTCCGTCGTACTGCCAAGGACATGGAGAAATTTGAAAACTTTGTGACGAGTCGTGTCTCTTCTATAGTCCATCTACTGGAGTAAACATCACTCTATACTTCAGTTGAAGTGATTGACACTGCATATTGATTAGTGCTTGGGTTTTGGAACAGAAGATGTGCTGTTCAAAGAGTAGGAGTAGCCGTAGCACGTAGCATGATGATTGATCTCTGGGGAGGATCAGAGTTACAGTTCGGAGAGGCAATTCAGATCTCACCAAAGTTTCTCTGGGAATTTCTTTGTTCAGATCCTAAAAACTGGACTAATAATATCGGCGCTATATTACAACGATCGGAAGCAAGGCGAGAAAATTAATACGGAGAAGAGAGAAAACAACAGCAAAAAAATTCGAGACAAGGAGAATCCGATGCATTATTGCCAGCGTGGCCGCTGCCTAATCCTGTGGATCTCTCAGCACCATGGCCAGCTTCTCCGGCCTGTTCCTGCGGCCTGCTGCGACGTCCCTCTCCCTGTCGGCCTTCTTCTCCTTGGCCGGCGACGACGGCATGAACAGGTGCCCGAAGCCGAAGACATTGATCACCGGATCCACGCGTACATTGGCCGAGTAGGACCGCTCCATGCCCCTCGGCCGCGGAACACGACGCCCGATGCCCGCCGACGCCGGCGTGCTCGAGCAGCGCTCCAGGCCGCGGAACACCACGCGGCCGGACGCGCTCACGCGCGGGCTCTCCGCCGCCACCGCGGGCCGGGACGGACACGGACGAGAGGGCCCGCGCGGCCGCCACGGCCCCGCGCCCGCGCGAGGGTTCCTGTAGGAGTCCGAGGAGGACGCCGAGGACGAGGACGAGGACGAGGCGCGGGTCAGGAGCGGGAGCGCGCTCGCCGCCGCTGGCTCCTGCCGCTTCGGACGCACCGGCGCGTCCGCTGCGGCGGCAGCGCCGACCTTGTCGCCAGTAGATCTTGTCCTGGACATGAGGTGGAGGAGGTTCGCCACGGGTGCCGACCGCGTCCGCAGCGGGGAACACGACGACGGCGCCGGCGGGCGGCGCGCGTTCTTGCCCGAGTCGACTGAGGACGCCGACGAGGACGACGAGGAGTCCCGCGAGAGGAGCGGCCGGAAATGCGTCTCCCGTCGCGCGTTCAGATACCCATCCGCCGCGCACTTGCTGGCGTCGCCGCCGCCGCGGCCGCTGGCAGCCTTGGGTTTCCTGGAGCTGGACACGAGGAGGAGTAGGTCGCGCCACCGGCGCCCAGCGCATCGCGGGGCACGAGGGGACGTCGGCTCGGACGCGGGCTCCTCGACCTCCAGGCACGGCGGAGGGGAGCAGGGCGCAGATGCGGGCGCCGGTCGGTGTAAAGGCACGAGCTTCCCGCCGGAGAAGAGCTCGTCGGCAGCCGAGAGCGCTGCCGCGGCGGCTGGCACGACGTGGAACTCGAACTCGTCGACGTCAGCCTCAACCGGAGCCGCTGCCGACAGTGGAGCGACGGGGCAGTGGAACGTGAAGGGATCCGGCGAGGTCACCGCTGCGGCTGCCATTACCGGGGGCGGCGGGGCATGAACGCGTGAGGTGAGGTGGCGAGCGGCAACTTTAAACTCGTGCGAGCGGCAGAGACGAGGAGAAGGAGAGCAGTTGGTTTTGGTTCGGCGGCGGCGGTGGCCGGTGGCGAGCCAGCGCGGAGTAGTTAGCTCCACCGTGTCACGGAAAGTTCCCAAGATATATGGGCGGTTTCGGGCTACCGGGTCCAACGCGCCGCCCGGGCGGACAACCCGAACCCGGGAACAGAGTATACGAGGCAACCCGCGGGCAACGAATCAAACGCTGCCCGGCGCCATTAGAGGCTTGCCGAGCGATAAGATATACGGTGATGGGTGATGCCCCGAATCGAACAGCGATCCAGCATCCGGTTGCAGCTTGTGCGTTTGCGTCTCAGTTATTAGTGCGAACAGGACGCTGCTTACTTGCACTGATCGTGATTACTTCTCTTAGAGCATCTC
>Ga0182004_10001899_pt1 | contig 15861 bp, 9 predicted proteins | sample Sormic07211540_1_FD_120479 | JGI IMG/M metagenome (GOLD analysis project Ga0182004, IMG submission 120479) | Endophyte microbial communities from Sorghum bicolor roots, Mead, Nebraska, USA - 072115-40_1 MetaG | ecosystem: Host-associated > Plants > Roots > Unclassified | place: USA: Nebraska...
TACGTGACTGGTGCTTGTGAATTGTTGATGTTTGGCGGGTATGGGTGACCCGCCGGGTCTAATTTACCCACCCGGGTATGGGTCTGGGGAAATTCCCCCACCCATCACTGTATATGGGGATACCCGTCGTGTCATATTGTTGTCACGGGGATGGGTCTGGGAAGTTCATACCCGATGGGGATTTACCCATTGCCAACACTAGCTGTAGAGAAAGCATTCTGCAGTAAGTAAAGCACAACAATCAATCCATAAAATGCACCTCTGAATCATACTGCCTACTGCATCCAGTGGCCAACTGATTCCTGAAAGTATTTACCTTCCAGCATCTGGTACACTATCTGAAACATCATCTCAATATCTATAACTGATCACTTCATACTACAACAACTGACTAAAAGGTAATAGAGAACTTGATGGCCAAAGAATCAGGCACAAATCAGTACAAATACTGCTTGCTCATGTGAAAATGATTCGACGGACAAGTTACGCAAAATCAAGATTAGCTTAACCATCATGAACAGTAAATATAGACATGTATGAACATGACAATAAATAGCCTGGTGCAGAACATAAACCTTCAATCCAAATTTTGTACATCTGAGAGAATTACATGATATAACCCTCTAAAACACTTGCTGCCTACCAATGACAGATGGGCATTTACCGAGTGGAACATAACCCCTCGTTACATTAAAGACAACGTAAAACTCTTTGCTCCCAGTAAGAAAAACATCAGTAGCTCCAATTACAACACTTTTAGCAGGGTACGTTACGCAGTGAGGTGTGGGGAGGATTCTAATGTCAATTAGTGTGGAACAGTGTAGTGCATATGAACCAAAAAGAAACCATGAATACCAATGACACGGTGAAAAGTTAGTTTTTGTCCCAACTTGGAATCAAATTCTTAACCTCTAGATCATTTCTCTGGAGTACCAACATAATCTCATAACCACCAGGTTAGAGAGAGTCATATTTTCAGTTACCAATCATAAGATCGGCTGAGTATATGGTTCCTTTTCATGGTCATAAGTGATTTAGGATGAACAGCACCCTGACTTCTTCACAGCAGAGACATCATCCTTGCCACCAACGTTGATGGTTTGGCCTCTTGGTGGAGCAGCAGGGTCATCGCCAATGTCAAGGGCCTTCTTGCTGACCACACGATAGATCTGAGTTAGGACCTCGGTGAAAGCGCTCTCGACGTTCATGGACTCCAGTGCGGATGTTTCCATGAAGAAGGTGCTTTCCCTCTCGGCGAAGCCCTTGGCATCCTCCACGGATACAGCTCTAAGGTGTCGCAGATCAGCTTTGTTGCCAACAAGCATGATGACAATGTTTGCATCGGTGTGATCCCGGAGCTCCTTTAACCACCTCTCCACATTCTCAAAGGTCACATGGCGTGTCACATCGTACACAACAAGTGCGCCAACAGCCCCTCTATAGTACGCACTTGTAATTGCTCGATACCTACAGAGGGAGGATGATATATGACAAACTTAAGCTCCATCCAAAGAAAATTTGATAGCGAAATTAGGCAATAAATAGTACAGCTGACCAGACCAAACAAAACATCATATTGGAGACGGTTACAAAGAACATAATTTGACAAAATGCCAACAAAAATAAGCATTATATTCTTAGGGAAATGGTAGACAAAGTCAAAAAAATGTTAGCCAACATTCCACCAGGTGCAAAGCATCACAAGAAAAACGAAGATGTCTACACAATGACACAAACAATACGAAAGGATCCTAGAATATTACATAACCACTGCAGAATTTACATTATGCAGAAGGGCTGGCCAAGTGCCACCACATTATGTTAATTTGTAGACAGACTATTAAACAAGAGGTGCTGCCTAATTGCCTATTGTCCATCACCTATAGAGGTTGCAAAAGAACAGCTTTTTTTTTTTAATGCGGCCAGGAGGGTAGTACAAAATGTAGAATCACGCAACGTATTACCAGATAAGACAATGACAGGACATCACTAAGCCATGATGACACGGAATCTTTCTGGCAGCGATAGTAGGAATTAATGAATTGGAATAACTGTTATGAGGACATTAGTATTGCAATTGCAAGGCTGTTTCTTCACAGAACCAGAGAATGAATGCCTCATGAATGCATACTATGAACATTCAAGATGAATGTAAATCCAACACAAGATGAATGTAAAAAATAAACCGAGAGAGAGAAAAAGAAGAAGAGTGGGAAAGAGAATGGGGTTGAGTACCTCTCCTGGCCTGCGGTGTCCCAGATCTGGGCCTTGACGACCTTGTCGTCGACCCTGATGCTCCTGGTGGCAAACTCGACCCCGATGGTGGACTTGGACTCGAGGCTGAACTCGTTGCGCGTGAACCTGGAGAGCAGGTTGGATTTGCCGACGCCGGAGTCGCCGATGAGAACGACCTTGAAGAGGTAGTCGTAGTCGTCCTCCGCCCTGTACGCCATCGCTGCGCTGCTTGAGCCCCGGCAGGCAGGCAGGCAGAGGCAGGCACTTGCCTTTCCTTCCTGAACCGGCGGTTCTTGGGGCAGGAGGACGGGCAGGTGAGGCCCGCAGCGCTTCTCGGGGGGAGGATGGCGAGGTGTAGGACGGGAGGCGGACGCGGGGCGTGTGGGTGGCGCGTATAAGAAAAGAAGAGGACGAAGCGGAGGTGGGGAGAAGAGAACGTTGTGGCCACGAGGGCCAAAGGGGGCGGGGCGCCGGAAAAATAGCAAGCGGCTGCGGGGCGGACGACGCGCCGCGCCGAGCTGCCTCGCTGGCCGCCTGCGTCAGGTTGCCGTTTGGCCTCGGTGTCGTCTCGTCTGCACCCAACACCCAACACATGCGGCCGGCCCAGGGACAGGCGTCCACCCGGGCATACGACGCCGGCCGGCGAGGGTAAACCCTCACATGGCCATGGCAGGCAACAGGCATGCCTTCACATGATGATGATGATGATGATGATGATGATGCCCAGGACAGGAGCGATTAATCATCCCAGATGAATGCAACAAAAATGTTGGGGACTACCAACTACTGCTATATCATGCGTATGGAACAGGAATTTTGCTTGTTCAAGTCCATGAATCAACTTGTAAACAGTAAACGCAACTTATGCCTGACAGTACTGCCAGAGTTAGGACGGGCGAGCAGCTCTGATTTCTGGAAATGAGCAACATAATTTAATCCATCGTCATGGCGTGCATGCACGTTCATGTTTAGTGGCTAATAAGGCAGGTTGTGAATACGTATTAAGGTCAGTCTCAATGCATAATTTCATGGCACAGTTATCAAGACTATAAACTTTTTTTTATAATACCAAGACTATAAACTAGGTAATCGAGCCAAATGAGTTTCATGAGGATGAAACTCCTCTCTCATCTGATGAAACTCCTTCATTTAATGACCCTGCCAAGTCAGCAATTTTGCTTATATGACACTCTATTTAATGTGCATGACACTCTCATAAAACATGCATTGAAACTGGCCTAATGTGTTTCTATTGGCTTTGACAAATGATGATATTGTCCTATAGTGTATTTTTGAGAGAGAACACATATATGAGCCTGACTGTTAAACATCATAGTGTATGAGACTTTGGACGATCTCTGGTAAGTTCATGAAGAGACAAGAGAGTATTGATGTATATGCTCCACCCTTGTGGGGTAGATTACTAGTAGCTAGGTACGATTTGACACTTGAGTGAAACGTGTTTGTAGTTCATTGTTCAACTTGTAGATGGGTGTAGTTTAAAAGTCTTCACTGATGTTCCGCCTAACATTTTTTATCGGAACACTAGTATATAAAACAATTGGAAGGATGACATGCTTAAATCTCAAAGGCCTAGTCATGTGTAGATAGAGAGGAAATGGTGAAATTTAGTCTCACATTACTCGTTGAAGTGGAGGATGACATACTTAAATATGAAGGTTTCTCCGGTTCAACGAGTCTAGGTTGGAGAGTAAGGTCTTGTTTAGTTCCCAAAAAAATTTGTAAAATTTTTCAGATTTTCCATCACATCGAATCTTTAGACGAATGCATGGAGCATTAAATATAGACGAAAATAAAAACTAATTGTAAAATTTACCTGTAATTTACGAGACCAATCTTTTGAGCCTATTTAGTACATGATTGGACAATATTTATTAAATACAAATGAAGATGCTACATTGTCCATTTTGCAAAAAAAATAGAACTAAACAAGACCCAGAGTCTAGTGTGGCGAGAGAGGGGACTCCATGTACCAAGATTTATGTTCTAGAATTAATCATGAACTTACCTAACTTTCTAACAGTTGTCTAATTTTAGGTGGCTTAATAAAAGTAATATGATGTAAACCTTAGATTTTTGAACAATGTCCCTTTTTCTTCAATTCAAACATTCACTGTATATTTGGTTGGGGGTATTCGAAAGGAGAGAATGAGAATTTGGATGGAGTTCAGATTTCTTTTATTTATTGCGTTGGAGTGGGAGTTTTTGTCGAAAAGGGAATATAAGTTTAGAGGACTAACTCTCACTACTCACTTCAACTAGGGCCCTATTTGGCTACACCCCAATCCACATGCATTGGCAAAAACCAATGAATTTCGTTATGACATACCTTTTTAAGCACTTATCTTTACATTTTTTTAGTTCCTACTCCAACTATATGAACATTTTTTATATTCATTATAAAGTTGCCTACGCATATATCCATATGGGATAAGTATGGTCTGTCTAGTAGAGATTCACCCCGCTTTAAAGCTTATTGCTACAGTAGCTAGGGAAGCTTTCACTAGCTGCCTTGTTTAATTCCCACCCAAAAACATTTCATCTTATCACATCGAATGTTGAGACACATGCAATGAGCATTAAATATAGATAAAAAATAATTAATTACATAATATTAGTTTGCATGTATTTTGTGAGACGAATCTTTTGAACCTAATTAATCCATAATTGGACACTAATTATTATAGTTACAAATATGCCACAGTATCTAAAACTTTTCTTTCCGCAAACCAAACAAGGCCTTAGGGTGCAGTAAGGGTCATGAACAGTAAGGATACAGTAATATGTGAACAGTGCAACAACAGGTGAAGCCATGCGGAATTCTACCAAATAGACCTAGTCTTCACGTGTGCGTCGCATGCATGGTCATATAATTCTGAGGTGATTGCATAGAGATAATGTATCCGCAGTATGCCTAGAGCTGATTGGTTCACTATGAAATTGCGAAACAGGTGTGCTAGGCAATCATCTTCAGAACTTCAGACGGCAATACCACAAATTCACAAGCATAAAGGTTTAGCAGCAAATTTAATAGTAACACGAGAATCCCACCTGCATGGCTACATATATAACTGAAGAATAGCAAACTGCTCATACAACAATTATCAGCATAACAGTTGTTATACTGAATCCATTTTGTATGATTGCATCCTAGTTCTGCGGCCCTTGAAGAAAAATAGCAGATTACAAAGAGCTTCTTCTGTAGCCCTCCACGTGCCTTTCAGTTTCAGCAGACTGATTAAAGAAAAAGAAAAAGCAATAAGAAAATTAAAATCAATCACTTCTCTGATTATTACTCTAGGGGCAAATTAATTATCAGCAACACTGAAAATGAAAATGGTGGCGCCACGAGCTAGAAAGGTTTGGAATTCTCTGAATGTTAAAACAGAGCATTCAGCGTTTCAGAACATTCAGAGCTCTGAACTTAAAGGTTAAAACAGAACTCTGAATGCTTCACAAGATTCAGAATTTTCACAACATTGAGAATTTATACAGCATATACATTGACACTCTTCAGGGCATTGCTCATCAGATCCTCTGGAAAGCCCATCTCAGCCAACTTCAGCACCTGTAGTCGAGCGCAAACAAAGGGTGACTACCACACACCAACACTACGATGTCTTGTATACGCAATGGAATGATATAAGCAGTGTTGACAGTACCTTCTCTTCCATGCCAGTGGACACACTCTTTGTGAAGACCAATGTCCATTAGCTAGCTGTAGCAGCGAATGTTGGATAGTTACGCAGGTAGGGCGTGTTTGGATGGAAGCCTAGCAGGCATTGTCTGGTCAGGCAAGAGATCCTGGCCCCAGGCGTCCAAAATCGTCTGCCTGGGAGGGCTGCCTGGCCCAGGCAAGCTTTTTCAGCCACCATCCAAACAGCCCCGTACTGCAGAAATAGATCGAGACAGAAATTTATGGGGGAAGTCTTTAATAGTGATTGAGTTAACTATCTCATAAGTTCATCCATAGCTCTATGGGGCTGCACAGTTCCTTTCATTCGGTGAGATTTCAGATCTTATACATTATGCATCACTGGACACACAGTACACACTACAAAAGGGAATTACTAAGGCCAATCTGTAGCCTATATAATGCAGGGTCTGGGTCAGCCCTATCAACATTTTCTTGTCTCTTGTGATTGATGCTTGCAAAAGAATCTGCTGTAAAATATTGTCCAAGTAATTACATACAGCAAATAACAGTAAAGTTGATTAAGGAAGAACATTGCCTCTGACCCTAAACAAACATACCAAGAGTAGGTGTGGCCAGTATAGATGATGCAGCATTTGCTCCCTGAACTTTTTCTATTTCAGCCTTCCCCTTTGCTTGGTATTCATGTTGCTTTCTATTCCTTTCTTCCCTCTGTTCCTCAGTCATTTCAGCAGCCACCGATCCTTGTCCCATTGCCTTTCAGGTTCAAGGACAACAATTTTGGCTGTAGTGGCGTGGCCGAGGTTACAACACTGCTGTCCATGGAGAATTGCATACAGTCATATATTATTATTTTTGGAAGAAAGATTACAAATATTGATGGTCATCAGGTTTGTTGCATTATAATTTATAAGGAGTTGTATTGGATAATTTATATTGTATTGGATGGCTCAGATGCCCCGGTGTTCTCAAGGCACTGTTTACTTGCTTGAGTCCACATCCTAGTACGTTATTCACGCTGTTTTCTGTTCTATCCACCCCTTTTACGCTGTGCCTCATTAGAAAGTGTTGTTTGCGGCCCTGTGGCCAATGTTTTTCTGAAACAACTATTAGATTGAAGTGTGGAGCATGGTATATGATAGATAAAAAAATACACATGAACGAAGTTCAGACCAATATATGCGTCAAACTTACTTGAGATGTTCCTGCTGTTGGATATATCTCTAAATGCAGTGCGCCATCCACCTGGCATGGTCATGTTAATTGAAATTTGTTAACTTGTACATAAGCGGCACAATGAAGGAAGAAAAGTTCAGAAAGTGTTAAGGGCACAGCAATACATGGGTCTTGCCAAATAAATATAAATTAGCATTAAAGATTTCAAAGCCAAAATGTGTAAGGACACTATGTACATGAAATTAGTCAATGACAAAATGACATAATATAACAATCTCCTAATATGTGAACAAATCTGTATGTTACTTCTAATTTCTCAATGAAAAAAATGATGCAGCCAAATGATTTCAGATCATGGTATAAACAGTCTGCAATATGTTCCAACATCCAGCAGAGATGAAGATTGCAACTATAATGGAGTGACATGATATTATGATTAAAAGGTACGGTAGAATTTTTGACAAATGTTGTAAAATCCTATCGGTATCACATGGAAATTTCAGGTATTTTGACATACCTAAAAACATAGCTACTGATATTGTAGTTGTATGGTTGATTACAGATAGCTATTGATATAAGAACCTCACTCTTGCATGCAGAATTGGAGAGTGATCTTAATTTCACCCCTTATAGATAGCTGGTGACATTTAATAAAAAAAACTTCAGATTAATAATAGGCTACTCATAAATTAAAAAATGATGAAGCTACAAGCAAACATTGATCTGAGCAAAGAATTCTGCAGTTAAGCAACCACTTAATTTCCTCATCTTTGTGCTCACATGTATTCCTTGATGCATTAATTTGGGGAAGGAATTTTACAGTTAAACCAGACATGTTCATTCATGTGTTCAAGGTCTACTACCAAACAATCAGAATGACAACCGAAGTTGGCCAAGCACACATGTCAATGTTCGCTGCAGGGAGGAATGTATGTGTGGTGCCTACCAAGAGCTGCAAGGGGCAGTAAGCCAGGAAGCAATGATGAGGGACATCAGAAATAAAACAACTCAATCAATGTCTTTTCATTCTAGAGGTATGGATCTCAGTGCTCACCAATGAACTGAAAGCTATTTAATGTGGCAGATCACCAGGATAATCTCTTTCTGAACCAGTAGCAAATTAGAAGGTCTAGTGGGTAGTGGCTAACAGGGCCAGATCCAGACATCAGGATGCCTATTTTTTTTTGGTCCTTAGCCTGCATTGCATAATCATGATTTCGAAGTCCACTGCAGTTCATTCAGAATATCTTTGCATGAAATATCTAGTCATAATCACCAGTAATCACCGCATGAACAAGAACCATCTCTAAAATGGTGAAACCGGTTGGAATCCCGCAATATGATCAGTCTGCCCTCGATCGCAGAGATATACTTGAAAGCAGTGTGACAGTCTCTGCATACTCTCAGGTTCTTTATCACCCGGATGGGCCTCCCAGGAGGAATTTTTAGAATACCATAAGCAACAGCAAGCTTCTCGCTATGATACTTTAGCATGTGCTCCTTCTCTTCCTCCTCCACATCATGCAAAACCATGTCTGTAGCTGATACATATCCAGCCTTTTTCATCCTGATGTCAAGGTCTTCCAGGAAACCATATATGTCTTCTCTTTCAGGATGCACAGAATCACCCACTGAGAAAGTGTGGACTTTGTTCTGCACCTCAATCCAACTGAATCCTGGAACCTTCTTCACACCACGTTCATGCATCATAAGTCTCATCTTGTCCACATCACGCCATTTGCCAGATGATGCATATATATTCGAAAGCAAGACATACATGCCTGCATTTTCAGGTTCCAACTCAAATATTTTCTCAGCTGCATTCCTGCCTAGTTCAGAGTTGCGGTGGATCCTACTGGCACCAAGTAATGCACCCCACATGGTAGAGTCAGGCTCAAAAGGCATGTCCTTCATAAGATTAACTGCTTCATCCAATCGCCCAGCCCGGCCAAGAAGATCTATCATACAAGTGTAGTGTTCAGGTTTTGCTGTCACACCAAAATCCCGGTGCATCGAATAGAAGTATGAAATCCCTTTCTCAACCAAGCCAGAATGACTACATGCTGCAAGTACTCCAACCTAAAAGTTAAATTTACCAAAACATTAGAAGATCACAAGGGAACCTAATGTTAGCTTCTCCAGTGAATGTTGTCTAAAAAAGGAAAAACAGTAGCCAGATACAAATATAATACATGATTGATTGCCAAGAGGGATCTATAGATAAACATGAAATTATCATCAAGGAAGGATGTGCTTACCAAAGTAATATCATCTGGCTTGGTAGATGTCTTCCTCATTGTATCAAAAACCTCAAGTGCTTCCTTGCCAAAACCATGCCGTGCATAGCCTGCAATCATAGTATTCCATGAAACAATATCCCTCTCCTCCATCTCTTCAAATGCACTGTGAGCTTCCTCCATGTTCCCGCATTTGAAGTACATAGCTAGGAGTGCATTTCCAACAAAGCAGCCCACCCCATAACCAGCCTTAATCAACCTACTATGCAGCTGCATTCCACACTCAAGTGCAGCAATGTCAGCACATGTGCTCAAAACACAAGCAAATGCTGACCTATTCACCCACTCACCACAGCGTCCCATCTCTTTGAACAACTGCAGTGTTTCCTCACTGAAACCACCTTGTGAATATGCAGCCAGCATTGCAGCCCATGAGACTGCATCTTTCTGTGGCATCATGTCAAAAATTGCCCTCGCCTCGTCCAGCATCCCAGCCTGAGCATACCCCGTCAACATTGTGTTCCACGAAGCCACATTCCTGCAGGGCATAGCATCAAACAACTCCTTTGCCTCCTCCATCATCCTCCGCTGGACATATGCTGCCATCATTGCATTCCACGACACAGCATTCTTCTCTGGCATGGCATCAAACACCCTCTTGGCCTCTTCGAGCATCCCATTTTGTGCGTATCCAGAGACAACAGCTGTCCAGGTGAACACATCTCTAATTGGAGCCACATCAAACAACCTTCTTGCCTCAGCCATATCTCCTCTCCTCGCATGACCGGACACCATAGTATTCCAGGAAACGACATCTCTCTGTGGCATTCTATTAAACATTTTCTGAGCTTCTTCTATCTGACTGCACTGCACATACCCAGCCATCAAAGCATTCCAAGAAATGGCATCCCACTCTGTCCTTGAATCAAACAGATCCCTTGCCTCTTGGATCCGTCCATTCCGGATATACGCAGCAAGCATGCCATTCCACGAGACAGCATCCTTCTCCGGGGCGAGGTCAAAGTAGTGCCGTGCGAGCGACACCAGACCATGGTTGGCGTGAGACGAGATCATGACGTTGTAGGATACGGAATCCTTCACAGGCATTTCGTCGAACAGGGCGCGCGCGTCGGCGAGTGACGATGACACCCCCAGCGCGTGCAGGAGCGTGTTGTAGGAGAAGGAATCGGGCCGCGGAATGGAGCGGAAGAAGGAGAGCGCCAGCGTGAGGCGTCCGTTGGCGGCGTAACCGCCGAGCATGGCGTTGTAGGTGGAGGTGGAGCGGCGGGACATCGCGGCGAAGAGGCGCTCGGCGTCTGGAACGCGGCCCGCACGCATGTGCGCCGTGATGGCCTTGTTGCGTCGGATCACCTCCGCATCGGGCTTGCCGGTAATGCAGGCGTCTGCAGGGGCGGCCGGCCGCCTGTGGCTTCGCTGCCGCGCGGCGGCGCGGAGATGGCGGGAAGGGAGCATGGGCGGTTTTTCGAACTGCGGTTGTGACTTGTGTGCTTATAACTGTTACAGAGCTTGCTCAAAATTGTGACAAGGATTTGAAGACGATCTAACATCAAGGAGAGTCTTTTTTATATGTACCATTATAAAAGAATTCTACTGTTTAACAGCTTTGAAATATAACTCAATGATATTCAAAATACCCTGTACTCTCCCTTCTTTCTCTTTCAATCTGGTGGGGTCATGCTATAAGTGACATGGGCATCTTCTTCCTAGCGTCGTGGCCTACCGCGCTCGATCGGTGAGCCTACCATGCCGTGCAAAGCAGAGCGTGCGTGGCACGGACGCCAGACATACCATGGCCTTGACGCTCTAGCCCGCCGTCTTTATAATGTGGGACGGCCCGCGTGACTGAGCTACCATGGAAGCCAGCCAGGTCGGGTTGGTCAACGCCTACTATGTAGCTAAGGAAGCTAGGGGCCAAAGAGGAGGAGAAGAATCAAGGACGGATATGTCAGCACCTGCTCTGGCCGTCTAGGAAGCTAGACAGGGGTCACGGCGGACCTATGGCTATAGCGGTAGGGGTGGCTGTAGCTATTTCTCGCTTTGCTATAGACTGAAGTTCTGACCCAACTGTCGGAACTTTCGAAAATTGCTGACAAGTATCTTTAAGTTTGTGTATAAATTTTTTAGATATGCTTATTCCAGCCTTCCCTCTAGGTATTGTTTAGATCCTTTCGGCTAGCCGGTTGGAGCTACAGTGACATCACACCATGAGGCTAGAACGGCGTCGTCTGCAACGGCTTCCCGCAGCCCAACGCTGCGCCGGCGGTGAACGTGACCTCGGCTTCTGTCAATGGCAACGTAACTCCGGATCAGCGCCCAATGCCACCGCGGCTCCGCATGGTCTCACTCACGGGCAACACGTCTCCAGCGAGCTCTTGGATGCGAGGGGCAGCGGCCTACGTTGTGCAGGCTGCCCAGCCTCACCGTGCTAGGGCCAGGGTTTTCTTTTCGGTAAAATTTCACTGAAGTCCGAAAAAAATTATATCCGTTAATATTTTCGGTTAAATTCATATTATGTTTCAAAATTACTCCAACCATACTAAAATGGCCCACTATATTTATTTATTTAATTTTCTCACTCACATATTTCATGGCACTAGCATATGAAACTCCCCCAGCGTCAGCTCGTTTACTATTGCAATGATATATTGTGTTATTTGGTTGATATTATATAAATTTATGATGAGTGATAAATTAAAAAAATTCTAGTAAAATATACCAAAAATTTTAAAAAAAACTAATTTGATTTTATTTAAATTTAGTCTGAAATATCTTATTTATTGGCAGGTGCGAAAAAAAATTTAACCTTGGCTGGGGCTCGCCAGTAACCGCCTCGCGCGCCGACGAGCTCCCATCTGTGTGGCGGCGCGACGCGTGCAGGGGTGCCCACCATGGGCGGCTCGAGGGTATGTCCCTGTATTATATGGAATACTCATAATTTTTTGACAAATACAAATATATGTATATATACACACATGTATAATCAGCATATATGCTAGTTTGTTGAATGTTGTAAATATGTAACCCATATGAGCAACTCTAATAGTCTGGCTAAAATTAATTGTCAAATTCTATTGTTTACCTATTTTATCGAATAGAAAATTTCTAAAAAAAATAAGAGATCTACAACAATCTTGTTATTTTAGAAAGTCTTATAGTTAGCGTCTGTAATAAGCTATATATAGCCACCGAAAATCAAGAGAAAGCTAACTTTCTATTTTACAAAATTAGATAGCATATTAGTTGGTGTCTACTTTTTACTATACAAATTCTGAAATAGCATAAATAACAAAAATAGTTAAACTTTTGAAGTTACTCTAAGCCTAGTAGAACAACTAGTAGCGGCAGCCTATAAACTTATCAGAAAAAAACCCCATCGACGACATTCCTCTAGCGGCGGTGACGGTAAGTGGTCTTTGTAGGCTTTCTCATATACGGCTCCCTCTCAACGCCTTTTTCGTATACGGCCTTTCTCATATACGGCTTGAAGCAGCAACAACAAGGTGAACATAAAAATCCCACATCTATTTTTTATTCTTCAAAGTAAGAATTGAAGGTTTCGTTTTCTTCTTCTTTTTTGTTGTGTTCTGATTTTTTTAAAAAAATATTGTATTGTGTTCTTGTAACATGGATAAAGAATTTATGTATACTTTGATTATTAACAGGGGCGACACTAGGCTCACTTTGCCTAATGCCTTGTTACCAGGATAAACAAATATTTTATCTAGCATATATTTTAAGAAAATTATATGTACTATTTAAGCTGTGCAACAGAATCAATTTTGTATTGATTTTATCCTCTATTACTATTGCACATATACATTGAAAAAAATTTATACGTGGAATAGCCAGCTATGGAATCGTGGCTCCGCCATCCGTGCCCACAGCTCGGGGAGCACACTGTCATGGGGGCATGGTGGGCAGGGGTGTACGTGTCTAGCGGTGGCTGGTGAGGCGCTCGTAGCCATCGGTGTCGACGACCATGGCGGGCAAGGGCAGGGCGGTGCTGGAGGTCTCGTGGCCGACGACGCAGGGCACATCCGGTGGCAGGCGCGGACGGGTGACCCGTGCTGCCCAGCCAATTGAATAGGGTAGAGAGAAAAAATTAAAAAAAAATAAGTGAGGAAGAAAAGAAAAGGAGAAAATAAATTCCTTTGGGCATTTTAGAATTTGCACCACGGTTTGACACTGTTACCAGGGTAAGGCCTTGTTTAGTTCACCCCAAAAAGCAAAAAAGTTTTCAAGATTCCCCGTCACATCGAATCTTGTGGCACATGCATGAAGCATTAAATATAGACGAAAGCAAAAACTAATTACACAGTTTAACTGGAAATCGCGAGACAAATCTTTTGATCCTAGTTAGTCCATAATTGGATAATATTTGTCACAAACAAACAAAAGTGCTACAGTACCGAAATCTAAAATCTTTTCGGAACTAAACAAGGCCTAAGTTGATGCAATAGCTTGGGAGACAAAAAAAAAGATTAGATGTGCTTCCCAACTTTTTGTTCGGTGCGTCTGAATTTTTAGTGGCTTGAAGATAAGGGTCATCTTTTTAATGGTACAAAGGTAAAACCCTCCATCAAAAAACGTGTTTGGATATTTTGTCAAACTGGACAACAAAGATTTGTTCCCTAATCTGTTGACATACACACAAACCTTTTAAGCACTAGTCACGGTGTCACCTGTTAGGTTTTCAAAACTTCAAACGCGAATCACGTTTAAATGTTTATATTACAATGTGAAAAAATATATGCGCTCCTTTTAAAAAAATCATAAAAATTATCAGATCTTGTAACTATGTTTAGTACAAAAAGGTTATCAAACCACTCCCTGTGAGCCCTTTGAAATGCACAAATTTCATTATAGGAATTTCAAATTAGTTTTAGCCTAATTAGGTTACATAAAACAAAGTTCTTTAGGCTGGTATCACATTGAGCACGTGCACACATTGAACATCTAATACTCATACAATAATATGGTTCATAATATATCATATTTGTTATACCTCAACCCACTACTCCGTGTTTAGACCAAACTCCTGGTCTAGGGACAGAAGTAGCTATAGACACACGCTTCCTCACCTATAACAACTTAACCATACTACCGTGTGTAAAATGTTGTAATCCATGAAATTCTTCCAAACAAATAACAAAAAATATATGCATTGAGCTTTAGAAAGTAAAGGAATAAGGTACTTTGCACAAAAGAATATCTATATTTCTTATAAAGATAAACCTCACTACTTATTTCTTTTGGCATGCAAAGTGTTCACATCAGCATCCATTAGAACATCCTGCTAGCACATAGCACATTCAATTATCTCGCCTTGCAAAGTGTCCACATCAATATCTATTTATGTCTTCATTCAAGCTATTCACATTAGCAAACCACATCATTTATTAACATATATTGTTGCATTACTAACACCATACATATACATCTCCCAATTTTTAGTGATTAACACTCTAATCTATTTATATTCCTTCTTCATATCTATAGCAACGCGTGGGAAATCTTTCTAATTTAATACATGATCAATACTATCTAGTAGATCATTGTACCAAGGTTTTGATGTCACCTCTTAGGAACTAGGGAACTCTAGTGAGTGTAAAAATGCTCCATTAAGTTCTTTTTCTTGAAGCTCTTCAAATCACTAATAACTTCAATGGATCTTTACACAGGATGATCAACACCTCTAGCTTTGAGGTATTTACAATATTTGTTCACTCTTACACACCTAATCACTCCTAATGCATATGCAAAGTTACACCTCGCAAGTGGCACTAGATAGCCATATTTGTAACTTGAGGACCCTCTTAATAGTACGACTATGTATCCTTAGTAATCTGGTCATTTTCACTTCTCTAATCACCTCATGGTCGATGAAAGTCAAGCACTATGCATATATCGTTGCCTTCACTTGTCATTCGTCCTTTGCTTCCATCTTTTCACCTTGATGAACTTCTTGCATCATATGGTTTATGCCACCTCTTCTTCATGGCTCTTATGCAGCTTAACACACTTAACCTTTCATCTCACATAAAACCATTAGTCAAAAAATGTTATCATTAATTAACAGAACTCAAATGAGACTTCCACCTCAAAGTGCAAGGTCCAGTCCCTAGCCACGGTGGATCGAACACAGGGGCGACTGGGGCTTTGAAAGGTCCTAATGGCAAGAGGGGGTGAATAGCCTATTAAAATTTTCTACAAATTTCACTAAGCAAGAGTGTTAGTAAAACAAATGGCGAAGCTATTCTATCACTAGAAAAACTAAGCTATGCAAGCCACCTACACAAGTCTAGCAAGAGAGCTAAACTCTAAGTCACCACAAGAAAGCACAACTAAAGCTAACTACACTCCTAACAAAAAGGACTAGGCTACACAAACTAAACAACAAGTAAGATGTGCAAGTAGTAAAGGAGTGAAAAGTGATTGTTATACCGACGTTGTAGAGTAGAGATATATCCAATCAATCACTCACAATCACAATCACAATCACAATCACAATCACAA
>Ga0182004_10001900_pt1 | contig 15861 bp, 13 predicted proteins | sample Sormic07211540_1_FD_120479 | JGI IMG/M metagenome (GOLD analysis project Ga0182004, IMG submission 120479) | Endophyte microbial communities from Sorghum bicolor roots, Mead, Nebraska, USA - 072115-40_1 MetaG | ecosystem: Host-associated > Plants > Roots > Unclassified | place: USA: Nebraska...
AAAATATGGATAGATTAGATGGAGATACTATAGAGCTCAAATTATTTTATAGTTTTTGAAATATATTTTGAAAATAATTTTTAATGCGAGTGATTTTTGAATGTGAATTTTTGGGATGTTACAGGGGGCCTATAGGAGGTCCTATCTCACTATATGGGTGATAATAGATTTCTTACTTATTTTTCTAAAATATGCAACTTTTTGATAAATGATCCTATGAATGAGAATGGATATGACAAATGGATAGGAATGCATTTCATTTGATTTATTATATGCTTGTTGAGTACTTTGTACTCACTCTTGCTATAACCCTCCCCCTTCAGATGAGAAGAGATAATATATGATGATGAGATAGGCCAAGAATTTGATCAAAAGGGAGCCACTGGAGGAATACATGATACAAATATTTTTCAAATATAATGTGAAGGTTTGCTATTATTTTGTTTAGATAATGTTTATTAATTGTTTTTAGTTAAATGTGACAATTTTTTTTGTAAGGTCCTAACTATCGTCCTGTTGCATCACTTTGATTAGGGTCATTATTCGAGAAGACATCACTCTGTCGGGTAATAATCCTTAAACTAGCATTTTTACCTTGGTAGTGAAAATGCGGGGCGTTACAATCAACTACATATTTTGGTATAAAGAGAGATGAAATCTACAATGCACATACTTCTCCATCTGCAATCTGTCTACCAAGAACAAAAGATAGGCATGTGCTAAACTGAAATTTGAACTCTAAACAGTCAGATTGTAAATCAATGGACTAAGAATTGATATTGTTGCTTATCACCATTGCAGCGATGTATTCATATGGTCCTTCAACAATCCCGAGCTACTGAGCAGGGATGCTCCCTCTTTTCTGACCTGCTCTGAGAAGGAACCACATGGACTGAATTTATTCATCGGAGCCATCTTAGGAAATGGACGTAGAGGGCCTGGACCGGGAAATGTTGTGAGCACATTGTATACCAACTTTTTTATTATCTGACTTGAATTTAGTCTGTCTGATCAAGATTTTCTATGGATGTTCTTCTGTCGTCAGAACTTCTTGTAATCCTATGGATGTTTAGTATTTTGAACCATCATAGCAAGCAGTGTTAATTGGATGTGCCATCTAATTCTTATATGTTGTTGCTAATTGATCGTTTTTTCTGAGAACCTAAACAGTAATGGAACCATAATATTATACAGATTTTGTTGTCTGCAAATTCAAAGACCATAATGTTAATTTATTCTTGCCATTTGCTATGTCAATGGTTTGTTGCTAGCAGTTTTTGTGGCAGCGTAATGGTGCAGGTGCAGCTTAAAACAACTGCTACAGAACGGCTGCTTGGCACACAACATGCTGTTGGTGGCTGCAGCTCCTATAGCTGCTTCTGCAATGCTACACCCATAGCCAGCACTATATAGCTTCCTTTTTTAATTGTCTCCAGTCTTCAGGTATACGAATGTTGTGTTATCTGTTATAGATTGTATACACTTAAAAATACAAATAGTTTTGTTCTTTTTTGAAGCGAGAAAATCTTTGTTATAATTTTGGCCATATGGTTTAATAGTTATAAGTTTGTCAAATAATCATGGTAGGACGTCCGAAGGGCACCTGATGTTCTAGTAGGAAACAAGACCTAGCAAAGTGCTCTCTAGAGATTAGACTCAGGGTAAGACCAAAATAAGGTCTAGCCGGAGTGAAGGCCATCCTTGAAGGGAATGCCTCCAGAGTAAGTTTAAAGTTTAATAAGGAAGACTCACATCATAATAATACATGTCTTTTTTCTCTTAATCGTCAAGGTCGTGGATTTATATCAATTTCGGTTTTATGGGCTTCATACATTGTGAAGAAAAGTACTCAACAAGGTTTACCGACCGCAAGGACATACAGCTCGGCATGTCACCCAGTGATAGTTCAGTGTACATTCACTATGGGTGTGTTTGGTTCGTTTCTTAGATAAGCCTGGCTAGCAAAACTAAGACAGGCTAGCTCTGGCCAGCTTTAACTAATGCAAGTAGCACATGTTTGGTTGCATATACTAGCTAAGCTTGGCTAAGAATCGGTGTGTTTGGTTGCCTGGTTTAGTTTGAATAGACTCACCTCTTCCTTCACCTGGTAATTTTACCTCATTTCAGAACTTTAGTCGAACATGTTGTCAGCACGAAAACGCCTGGGGCTAGGGCTGGGGAGGCGGCGCCTGCAGACCAGCGTGGCAGTGGTGGAGGCGGAGTGCGTCCACATAGTCGATGGAGGCCCGCATCCCCGAGCAGGGCACGGAGCTGGTCGACGGTTCCCTGGTGGAGGACGGAGCCGGCGGCTAGCAGGAGGACAGAGTCGAACATCTTGACGATGCGCGCTCTTGGCTGGTGGATGCTGAGCAGCACGGTGCGTCCACGCGTCTCGGCCATGGCGCAGAGCGCGCCGACGATCTGGAGCGCAGAGGCACTGTCGAGGCCGGAGGTGGGCTCGTCTCGGCCATGGCACAACCTCGATGCCGATGGAGACACGCCTCCACTCTCCATGTGGGGGAGGAGGTGAGCGCCGTCAGATCTGCGCTACCAACGAATCCGGAATGCACCGTCGGATCCATCGGCCTCTGCACCGTCGGATGCACTCGCCCTCCGGCCATGGCGTCAAGGAGCTCCCTCCTTCCGCTCCTGCTCCTCTGCACCGCCGCCGCTGCATCCTGCTCCACACCCTCGCGGAATGCCGAGCTGGACGCGCTGATGGAGCTGAAGGCGGCGCTAGACCCGTCGAGGCGCGCGACAGCGACCCCTGAGGCCGAGGGGACTACTTCGAGGGGGTGACCTGCGACGCCCGCAGCAGGGTCGCCACCATCTCGCTCCAGGGGAAGGGGCTCTCCGGCGGCCTTCCTGACCTCGCATCGGGGTGGGAACTGGTGCGAAGGGGTGAGCGAACCAACGAGAGGGGGCGCGCAAGGCCGGGCCAAGCCTGGCTCTGCGGAGAAGGCCGAATCGGACGTTCCCAGGAAGTCAGAAAATCCATACAAGTTAGGCTTCTGCAAGCCTGGCTAAGAGGCCGACCAGGCAACCAAATAGGCCCAACTTGTATTGTGGAAGCCTGGCTAGGGAATTATGCAGGGAACCAGGCTCTATGATTACACGGACCTGAAAAAATTCATGTAAAGCGAATTGTTTACAAAAATCTATGATCGTACATGGTCTCACCTAATGTTGTCATCATAGTTAAGATATATTAGAGGTCGTTAATATTGCAATTATAGGATCCTAACCCTAAAAAACGTATAAATGCAGATTCCATTGGCTAGAATAGTAGAATCAAGTCCATTAATCCAGATTGTAAAGTGTAAAACCATGCCATGGAGTTGAAATTTGAAAACCATACCTCAGCTGGTCGCACTAGCATCTTACACCATGCACCCGCGGTCGCCGCCTCATGCCCCCACCCGCACCACATCCAACCCCCACCCACAGCGCCGCTGCCTCCTGCGGTCCTGCACCCATCCGTGGCGCCGCCTCCGGTCGCCGGCTCCTGCCGCTTTCCCCTCCCCCAGCGCCGCTAGATCATCCCCACTTGCCGCGCCGGTGGAGCTTGCTGCAGGGCTCCGCTTGAAACTGTGGAGGCAAGTGCCTCAATCTCAAGCTCCTCCAGTCCTTCGCTCCGCCGACGATGTAGGTGCCCGCCACCTCTGAGACGGAAGGACAACAGCACGTGGAGCGACTGACAGGAAACACTTACAGGTGGGTCCAGCGCTATTCGGGTGGGCTCCGCTCTGTTGGCCAGTGCTTCCCGGATTTTCTTTTTCGCCTAGGGCTTTGTTCTTTTGGGACGCCGCCGCCACCCTCCAAAGGTTCCCCCCACATGGCCGCCTCCTGCCTCCGCCGCCTCCGCCGCATCCCTCATCTCCTCCTCCAGCCCGCCGCAGCCACTCACTGCCTCTTCCCAACCCCCGCTGCCAAGGCTGCTCTGGTCACGGAGTCGTGCCCATCCGCCGAAGGACTGCTCAGCACCCTCCGCCCCGGTGAGTGTCGATTCCATCCCGTCGAGAACACGGAACCCTGTTGCTAATGGCGATTTGCTTAAGCACGGTCAGCTGTTTCATTACCGTTCAATGCTGTGTGTACTGTTCTTAAATTGAAATGAGAGGTTCATAGTTGTAGTTGGCTAGCTTGTGCCCATGATTAGGGGTGATATGCTGTTGACGTTTATCCCCCAAACTCAGGATTTTTGCTTGCTTTGAGATGGCAGTTGTTTTCTCAGCTAGATAGTTTTGACATCGGACCATAAAAAAAAACATCTTTGGTTTCTGTGATGTCATATAGCATTTTCAATTTCATGGACTGTGTTCTCAAATCAAACATAGCTATTTCTTGTTCTTTGCAAATTCATAACTGGGCTGCTGAAAGCAGAAATGAATCAAACTTATCCCCTACCACTTCTGAACAATGCCCTGGCTGTTCTAAATTTTCCAGTGCAATTAAGAGTGATACTGCTTCAGTTTCCCATTACAAGTTGCTCATAAGAAGTGTATGGTTTTGCCTTAGGTTTTGCGAGTAATGGTAACTTCAAACATCAATGGCATCACAAGCTGGATTCATCAGTTGGTGCTGTATTGATTGGACATGCAGGTATATTTTCTGTACTACTTCTGGTTACACATTTTATTATTTTGTATGCAGCCTATAAATATGTACCCCAGCTCCTCAGGTTGGTATGGCATTGTGTGAGAAATAAAGCAGAAAATTGTCCCAACTCCTAGTGTCATCCTCTCCCTCAATGAGAGTTAGAATTCTGCTACTACCAAGAGTAAGAATTCAGCGACTAACAACTTGGACGTATCAACAAGCGCTCACATGTCATCCATTAACAATATTGATGGCGATGTCCCAGAGGTGGCAGTAGTGTGCACGGACTCAGATTGGTTAGTTAGCTTGACGAGTGCCGGTAGCATGGTAGGCGCCATCCCAGAAAGCCGGCCACTGGAAAGATTCTTTGATCATGAGTGTTGCCATTAATGCCTAGGAGGGCACACAACGTCAACCTCGTCCATGGGAGAGTCAACGATCGAGTGTCGAGGGATCGGTAGATAGGGCAACACAATCTTGATCTCCGATTGGAAAGAAAGAAAACACAGCAGCAGATCTGATGATGGCCATGTGCCTGAGTGACTGTGCAATAGTCCGGCATCCACCGGCGATGGCGTGATGACTGGCCGCGCCCTACAACGATATCCTAGTGTCCCCAACGGCCTCCTTCTTGGCCAGTGGCAGCAGCAGCACTAGGGAGAGGGGAGGTGGATCGATGAGTAATGCAGCAGTCCATCAATGCCCACGGCGAGCCACCCTGATGATCTATCGCTGCTCGACACTAGGGCCAAAACCATTTTACAAGGGTGCTGGCCCTAGTGATCTCCCTGGGGGCAGCGCGGCGGCGGCAGCACAAGCCTCGGCTTAGGCTCAAAACCATAAACTCGTGATGCCATGAAGGCAGGAAGGATTGTGTATAATGTGTGGGATGTATTGCATTGAGCCTTTTGGATGGTATATATATAATATATATAGAGACTTGGGCGGGCAAGACACCTCCATGGATACATTAATACCGGATTACAATCCTAACTACCAATACAAAATATACTAACAGCCCCTCCAGACCAGCTTTGGGCTTTTAGAACAAACATAACTTTTTGCAGCCAGCCTTCGTGGCCTCCAGAAGCCAACTAAAGGATAAAACAAACAGGAGTGAACTAGGAATTTCAACGTGAATTTGGCACCCAGTCGACATAACCAAACTAAGGTACATCTTGTACCTTTGCTAGGACACCAAAATCTTGCTTGGATTAATCAATGAAACTATATGATGCCCTTCATCAAGCTATATTCACCATACTAAGCTTCACAGCTTCTCCAGTTATTATTCTTTTTCTTTTTGTTGTTGCTTTATAAAACTTGTTTGACCATTGGGTCAGTCCTTACCATTTGTTAGCTCTGTTATTACCTATGTACATGTATGACAACCTTACACTTCCATAAGTTGACTTACCTGCATACATTCCGCTTGGTGTTTTGATGTTTGAAAGAACAATATTATTTTAGTGTAAGGATATTATAAAGTTAATTTCATATCATTGTTTGCAGTACTAAATTAATCTTATTGCAGTCTTTTTTCTTGGTTTGAGCAACGGCTCTGCATTTGCCCAGGAAGACTCAGTTAGCCCAGCTGCAGCTAGTGAGCATGCTGAGGGAAATGCTCCTGGTTTACAACGGATTGAAGATGGATCAGTGGTCTCAAACGAACACACAGTCAAATGGAGAATTTACACAGATAATGGGAGGGAGTTTTTCCAGAAAGCAAGTAACACATTATCCCTAGTTTGATTTCAGATAAATTTTGGGATCTGTGACGTTTCTGAGAGAACCTACTTTTCTATAGGTTGTGTTTTTTTGTTCTGAAATTGTTTTACATATGAACAATGCAGAAGTCAAACTATTGAACACTACCCTAGTTTTCCTGTACTCGTCTGGTTTTCTGAACCTTGTCAGTGCATGTTTTGTGTTGGGAACTGAGGGTATAAGCCTTCAGTTTCACCATTAGGTCATCTGCTGTTATGTGATATTACTGTAATATCAAGTCATCTACCATATTGCTATGGACAATTATTTATACAAAGCATCAGTTTAGTAATTTTTATTAATTCGTACTTACCTTTCTATCTGTGCAAATGAACTCCAAATTTGGCTTGCTATACTTGCTACAGATTTCATAGGGTCAGCGCGACATGTTTAAGACCGTTCCATTGAAAGAACTGTTATGAACTGCATTTCCCTTGTTTCACTACCTTTTTTTTTCCCAGACCAGTAACTGAATTTCATTACCAAAGCAAAGAAATTACAGAATTTTAGCAAATAGCAGGAACGTAAACGAAAGCGTGAAACAAAACCCAGCACGTCCATGAAACTGATCACTGAGGGATCAATCCCATGAACGAAGACTACCGCCACAAATAAGACGAAACACAACGACAACCAAAACTTGATGTTATTATATTGTCCATAGCAATATAATAACAGCAAGTTCGTAGTTCACTACCTACATAGTTATTATATTGGAATTGATCTATGAAATAAAACGTGGGCTATATTTCTGTAATCAAATACCTCATGAGAGGCTGAGGAAATTAAAGTTATGATTTTGATGTTCACATTGTCTGTCTATTTTGTAGAGACAATTGGATGAGGCTGAGAAATTATTCCAGGCAGCCCTACTAGAAGCTAAGGAAGGATTTGGACTTAGAGATCCACATGTCGCGTCAGCCCTAAACAATCTGGTAATTGTTAGTTTTGTTACGTTCTGAAAACGGAAGTGCACTGTGCTGTTTTTAATCTTTCAGGCCGATCTGCAGTATTTATGTTGAATCCTTAATGAAGATGTCTGATATTATATTATTGATCATTTACCTGACAGATATGACTCTGTTGTAAAGTAAAAACATGATTCAGCTGATTTTGATAATTTTTCTGAGTTTATATGCTTTACCATAGTTCTGTTTTTTCAATTTGCATAACGAGTTTCAATTTTCTTTTTCTCTCATCTGCTGTTCTATGTTCAATCAAGCCCTTGAAGTACTGTTCTATTCTGCCAGCCTTTATTTTACCCACTGCATCATATGGGTCACACAATTGGGCAAGCTTACAAGTTTGAACTATGAGTTTAACTGGATTTTTTGCTGGTCATAAACTGCTCTTATCACTAGTCTCGGTTAAATGAATTGACTCATTTAACCTTTTTTCTTCCTGACCTTTACAGGCAGAGTTTTATAGGTTAAAGAAAGAGTATGAGAAAGCTGAACTACTATATTTGGAAGCAATTGAGATCCTGGAGGAATCATTTGGATCTGATGATATACGGTACATTAAAGACTTCATTTATTTCCTGCGACATCATGCTGAGTGTCAATTCATTGTAGATAAGCAGTATTTGTTTCGAGTTGTAAGTGTCAATTTTTCTGGATTCAGAGTTAGTTTACACCACTGTAGTCAGAGTTTAACAACTGCTGTAGTACTACTCGATTGCAAGCAATAATCTGGTCTGATCAGCGAGAATATTTGATTTGGTTACCACTTGGATATGTTTGAGCTATCAACTATCATGGACTATTATGTTATTTGGTTACTGGTACCTGGTAAAAATTGAGGAACCCAAGAGGAATTAGACTGGGATTAGCAAGGAATTGAGGGGAGGCAAGCAGAAACATGGAAGCAGGAAGATGAATCCTGAATGTTCTGTTTGATGATTTGCTCTGATCCTGCTTGATGCTTTTCTAGCTTTTCCCTTCTCCGGAGGGGTACATGGCAGCCTGCCCCAGGGACATTATATGCATGCACCCTACCTAAAAGGGTACTAAGTTTGGTTAAAGAAAATATAGTGTGTTTGATTACAGAAATAGAGTCCAGACATAGAAATTGTAGGGGTACAATTTGTTAGCCGTAGAGTAGGTTCAAGTTCAATACATACTTACAAAAGTGTACTGGAGCATAGTGCTATTACAGTTGTAGGCCTGTCGCACACACAAGTGGACTGGAGCACAGTGCCATAGAAGTTATAGGTTTGACAAACTTATAACATTTTAGCACAATAGCCATCACATTCCAAATGCAAAGTTTCAGGGATAAAGCAGCACATGTAAGGCGTTGTCTACGGCCTACAGGAAGAATGCTTGTTTCTAAATCAATTTCCTATCTATCTCAATGTGTTTCTATGCTTGATCATGTGTTGAAACACCAAATACATGGTATCCTAAATTTGGCCATTCATCAGATTTATATATTTTTTAATGTAGGGTTGGAACAGCTGTGCATAGTCTTGGAATATGCTATCATCTTCAACTCAAGCTTGCTCAAGCCCAGACATGTTATGAGGTAACCTTTTGTTGCCTCATGAGTTGTTCTTTTTTAAGCTTTTCTTCTTTTTTCAGCTTTTATAGTTTCTTCTGTAGTTTTGCTATGCAAGTATGTGTCAGTCGCTGGATCTTTGCTCTAGGTGTGAGTAGGATCCTTACTCTCATCGAGAGGATAGCACACAGAGTTGAGGCAATTTTCTAGGTTTATTTCTCACACCATGCTATGCCAACCTGAGGGGTTGGGGATACATATTTATAGGGCTGCTAACCAGCCAGCATATGCCAAGATGCTAATCTAAGATGCTAGTCTAAGATGCTGTCCTATAGATGCTAACTGCTGTCCTAAAAGTAGTCAAGGATGTTGTCCTAAAAGCAGTCAAGGATGCTGTTTACAAAGGACACAAGGACCATGTGCTGCGTACTGCAGCCCACAACCACCAGCCAACACAGAGACTTATCCATTAGTATGCAACACAGTTTGAAGAGTTTGTTTTTGTCTTTTTTGGTGAATATTGTTAGAATTAGGGTTTCATTACTTGGGCCAACCCTAACCAGAGTGGCAATATAGTTGCTATACATGGGCCTCATGGGCCTAGCCACATGGGCCTGCATTACACATACTCTAACACCCCCCGCAGTCTGAACTACCGGCGCAGCGGAGTTTGCAGACTGAACACGAAAAGAAGTACAACACACGGGCCGCCCACAGACGCAACTAGCCACTGGTGATGTTGAGGCCGGAGCGGAACTCAGTGAAGGTCGAGGACGGGAGATGTCGGCGAACTGGGAGGTAGTCGGGACATGTAGGACCCGAACAGCACCGACGGCGACCCAATCTCGGACGAAGTGTAGATCGATCTCCACATGCTTGGTCCTCTGGTGCTGTACTGGGTTGGTGGAGAGGTACACCGCACTGACGTTGTCGCAGTAGACCAGCACGCTCCGGGAGAGAGGGCTATGGAGCTTGGCGAGGAGCTGCCGGAGCCAGGAAGCCTCAGCCACGCCGTTAGCAACAGCGTGGTACTCCGCCTCAGCACTGGAGCGGGAGACGACCGACTGACGCTTGGACGACCAGGACACCAGGTTGCCGCCTAGGAAGACGGCGTAGCCGGGGGTGGAGCGGCGAGTGTCCGGACACCCGGCCAAGTCGGCGTCAGAGTAGACGACGTGCTCGGTGGAGGCCGACCATCGGTGAAGGAGACCGAAGTCGACGGTGCCACGGAGGTAGCGAAGGATCCGCTTGAGAGTGGTGAGGTATGGCTCCCGGGGATCATGCATATGGAGACATCTGCTGAACTGCATAGGTGATGTCAGGCCGGGTGAAGGTGAGGTACTGAAGTGCACCGGCAAGACTTCGATATGTAGTGGGATCTGTCACTGGGGTACCCTTAGCCTCTGATAGCTTGCCCTGTGTGTTAACCGGAGTGGAGCATATCAAGAGTGTACTGCCGCTGGTGAAGGAGTAACTCGGCAGGATGAGGCTCAACAGTGACCCCGAGGAAGTGGTGGAGCCGACCTAGATCCTTTATAGCAAGCTCTTGCTGAAGTGAGGCATGATTCGACGAAGGAGGGAGTCACTGGAGGCTGTGAGGACAATGTCATCAACATAGAGCAGCAGGTACGCAGTCTCAGCGCTAGTGAGAGATGAACAGAGAAGTGTCTGACTTGGCCTCCACAAACCCCGGGGGGCCTGCTTGAGGCCGTAGAGAGATTTGTTGAGCCGACACACCATGTCGGGACGAGAAGAGTCAACAAACCCCGTCGGTTAGCTGCAGTAGACTGTCTCAGTGAGAACGCCATGCAGGAAGGCATTCTTAACGTCCAGCTGATGCACGGGCCACCCGTGAGAGAGCCAGCGAGAGGACCGTGTGGATGGTAGCTGGCTTCACCACTGGGCTGAAAGTCTCGTCGTAGTCGACACCGGGGCGCTGAGTGAAGCCCTGGAGAACCCAGCGAGCCTTGTATCGCTCGAGAGTGCCGTCAGCCCGGCGCTTGTGAGTCCAGATCCACTTGCTGGTGACGATGCTGGAGCTCGGCGGACGGGGCACGAGATCCCACGTCTGGTTGGCGAGGAGCGCCGCGTACTCCTCTTCCATCGCGCGTCGCCAATGAGGGTCTAGCAAAGCCTCGCGAACGGAAGAGGATACCGGGGAGACCTCTGAGTCCCTGGGCATCGTCGTAAGAGCCCGAGGCAGCAGTGTACCAGCCGCCTGTTGCGTCACCATAGGGTGAACATGACGCGGGTGTCGGTGAAGAAGCGGTGAGTGGTACACCGGCATCGCGACATGAGCAACTGGGGGCCTCGGCGGCGATGTCGGTGTCGCCGGCGGGGAAGACCCCGCCGGTGGCGTAGGCGACCCTGGCGATGAGGGGGCCACCACCTGTGCCGACGGCGATAGCGGCTCCAGCCGGACATGTCGCTGGTAGACGCGTACCGGCTGGATGAAGCGTGCCGGAGGGGCCGGAGTCGGACCCGTGTCGTGCGCAGGGACCGGTCCGGAAGGTGACCCCTTGAGGCCCGGGCAGGGTACCGGCCCTGGGGTGTCACGGGGGACCGGCGAGCTGTGGCACAGCGTAGCAGTACCTGCAGGAAACACCGACAAAGGTGGCTTGACCATCGAGTCAGTGGGAAACACAGAGGAGAGGTCAAGCTTCGAGGTGGAAGCGGGAGTGGTGGTGGTGGAAAAAGGAAAAACAGGCTCATCGAACACCACATGGCGAGAAATGAGGACTCGACAAGAGGTAAGGTCATAGCATCGGTACCCCTTGTGATCCGGGGAGTACACAAGGAAGACATAGAGAGTCGAACGTGGAGCCAGCTTGTGAGGAGCCGTGGCGGTGGTGTTCGGGTAACACGCACACCCAAAGACTCAAAGGTGATCGTAGCGAGGAGGGGTACCGAAGAGAGCGTGGTGTGGTATGGGAGCTGGGCAGGCAGTGAAAGTAATGCGGTTAACGAGGTAGGTGGAGGTGTGCAAGCTCTCAGCCCAGAAGCGAGCAGGAAGCGAGGCCTGAAGTAGAAGAGTGCGCACGGTGTCGTTGGTGGCGCGAATCATGCGCTCAGCCTTGCCGTTTTCTGAGAGGAGGTATACGGGCAAGACATGCGCAACTGGACACCGTGAGAGAGAAAGAAGGCACGAGAAGTGGAGTTATCGAACTCTCGACCATTGTCACACTGGACAACCTTGACGGTGAGGCTGAACTGTGTGGACACCCAAGCGAAAAAGTGGAGGAGCGCGGGGAAAGCATCAGACTTCGCACGTAAAGGAAAAGTCCAGGAATAATGCGAATAATCATCAACCACCTCAAGATAGTATTTGTATCTTGAAATACTGATGACGAGAGATGTCCATAAGTCGCAATGTACAAGGTCAAAAATGCGGGCCGCATGAGAACAACTATGAAAAGGAAGATGAACATGACGGTCCAGTTGGCACGCATGACACAAATGCTCATCGTGAGCCCGAGTACATCGAATATCGGAACTACGACTAAGCTGCACCAGGGCATCACGTCCAGGATGGCCGAGGCGCCGGTGCCAAGTAGTGGAAGTAGTAGTGGCGAAGGCAGCTGACAAAACAGGCGAAGAAGGTGAGGCAGATGCCAGAAAGTGAAGAGTGTAAAGGGGGCTCGTACTGTCACATCGAAGCAGAGGACGCCGGGAAGCCAAATCCTTCACAGTAAGACCAGAAGAGTCAAATTCCACAGAACAAGAATTGTTAGCTGTAAAACGACGAATTGAGAGAAGGTTGTGAACCATAGAAGGTGCAACAAGAACATCAGGAAGACGAAAGGAGCCATGGGGGCTTGCGGCACCCACAGATCTGACAGGAAGACACGACCCATTGGCGACCATAATGGACGAAGGAAGAGAGGAAGACGGAGGGTGAACAGAAGAAAGTATACCAGGGTTAGGAGTGGTGTGGTAAGTAGCCCTAGAATCGACGACCCACTCCGGCCCAACAGGAGGTGTCAGGCCATGGCGCTGAAGGAGTTGGCCAAGGCCGCCTGGTCCCAACCGGTAGGCCCGGGCCACGTAGATGCGGGAGGTGCCGCCCATGGGGTCGCTGAGGGAAATCCTGGGGAAGCACCAGTGAGCATGGCCGCCGGCGGGCGAGGCTCACCACCGGGAGCCTGGAATGGCCACATGGAGATGCGCCCTGACCATGGGTTGTGGAAGGATGGCCAGGGTGCACCCCGTGGAGGTGGCAGCGCCGTGTTGCCCCCACGACCCGCACCACGTCCCCAGCCACGGCGAGGGCGGCCGCCACGACCCCCCCACCCCCGCTCGGCCCGGGGGGGGAGAGGACCAAGAAGTGACGACTGTGGTGGCGGGGCCGGACGGGACGGAGGAGTAGCTGCGAGAGCAGTCAAGGAGGACAAGGACCTCGACGTGGAGGTGGACCTAGGCTGGAGGCCCTGAGTAAGCTCCATGACAAGGTCGTCACGGACCTGCAGGAAGGTGGGGAAGGGTCGCTGCCGGGTGATCCATGACCGGAGGTAGGAGTAGCGGTCACTGAGCTCGCAGAGGACGTTGAGGACCAAAGATACGGTCCTTCACGGGCCCGCCAAGGTCGCCGAGAGAGTCTGCCATGCCCTTTATCTGGCGGCAGAACTCGCTGACAGAGATGTTGCCCTGGACGAAGGTATGGAAGCTCGCGTCGAGTCGCAGAGCCCGGGCGTCGGCGTTGCCCAGAAACTGGCCCTCGAGCGCCAGCCAGGCCCCTCGAGCGTGCGGAGTGTTGCAGATGAGGTTGTGGAGGTCGAGGGAGATCGTCCCGAGGATCCAGGAGAGGACGATGCTGTCGAGGCGCAACCACGCGGGGGTCTGGACCGCGATCGAAACGTCGTTGAGGACGTGGTCGTCGAGGGCGTAGCGGCGGAGCGTGAGGAGGACCAGGTCCCGCCACCGGGCGTAGAAAGGCGACCCGGCTCGAGGACGACCGGGACATGGAGCCGGATGTTCTGGACACCCCCGGCCTGGTAGTGGAGCTACGTCACGAGCGGGTCGGCCGGATCGTGCCAAAGAACCGCGGCGGGACACGCGGGGATCGGCCGATCCAGCGGACGTGGTCCTGACCTCGGCTGAGGCACGGAGGCCGAGGAGGTGCTCCGCGTCGGCGATCTGGCAGGCATCGGCCGCATCTCGCTCGTGCTCCCAGGCGATGGTGGCCTCACGTACGCGTACCAGGCCCTCCGCAGCAGCGGCCCAGGCAGCAACAAGGGCGGCGGCGAGGTCGGGGTTGGGCGCTGCTGCGTGGTGTGAAGTGGACGGCGGAGGTGTGGCGGGGAAGATCGAGGTGCGTAGGAGAGCGTCGTGGGCGATGCCCGGCTGCCATGGCGGCAGCGGGTCCTGCAGCCATGGCTGCGGCATCGGCGCCAGACAGGGCACCTGCGACGTCCGCAACGGCGACCTCTGCCGCAGGCAGGGCACCAATTTCGTTGCCCGCACCCACAGCCATGGCGGCGACAGCAGCGGGCGGCCCCTGCGGACCGAGCTGACTGATGGTGGGCGTGGCTGCGTGCTGGCCGGGCGGGCGAGCCCCAGGCATGGCGCCCTGCGGACACGCAGGCGTAGCCACCCGCGCGAGCTCGGCACCAGACGCGGGCGTGCCCTGCGCGAGCGGGTCCGGCGCGAGCGCGCCCCGCACGAGTGTGGCTTCAGGCGCGGGCGGACGGGCGGCTGCAGCAGTTATCTGGGCCTAGCATGAGGAGGGCGGCCAGCCATGGCTGGCGGCGTGCCGGCCGGCCGGCTAGAGGCAGGCGGCGACTGGGGCTGGAGGAGGGAGCAGAGCCCTATTTGATACCATGTTAGAATTAGGGTTTCATTACTTGGGCCAACCCTAACCAGGGTGGCAATATAGTTGCCATACATGGGCCTAGCCACATGGGCCTGCATTACACATACTCTAACAAATATCATTAAGGGTGTGTTTGGTTCGTTTCTTAGATAAGCCTGGCTAGCAAAACTAAGACAGGCTAGCTCTGGCCAGCTTTAACTAATCCAAGTAGCACATGTTTGGTTGCCTGTACTAGCTAAGCTTGGCTAAGAGTCGGTGTGTTGGGTTGTCTGGTTTAGTTTGAATAGACTCACATCTAAATTCATCCGGTAATTTTACCATCTTCTAGAACTTTAGTCGAACATGTTGTGGGCATGGTGGACGAGCAGGCCGTGGCCTAGGTCGTCGGGGTTGGAGACGAAGGACGAGCAAGAAAAAAGCTGAGCTGAGCCTGAGGAGCTAGTCCCCCCGTCCCACCGCCGGCGGCCACCCGGCCCCGGCGTCCACCAGCACCGGCCGCCGGGCTCCCCGGCGCCCGCCACTCAACGCAGCCCCACCATCCCCAGCCCACCTCTCCCCTCGCTCCGTCCCCTGCTCCGCATCTCAGCTTCGGTGACCGCGCCATGGAACGGGGGTCTCCGTCTCGCCGCGCCTTGGAGGGCATGGCCGAGGATGAAGACGAAGTTGCTCTGGTCGCACGCCTGCCGCCGCTCCGAGGGCATGGCGTCCATGGCCGGGGGCCCCGCAAGCAGCATCGTAGGCGTCGCCGTGGGGGCTCCAGGGGCGCCATCCGTCGCCGCTCGGGAGCCGATCCGGTGCAAACCGCGACGCCCTTCCTCATCGCCGCCGTCTTTGTTCCCGTGGAGGCGTGGATCCGAGGACGGCTGCCACAGACCCAAGGACGAAGGACGGACGAACGGAGGGAGCTCGCTGCCAACACGGGATGGCGAGCGGAGGTGAGGGGAGGGATGGCGTATGGGGCCGCCGGGGCCGTCGCCTGGAGGCAGCGAGGGCGCCAGCCAAGTCCGAGTCGGGAAGTGGAGGTGAGGGAAGCGAGGTGCACGAGGCATCCGGCGGAGGTGAGTGGAGCGCGGGGTATGACACGAGACGGAGCCAGGCTTGCGGGGAACGGCCAAATCGGTCGTTTCCAGGAAGCCACCCAAATCGTTCGATTTGGGCTTGCTGGAGCCTGGCTAACAGGCCATCCA
>Ga0182004_10001901_pt1 | contig 15861 bp, 4 predicted proteins | sample Sormic07211540_1_FD_120479 | JGI IMG/M metagenome (GOLD analysis project Ga0182004, IMG submission 120479) | Endophyte microbial communities from Sorghum bicolor roots, Mead, Nebraska, USA - 072115-40_1 MetaG | ecosystem: Host-associated > Plants > Roots > Unclassified | place: USA: Nebraska...
GACACAAAGTTACGGTGGAGCTCTTCTCTTTATTTCTTATTTCTGATCTCAATTACATCGGGTGCTCCTCCAAATATATAGTCCAGTGAATACTCCATATACGGTATGATAGTTCTAATTTGGACTAGTATGAGTCCATATCCTTCTAGGATAGGAAAACCTGAAACTTGCTTAAACTAGTCCAGACTTTTCCTAAAGTGTTTAGTTTCCTAACAGAAACAAAGCATTAGTCCATTTCAGTACCCGCTTGCATCCCTTGCATTTCGCGGGAGCAAAGAAATTACCAACACAGCAACGGAGGCCCAGCCATTTCAATTCAAATCACGGCATCCCGCCTCGTCCTCCCCGTCCCGGCGTCCTGGCCGTGGCGTAGGTGTTGAGACGCCGCAGCACATCCTCCAGCAGCGCGCCCACGGCCTCGTACGAGGATCCTCCCGCCTCCACCGCGCGCCGCGCGCGCTCGCCGACCTCCCGCGCCCTCCCCCGCAGCGCCTCGCCCGCCATCGCGCTGCGCACCCGCTCCGCCACTGCCTCCCTGCCCACCACCACCCCGCCCAGCGCCTCGCCTCCCCACACGTACCCCCTCTCCGCGCCCATGGAGACGCCCGTGCCCGCGAGCCCCACCACCAGCGCCTCGTTGTAGAACTGCTCCGCGAACACCGGCCACGCCAGCACCGGGACGCCCGCCGCCGCCGCCTCGGTCACCGCACCCCACCCGCAGTGCGTCACGAACGCGCCCACCGCCGCGTGCCGCAGCACCGCTACCTGCGGCGCCCACCCCCTGACCACCAGCCCGCGGCCCGGCGCCGCGCCGTCGATGTCCGGGAGCGGCGGCGGCGCGTTCTTGTCCCCGACGACCCACACGAAGTTCGCGCCGGAGTCCGCGAGGCCCATGCCGAGCTCGGCCACCTGATCCCGCGGGAACCGGGTGAGGCTGCCGAAGCAGACGTAGACCACCGACCGGGCGGGTTTCGTGTCCAGCCACCTCAGCACGCGCGCGGCCTCGACGGCCGTTTCGGCCTCCCCGCCGCGGCCGCGCTCCAGGGTGTCGTCGCCGTTGCCGTTGACGAGGCAGACCGGCCCGACGGCGAACACCGGCTTCCCCGTGTCCTTCTCGTAGTGTTCGATGTACCTCTGCTCGAGGTCAGCGAAGGAGTTGACGACCCACCCGGTCGTGGCGCGCTCGGCGTCGAACATGCGGTTCAAGAACTCACGCGAGTCCGCGCCCGGGAGCGTCGCCTCGGCGAGCCTCGACCTGGTGAGCCGCACCGCGTCGGGGAGGCCCGGGACGAGGAACGGCTCTGTGTCGGACGCCACGCCATTCTGCGGGCTGTGGAGCAGCAGAGCACGCTGCACCGAGAGCGCGAAGCACCCCGTGCCGGTGAACGCGTACCGCGGGATGCCGAGCTCCGAGGCGGCAGTGGCTGCCCACGGGAGGACGCCGTCGAACACGACGGCGTCGGCAGGCTGGCGGCGCAGGAGATCAGCGAAGAGCGGCGCGAGAAGGTCAACGGCGATGGCGAAAGGCCCGGCGAGCTCGCGGTTGGGAAGGTCGTCGGCGCTCTCGTGACCACCCGTGAGCCCAGCGGCCTCTGCGGGCAGCGTGAGCGCGATGATACGGATGCGGAGGCCCGCGGCGGCCGCGCGGGCGACGGGGCCACCGAGCCTTGCGGCGTTGGCGCGCGTGAGGACGAGCGTGGCGTCGGCGCCACGGGACGCGAAGAGGCGGGCGAGGTCGGCCATCGGCAGCGCGTGGCCCGGCGTCGGGAACGGGATGAAGTACATGCGCGGCGCCGCTGTGCCCCTCGACGATGCTATGGACGATGACGGCCGCATGGCGCTGATCGGCACGAGGAGAGCTGCGATGGCAGTGGTGGTCGAAAGACCAGGGTCCAACCGTGCACGGTGAGTGGCATATGCAAATGCGTAACGGTCATATATAGTGGCGATGTACGCCTTCTGAAACACAAAGATGATGTGATGTACTGATGTCCTTTGCAAGGGCAAAGAAAAGATGGTGTACGATTACAATCCTATAACTGTCCGTTAAGTTTGTTAAAGGACATGCATATTGCATTTCTTGCCTCTGCCAATCTCAGGGCTCAGGTACACCATAAAAATCCAGAGACAATTAGAGATTTTTTCCCCCGTCATCCTTGCTGTGAGTGATAATAATTTCTGGTCAGTCATGAGTCATGACGTTCCTTTTGCTGGTTTGACTAGAGACCAATATTCAGCACAAAACACACAACAATTGGATTTTTCAGTAATTCCCTGTAAAACTGAATCAACGAATAGCTTACGGAGAAGACAGTTTAGCTTACCAGTGGTGTTGAGGGTTGCACAGCTGATTTGCTGTGTTTTATGATAACAGCTTCAAACACATATGCGCTAGTATACATTTAACATAGAGATCATCTGATAACTCTTGCTATTTATTATTCATTTATCTGTAACCAGACAACAAAAGATAATACATCCATTTGAAGTACATTACAGTCAAAACACAAGGGCAAACGACCCTGTTCACTATGACCTATATGACCCACTATAGGGGATGAAAGGGCAGGGAATGTGGATGCAGATTGGAGCCCTCGAACAAACAGCAACATTTTGTCTAGGATTTCTACCACTTAAGCCACAGCAGGCATATCCTTGAGCCAGGGGTCAAGGGGCTTCCCAATGGAGTAAACAATGAAGCCAATCTCCCGCATCTTCTCAGCATCAATTACATTGCGGCCATCGAACAAGAACGCAGGCTTCTGCATGCTGTCATAGATCTTCTTGTAGTCGAGAGCCTTGAACTCATCCCACTCAGTCAGGATGCAGATACCATGTGCGCCCTTGGTGGCTTCATACGGATCCCAGGTCACAGAGACCTGCTTCACTGCAGTTGGGCTCATTGGCTGCAGGTGGATTGGGTGGTCCCAGTCGAACTTGTTCATTGCAAGATCACGCTGGATCTGGTCCTCAGTCACTTGTGGATCATAGATGCTAATCTTGGCCTTGTCTCCAAGAAGGCCCTTGCAGACATCAATGGCCGCCGTCTCCCTCGTGTCACCAGTGTCCTTCTTGAATGCAAAGCCAAGCACTGCAATCTTCTTTCCAGATACAGTGTTGAACATGGAAGACACCACACGGTTTACGAATCTGCTCTTCTGGTAGTCGTTAATCTTGATAACCTGTTTCCAGTAGTTAGCGACCTCAGGCAGTCCATTGCACTCGCAGATGTACACAAGGTTGAGGATATCCTTCTGGAAGCAGGAGCCTCCAAAACCAACACTAGCATTCAAGAATCTGGGTCCGATCCTCGAGTCCTTGCCTACAGCATAGGCTACCTCTGCCACATTGGCACCAGTAGCCTCACACAGAGCTGAGATCGCATTCACTGAAGAGATCCTCTGAGCCAAGAAGGCATTTGCTGCAAGCTTGGACAGCTCAGCTGACCATAGGTTGGTTGTGAGAATGCGATCCTCGGGGACCCAATTGGCATAGACATCCTTCAGAGCCTTAACAGCCTTCTGGCCTTCTGGAGTCTCCCGACCACCGATGAGCACACGATCAGGCTTGAAAAGGTCCTCAATTGCTGTGCCCTCTGCAAGGAACTCTGGGTTTGAGAGGATCTGGAAGTTAATTCCCTTACTATTGTGTGTCAAGATCTTCTCAATGGCCTCAGCAGTCTTGACAGGGACAGTGGACTTCTCAACAACAATCTTGTCAGACTTGGCCACATCTGCTATCATGCGGGCTGCACTCTCCCAGTAGGTTAGATCTGCAGCTTTGCCAGCCCCAAGACCACGGGTCTTCGTTGGCGTGTTGACAGAGACAAAGATGATATCAGCCTCAGCAACATGCTTCTCAATGTCATTGCTGAAAAATAGGTTCCTGCCACGGCACTGCTTGACCACATCATCAAGGCCTGGCTCATAAATTGGGAGCTGGTCGCTGTTCCATGCTGCAATGCGTGGAACTGAGATGTCGACAACACAAACTTCAATAGCAGGGCATTTCAGTGCAATGACAGCCATGGTTGGGCCACCGACATATCCAGCACCAAGACAGCATATCTTCACCATCTTGCTAAGTGTGACTGCATGTGGAATATGACAATAACAGCAATTAGTTATGTTAGTAAGCATGCCTCACTGCAACAAGAGCATAGTTGCCATGATGTATATTATGCACAAAGACTCAAAAATAATGGCTCTCTCAGATATTTCCAGAAAAAGACTTTTTGTGCTGTAAAAGAAGTACTAGGTCGATTAAATTAATTCAGATAACGGCAGTTAACCGTACAAGTTTCTGGGGTTGCCGTTACCCGTTAGCATTCACAAATCAGTTTATTTGCTGAAAAGCCGGTAACGACAAATAATGAGATGACAAGAGCTTAAAACCAAAATAATAATACTGTGACAAGTGGTGTACAATGTGCATCGATCTAACAGCAGCTGACATGCACACTACTGAAGCATACCAAACCGGTTGACTTTTGTCAACAGATATCAGTCAATGAAATTGTTGCTACAAGCCACTGATAGTCTGATACTGCCAACACTGCCAGTAGCAATCATCATGGGCATGCCAGCTATGGTTTATATTATGCACAAAGACTCAAAATTAATGGCTCTCTCAGATATTTCCCAAAAAAAAAAACTTTTTGAGCTGTAAAAGAAGTACTAAGTCGAATAAATTATTTCATATAACGGCAGTTAACTATCCAAGTTTCTGGGGTTGCCGTTACCCGTTAGCATTCACAAATCAGTTTATTTGCTGAAAAGCCGCTAGCGACAAATAATAAATGATTAACGACAACATCTTAAAACCAAAATAATAATACTGTGACAAGTGGTGTACAATGTGCACGATCTAACAACAGCGGACATGCACACTACTGAAGCATACCAATCTGGTTGACTTTTGTCAACAGAGATCATCAGTCAAAAAAATTTTGTTGCTACAACCACTTATACTGCCAACATTGCCACTAGCAAATCTTTGTGGGCGTGCCGGCTCATATACATACTTCAGATTACCCATTGCAAACCAAAAACAGTAGCTGAGTAAGGAACCCTGAGCACATAACATATTTTGAAAAGAAAATGGCCGTATAAGCCATTCAATGAATTCAGTGCACAGTTGTGTTGAAGACTCGTGATCAACGCCAATGATCACTGCAGTAGTTTGACGTGGTGATGCCCAGTAGAGATCTGACATTTGGTGATAAATAAAAAAACTAAACGTATGACCAGTCTTCCCTGGCTCCCTGCTCAATGGCATTTGACAATACATACTGACGACGACCATTTCCTCCTCGCCAATTTTTCTAGAGACCAAAACAAAGTAAAGAAATACTAGAACGCGGCCTGGATCCTATTACGGTCCCCTAAGGTGTAGGAGTATAAGCGATCTCCTGATTCTAATCGATCGAAAAACAGACGCTGATCGTTGGGGTTGAGTACTAGAGTCGACCCCGCGCCTTAGACAGCACGCAGCAAACAAATCTGAACAAGTGCCAGAGGGTGAGTGGTTCCGATTTGAGTGCTCGGTCACAGCAAAGAGAGGATTTCCTCAGCAAAAACGGGACTGGGCTGGCTACTGCCTACGCGGAATTGCCGGGACAGAGAAAGGATCCGAGAACAGAGACGGAGAGAGGTATACCTCCTGATGTCCTTGCCAATCCGATTCCGGCGGCCTCTCCGCCCTCTCGCCTCGCCGCGAGATCTGGATCTGGGTGAGGAGGGAGTTGGAGACTGGAGAGGAAGAGGAGTTTCCTGTCTCTCTGTCTGTCCTGGGGAGAGGGGAGGGAAGGAGCCGGTTAAATAGGAGGGTGCGTGCGAACGCAACGAACCTACGCCTACGGCCTTTTTTTTCCACACATCGCACGAGGTGTGTGAGGTGAGGTGGGGGCCCACGAACCGGGCGGGGCCAAGCTGACCCACCGACTGCCAATAGAACCATTCACGACTGCTTCGGTTGCACGCCTTGCGGTCGGTCTCTACCGGCAATGGCGTGCAGGGCAGACTGTTGGTAAAAAGGATGGTGCGACGGCACCAGCTGGGAAACGACTAGATGAGGTGTTATTTTCATATTAGTACTAGTATTATGTAGGATCAGATTCTTTATTTGCTTATTATACCTTTGCAAGGTGTGCGTGTTTGCTTGTTACGCTCGCCTCGTAGAGAAAGAAACGGTCGAAAAAGAAATCTCTTCAGCGATGGTTTTATACGTCTCACCGTTTATGGTTTTACAGCGAGAAATGGACCTTACATTATCTAAAACCGTATTATAATTCATAAATATAGCTCGTTTGGTGTAACTCTGGCACCGAGTTCGACAATGTTTCAAACCAGGTCACACCAAATGGCAAAAAAAGTTAGAGCTATTTTTATCTACGGAAAAAAGTGTTTATGTTCCAACTTTCAACTTTGAACAACCTTTTAGAAACCACTATGGAGGAGCTGTCGAGACCTGCTCCTCTAGCTCCTCTCCATTTTCAGTTAAAAATTTGTCAAATCAGAAGCTGCTACAATAAATATTATATGGTTACATAATAATGTACAAGACATGCGCAAACAGAGCCAGAGCCAAATCAAAGAAGCAGTACGGAGCAGAGCTACGACCGATGTTTTTGAGAATTTCAATGGAAAAAACATTCTATAATGCTAATTGTTTCTAATGATCTCACCTATTTTCAGACAAACCTTATGATTAATTGGCCTGGATTCACCCGAGACTTAGGCCTTGTTTAGTTCGTTTGGATTCACCCGAGACTTAGGCCTGGTTTAGTTCGTTCCAAAAACCAAAAACTTTTCAAGATTCTCCGTCACATCGAATCTTACGACACATGCATGGAGCACTAAATATAAACAAAATTAAAAACTAATTGCACAGTTTACCTGTAAATCGCGAGATGAATCTTTTAAGCCTAGTTACTTCGTGATTGGACAATGTTTGTCAAACAAAAACGAAAGTGCTATAATTTCGAAAACAAAAAAAATTTCGGAACTAAACAAGGCCTTAGTTAAAACGCTATCTGGATCGTTCGTATTTAAAAGCATTCTTGCTGATTATGATTCTATCACCATTAATGGAAAGGATTTGCTATCAAAAAAATGATTCTGGATGATCTAACCCCAAACGGTTAGAGTACCGTAGCAGCATATACATGTCCTTGTTGGATTCTAATCCTGTCTTTAATTTGTGCTTATATTGCGAAGCAACCAAAGCTAACCAGCAATTTTTTGGTGCTACAGTACTACATTGACACTACAGCGGGACCAGCAAATTTTGGCCAAATTTGGCATGGAAAACCTGAAACTGGACCGAGGCGCACTACATTGACACAAACAGCGGCTAGCAAGACCAACAAGTTTTGGCCGGCATGGAAAACAACTGGACAAAGGCGAACTAGTTGCCAAAAGTTCGGTCCTGATTGGGTTGGTAAGCAGAAGTCCATAATACCTTTGACTCTCGTGAGCATCTGGTGTCGGTGTGCACTGTGCAGCGCGCGGTTTGTCCGCGAACCGCGTCGTTTGCCGTGGCGGGCTTCGGCCGCGGCCATCGCGTTTCGACGGACCGGATGGCACGCGCGCGGCTCCGCCCGGGAGCCGTACGCCATGCGTGACAGCGTGAGAGCGCGGGCGGACGCGCATCCGGCATCCAACAGGGACAGGGCAGGCCTGCCTAGAAGCCACGGCAAGTCGGTACAGCCTGTACAGGGCAGCTGACCGCGGTACCGGTGTGGTGTGTGACCGTGTGGGAGCGGGCGCCGTGCCAGTTGGCGCAAGGCGGAGGCCTCCGGGCCTGCGATTAGTGGATTAGGCCGTGCGAGCTGACTTCACGTGCTCGTCCCGTCGTCCGTGTCGCGTCGCGTGGGTTTTCTGATGGAAGAGGCCCATATACGCCTGGGCAATTGGCTTTTCACTTGGATGGGCCGGAACCGGATATTGTTTGCAGCCTCCCCCAAAAGGGTTCATAATGTACAGTACCTTTTCCTTTTTTTTTTATCTGATCTAAAAATGTCCTTTCCATCCCCTCATCTAGTCACATAGTCCGACTCTGATCCCGCAGCTTTCAAAACCATTTACCTTAGAGATTGGAGATGAAAAATTTTTGGGTGTCACATCGGATATGTCGCAAAGATGTCGGGAAATGTTTTTATAAACTAATAAAAAAACAAATTACATAGCTCGTCTGGAAATTGCAAGACAAATCTATTAAGCATAATTAATCTGTCATTAGTACATGTGGGTTACTGTAGCACTTAAAGCTAATCATAGACTAACTAAGCTTAAAAGATTCGTCTCGCGATTCTCAACCAAACTGTGTAATTAGTTTATTTTTTATCTATATTTAATGTTCTATTAATGTGTCCAAAGATTCGATGGGATGGATGAAAAATTTTTGGGTGGGAAACTAAACAGGGCCTTACATAGACCTGTTTTAGTTCACCCCTAAAACAAAAAACTTTTCAAGATTCCTGTCACATTGAATCTTGCGCCACATACATAGAGCATTAAATATTAAATATAAATGAAAACAAAAACTAATTGTACAGTTTGCCTGTAAATTATGAGACGGATCTTTTAAGCCTGATTACTCTATGATTGGACAATATTTGTCAAATAAAAACGAAAGTGCTACAGTGTTAGAATCCAAAAAAAAATGGATCTAAACAAGGCCATAATTTAGATGCTGGTTTTGTCTATTGTGGCACCACATTAGCTACGAGGACGATAAAATCAAACTACATTGATAGTTCAATGATATTTTTCCAAAAATAAACTTATTTGAATATTTTTTGTCTATAAACTATGCAAATAAAAAACATAAAATTCGCTTCCATATTTTAAAAATAATTAAAAATTAGCCAACAAAATATCAAAACAAAAATTATACTTTGCTAGAATCATGCTTGATCTTAGGTCAGTCTTAATGCGGGTTCTATGTAAGTTTCATACATATTAAATAGGGTGCCACATCATTGGAAATAGAGCTTTTACATGGGCCTTGTTTAGAGCATCTCCAAGAGACTTTGTATATTCTTCCTAAATGCTAGGAATTGCAATTTTGGTGAAAAATTACCCTCCAACAGCTTCTCTAAATGGTCATCCAAATATAGCCATTGTCTATTCCGGGTTTTTCGCTAGCCAAATATAGAAGACGAGAATGACTTTTAGAGTGCGCATGAGATTTAGCAAAACTGTTGGAAAGTAAAAAAGTATAGAAAACTATTTTTATGCAAATGACTCTCTAAATAATGATTTATAGAGTGAGATTTACAAAAGCTCTTGGAGATGCTCTTAGTTCCTCAAAATTTTTGTAAAATTTTTCAGATTCTCCATCACATCGAATTTTTAGACGTATGCATGGAGTATTAAATATAAATGAAAATAAAAACTAATTACAGAGTTTGGTCGAAATTGACGAGACGAATCTTTTGAGCCTAGTTAGTCTATGATTGGACAATATTTGTCACATACAAACGAAATAGATACTGTAGCAATTTTGCAAAAAATTTGGAAAGTAAACAAGGCCATGTATTGAGAAAGAAAGAGAAGGAGAAATGTTTTATGGGGACGAAACGAGTGAGCCGTGTATCCAAAACATAGGAAAACCAATCGTTTCAACCAAGGTGCGCCATGGTCTCCTCCGCTGGGCGAGGTCCTTCACCGCGAATAAGGTCGTTTGCGCACGAGCGAGCGCGATACGGATCGAGCGCGATACGGATAGGAACCGACCACGGGTGTGAGCTTCGTCAGATGCGGTTCCGCTGGCCACGAGCGCGAGCGGGCGTGCTCTGTCCAGGCGCACCTTCGTTGGTGAGCGAGGAAGAGAGAGAGACCGGTGGAACGCATAAAAGTCTAAAATAACCTTACGAAAATGTGTAATAAAAATATGCACTAAGAGAAATCCGTTTTATGTAGTTTTGTGTCTTGAAATTGGAAGGTAACACCTTCTACTGAGACTGGCTTTATATGGAATAGTGCCTAGCTTAAAATTATATGAATATTCTATGATTTTCTTAATTTGTGTGTTATTTGCTATGCTCACATTATCTATTTTAACTAGTCTACGTCGACAATAGAACATGACAAAAGTGACACTTTTTGTTAGTCTATTGTAACTATTATCTATTTTAACTAGTCTACGTCAACAATAGAACATGACAAAAGTGACACTTTTTGCTTAGTCTATTGTAACTATTGATTGAATAGTTGAGGAGGGTAAAAATACTTTTTGCTTTTTCCCCTGACCTCCTAAATCTACCAACAATTCCTTTTCTGCCCCCTCATACGAGAGTCGGAGATTGTACTCGAATATAATTATACGTAGTTTTGATTTTGAAAGAAACCGGGATTATACATATGTTCTACGTTCACCATCACTACACAGAACCCTATTCAATAATCCTGTCCCCATTTCTAATTGCCTGAGTGTTAGTACTCCGCACTCGATGCCGCGTTCGCGTTGCGGTGAATTTTAAACTATGGATCTGTTTTCTTTACTAAATTTTAGCTACTCTTGAAATGGAACTAAATTATTTTAATTTTTTTAGTCAAGTTGTTTGGAACTTTACTAAGGTTTAGTTAGTTCAGCCACCGATCGAACGCTTCCTCCTGCGAAGCGATCGCCTGAATTTCCGCCACGGTCCGGCGCCGTTCGGCGGCAATCCACGTCTCTGGTACCGGAGAAGGCGGAGATCCGGTCGGCGAGCACGGCCGCGCCGCCACGGTGCGCTCCGACCGGACGCAACGACCGGAGTACCGAACCTGCCCAACCCACCGACGACGCGGCAAGTGAAATCCGCCTCCGCGAGCGCCCCTGTGACAGACTGACAGGGTGACTCCGTGACCGTGAGTGCCTACCCGCCGACTCCCACTCGGCCACTCCTCCAAGTCTCCCACAGTCCCACTCCCACTACGCCACTACCCCATCCCGGTGCGGCGCCACCTTCCCCTTCCGGCACTCCCCTTCTCGTCTCTTATGGTGCCCGGCCGCGCGCTGCGCCAGTACTAGCGCACCGTCCCCTCCTCAGCCATGGCCGCGGCGTCGTTCGCGCGCGCCTTATCTCTCCACGTTCTCCTCCTCTTCCTCCTGGCTGGCTCGGCGCTCGGCAAGACGGTGAAGAGAGACGGTACGTGACTGTTCCTTCCCCCTTTTGCCACACCCTCCGATCCCGTCCGCGAACTCCTGGCTGCTCACTGCGAGTCGGCGTTTTAGAAGAAAGATTGATTCTTTTGTGCGCGCCATTGGAGATCTGAACCCAGCCTTCCATCCGGAGCCATGCGTTTCCCTGCTCAGTGGCGCTGAATTGGGCGTCTGTTCTACTTGTACGGCCGTACGAGTAGCATTGGCCTCCCTTGCAGTCACGGGCTCGGCTGTGCATTTCTGGAGACGCGTGATATATAATTGTTCTTGCATAAACTCTGGCGCAACACTGTTGGATCCATTTATTAGTATCTCAATTAAGATGTAAATTGGTTTCATATGTGGTAATTTTAGTTCTTATGTATAATAGCATATACTCTCTGCAGAATTTGGGCCCAACAGTTCCAAGGGGGTGATTGCTGAGACTTTGTGATTGAGTTGTAACTGAACTAATGTTCATAAATTCATGATAGTTAACGTGCACTATGTAGTGTTGTGGTTCCTGATTGCTTGAGTACTCGGGACAGTAGTTGTGCTTTGCAGACATTGCTCACAGTTAGCAATGTTTGTAAACTGTTCAGTAGGTGCTCAGTGCTTAAGTACTGGAACTAAAATCAGTCAATTTTATGCAGTGAAAGCATTGAATGAGATCAAATCTTCACTAGGCTGGAGAGTTGTATACTCATGGGTCGGCGATGATCCTTGTGGGCATGGTGATCTACCCCCCTGGTCCGGTGTGACATGTTCTCAGCAAGGGGATTACAGAGTCGTGACAGAACTGTAAGAACCATTTTGCCATTTTCTTGATTGTACCTTGTCTCCTGGGCTCCTGGTATGGATGAGCATTTGGAAGTTATTTTATGGTTGCAAAGTTTATTTCCAGAGATAAAAAAGGTGTAAGACTTGAAGCCTTAAAAGTATTTTTTTTTTGTTTTGCTCCAACACAGGAAAGTCTTTATCACCTAGTAAATTGAGAAGGCTCCTGGCCTTGCAAATATTGTCACAAAACTATTTGGCTACACACATTTTTTTCTCGAACACGCAGGAGCGCTGCGTATCATTGTATTAATAGAAGAAGAGAGAGTCATACATAGACCCAGACCCACACTACAAGGAGACTAAATCGCTGGTTTAAAAATAAAATGACGACCCGACCACTATAGTAGTCCTTTAGACTGCTCCTCCGGTAGTGAGCAGGGAGATCCCCTTAGCTCCTGCCAGGCTCCACCAATGGGCCTCTTCCCTTGCCAAAGGCAGCATATTAACATTTGGGGTTGCACCATTGAAGACACAATCATTTCTGTGCCGCCAGATGCTCCAGGCTCCCAAAATGACTAGAGAGTTTTCAGACCCTTCCTCAAATCTCCACTAGCCGAATTATCAACTTTTCTCCACCATTCGTATCTCCATGCTGCAGCCATTTGTTATGGCTTTTGTTAAAGCTACATCCCCCCACCCACCCACCCACCCACAACACACACACACACACACAAAAGAAAAAGAAAACTGTTGTTAGAACGAGGCAGCATTACCTACTTTCTTACTCCGTGGATATTTCATGGTTGGAAATAAATAAGATAATTTGCAATTTACCTACTATACATGTGTTTCTTACTCTATGAATTGCAAAATCATGTTTACTGTTTGTCTGAATGTTCATGCATCATTAATCGTTTTTACACACACATGCCTGAATGCCATATTGTGTATCTTATTTCAGGGAAGTCTATGCCGTATCAATAGTTGGTCCTTTCCCAACAGCAGTAACTAACCTGTTGGATCTAAGAAGATTGTAAGAACCTTTTCCTTGTCAGTCCTGTTTTATTAATATGTTCGATATTAGCATCTAGGAGCACATGGCTGTTTATGTTTTCATGATTATTTGATATAAACTGATTGGGTCCATGCTCTTCATATACCTGTTGTTAAATGTCTGTTGGTTTTAAGACAGCCATTTGGTGGTAAGATACTAAGAGCACAGAACAAGTTATCTGATAGATTTATACACTCTTGTAAAAAGAAGCATTGAAGTTCCATGTCTGCTGTGCTATGTCCCTGAGTTTGGATAGATCATTTGCCGCAAGGGAAAGCTAGATTTACCCATTAACCATCATCATTTATTAATTTAACTATGCCAGCTTCTGTTTTGTTTATTTCTCTGAGTTGCACATTTTATTTTCTGTCAAAAAAAAATACCACTAATTGAAGGCGGTCTTATTATTGAATGACCTTGTGAAGGGCTGCAGTAGAACAACTTTGTGATTTTGACCAGTATGTAACTTAACTATTCAATTAATAGGGATCTCCACAATAACAAGTTGACAGGGCCAATTCCCCCACAGATTGGACGGTTGAAACATCTCAGGATATTGTAAGTATGGATTATCTTTGTTCATACTGAAGTATATGCGTTCAGGTCAAGATGTTTGCACTTTAGAGCATTTCAGTTCTTGCAACATTGAACATAAGTTTCTTTATTCTCTGCAATCCTTCAATGTACTCAGATACTGATAGCTATTGAATCAATGCTGCACTAGTACTACTTTCATGCCCTTAGTCCATGGCTAATTTGAGTATAGTTGTTCTTCATCTGTTCTTCATCTAAGCAAGTGTTCTTGTAAACTCAGGAACCTGAGGTGGAATAAGCTTCAAGATGTGCTTCCACCTGAAATAGGTGAACTGAAGAAACTGACACACTTGTAAGTTCATTTTTAGAATGTACTGAGTTTATATGGATAGATAAATGGCTCACTTCTGATTTCTCTAAGTGTTATTGGGAATGTTTAGGTATTTGAGCTTCAATAACTTCAAAGGCGAGATTCCAGTGGAGCTTGCAAACCTGCCAGAACTTCGTTATCTTTATCTTCATGAGAACCGCTTCACAGGGCGAATCCCCCCTGAACTTGGAACTCTAAAGAACCTACGTCACCTGTAAACATCCTACTTGAAACTTCTATTTCTTGTTCACCTTTAGAAGGAAAACCAAGTCATGTTCACTACCTCAAGTAACATGTTACTTGGTTCCTTCTATTTCTTGTTCCTTTAGAAGGAAAACCAAGTCATATTTACTACCTCAATTATAACCATCCTGGTTTGTGAGATGTCGTGGCAAATAATAAATTCTCCTTTTGCAGTGATGTTGGCAACAACCACCTGACAGGCACTCTCAGGGATTTTATCGGCAATGGGAATGGCTTCCCTTCCCTGAGAAATCTGTATGTCACAATATAAAATGCTACCAAATTCATCCTTCTCTCGTGAATGGCGAGTGCTGTCTTTGCTGACTGCTAAGTTTTGTCTCTCAGATACCTGAACAACAATGAATTGACTGGTGTGCTGCCAGATCAGATTGCAAATTTGACAAACCTTGAGATTTTGTAAGTCTTCTCTGAAGCTGAAGATTTTATCGCATTAAGACCTGTCATCATATTTTCCCTTGAAAAATAAGAAATACTAGATCATCTGATCATCCTTGTACCTTCAGGCACTTGTCCAATAATAAGATGATCGGATCAATATCGCCTAAGCTAGTTCACATTCCAAGGCTGATCTATTTGTGAGTCTCGCTGCTTAAACCTTACCTGAATTCTCTATGGGAGGAAGGATCATTTAGTGTTCTTTTGGTTCTCATGTTTTCATATTACAATGGTTTGTGGTAGGTACTTAGACAATAACAACTTCATTGGGAGGATACCCGAAGGGTTGTACAGGCATCCATTTCTGAAGGAGCTGTAAGTTGGCTTCATAATCTCAATTATATATTATTTTCAGAAAGGTTTCTATTTTACTTCTACTTTACATTTATTGAAGTACATCTATGCCCTTGCTGCAGGTACATCGAAGGAAATCACTTCAGACCAGGAACTAGATCAAAAGGAACACACAAGGTGCTGGAATTGCCTGATGCTGACATTTTAGTTTAGCAAGCTCGTTTGGGGACCTGAGGTCTTGGCGTCCTGCAGTAGACTACTGCCGCTACCACGATTATTTTTAGGGCATATATGTAGCTATGTTTGTCACTGAACTGTTCAGTGGCAAAATTACATTTGAAAAAGTCTCTTGCAAAAAAGAGAGAGGAAAAACAGTGAATAGTAGAGGCCACTGTCACACTGCCGACATTATTAGATGTGAGTGTACAGGTTGTATTGTTTACCCTGTATCTTTGCTGTATGATGGAGATGCTCGTCAGATGTAACGCCAGCACATCGCATGGCACCGACAGTCCTGGTACAACCAGTGGCCAATGATATTTTTGTTACACACTGGGTATGATCTGGCCTTTTTTGGAAGCAAATTTGGTGCCACCAACACTTGAAAGCGTGGGCATGTGGGGAGGAGAATCTGCTGATACCAGGCTGGATCTGCCCAAGAAAAGATCAGGCAGAATAACTGCATTCCGGACATGCTCTCCATTTATGAACAGAAGTTGGGTTAACTCAGGAGAAGTTAAGGTAGTGGATGCGGTTGAGGAAAATAAGTAAATACATAACTGAAAGAAACCAGAGCCTTTTTTGCTAAAAAAAATGGAGAAACTAGGGCCTTGTTTAGTTCCAAAATTTTTGGCAAAATGAGCACTGTAGCAATTTTGTTTGTATTTGATAAATATTGTCCAATCATGGACTAACTAGGCTCAAAAGATTTGTCTCGTCAATTTCGACCAAACTGTGCAATTAGTTTTTATTTTTATCTATATTTAATACTTCATGCATA
>Ga0182004_10001902_pt1 | contig 15860 bp, 15 predicted proteins | sample Sormic07211540_1_FD_120479 | JGI IMG/M metagenome (GOLD analysis project Ga0182004, IMG submission 120479) | Endophyte microbial communities from Sorghum bicolor roots, Mead, Nebraska, USA - 072115-40_1 MetaG | ecosystem: Host-associated > Plants > Roots > Unclassified | place: USA: Nebraska...
GGTTTCTCCATTGATTCTGGCTACTTTTTAGGTCTAGCAATAGTTAAACGTCTATTTGATTGAGTTATCATAGCTCTAAGCTATTAATGACATTGTTTTTACATTACTGAATTTTTCAGCTAATGAGATTGTGCACTAAATCTGAAGGATGCCTGATAATTTATTGATTTGGTTACTACATGCAGTAAAATTGGGAACCTTTAATAGGTGTGTCCATGGCAGTGACACAGGTAAGTGAGATGGTTGGGATGGAGTGAGGTACGGTCTCAGATAACAGGGGTGATCATGTTTTATTATGGCTGAAAACAAGACACAGTTTTGGGATGAGAAACGGTCGCGGGATTGTCGGTGTCAGATGCTTAGCATGTTGATTATTCGATTATTATAATGTGAATGTCGTAGCAAATGATCATTTTTATCATCAGCCTATTGAACTTTTTTACCAATAACAATTTAGATACCTTTTGTGATTTTTCATGATTCAGCTATTAATGTACGATGACGGGAACTACTGGCGATATATAGACAACCATAATTTTTTTGAAATAGAGAGTTGTGTTTAAAGATAAATTTCAATTATGTGTTTCAGTGTTAATTTCTTGGTGTTTCATTGACACCGATATAAAAGCGATGTTTGGCTACAAACTAAATGTTTGTAATGATACAACATGTGTATAAAGTGTCATTGTCTTATTGTTTCCCGTTGCATCGCACGGAAAGGTTATTGTCTTATTGTTTTGTGTTGCATCAGAAAGGTCTATACAGTATAGTTGGTGAGCCTGCGACGCTGCGCTCTTCATGACTGGAACTTTGCTTTTTGAATATTATTTTAAAGTTAATATTTAATTTCATAGTATTGTTATGTTATCATGCGATCTGTATATTTTTAGTACAAAAATTTAGTTCCCGCGATGCCTCCTGTTTGTTTCTAAAAAACCTACGATCCATGCAAACCCTCCTAGCAAATCAACGTCTCCTTTTCAAATAAAACCGGCACTCAAAATCTCTTTCATTTCTGCAATCAGGAAGCAAACAAACAACGCTGCAATCCGTTCCAAGCAAATAAAAAAGGAAGCAAACAAACAACGCTATTCCATGAAGAAGAAGAAGAAGAAGAAGAAGAAGAAGAAGAAATCAGCGCCTAGTCTCATGCGATCGCTATTAGCACCTCCGGTGACCCAGCACGCGTGAAAAAACTGCCTTCGCTATGACTGCTCGACAGCGATCTCCTCCAAGCCGCCACTGCCGCCACCAAGTCTGATCCCTGCGATCCGCTACCCCAATCCTCCGACACCCTGTGGCAACTCGACGGCATCGATCTGCTACTCCAGGCCAACGACGCCTGTCGACAGGGCCAACATTCATCGACCCTCGCCTCCCTCGCGATCTGCATCCCAGTCAGACGACACATGTCTCCCTCACGATCTGCTCCTTGGCCAGACTGTATACATGACACGACAAGTCATGCTAAAAATTGCCAAAATCCTGTCTATTGTAGTATGTATTGATAGTAGTTATAATGCACGATTAAACCTTTATATGAACTAATAATAGAACTATGCATTTGGCTCTAAAAATAGAAAACAATGTTAATCATGATTTACTTTGAAAATAAGATGGGTTTTGTTTCAGGAAACAAATGAATCTAAGCACCGTACTCCTGTTGATGTGTCCATTTGAAACAAATTGAGTGATTCCAACAATGAGAAGACGATTTGAAGTACCCACTATAGTATAGTGCAGCTATGCAACAGAATGCATATTTTTATTGTTACAACATTGTCAAACTGCTAGCCTATTTACCTGCACTTCATTGAAAAGTTCTCGATATGTTTTGATCAGACTGCTTTCCAGTTAGACCACTATCAATAGTGACTTGTTCAGAGTCTGACTTCATTATGTAATTAGAGATGTGGTAGTCCATTAGAGGCCTGCATGAGCTGTGGCAGGAATCATTATTGACAATTATGTGCATTTTCATGTTGGCCCGCATGAGCTGTGGCAAGAATCATTAGCGCCAATTCTATGTGGTTCCATATTGCACGATGGTCAAATTTAATTATATATGATTTTTACTACGGCCATCTCATATCTAACAGGATTGTTGATGCATTATCTACAAAATATGACCAACAGCAACAGGAAGTCACCCCCTAAATTAAAAAATTACTAGAAAAAACCTTTATTCTATCATTCAAAAGAATACAATAGACGTATAAACTGTATTGGGACAGCACGCTGGAAAACACCGCTACGAGACAACCGAACTTTTATAATAAACACGTGGAAAGGTCTATAAAGTAGAGTTTGTGAGTCTACGACGTCGTTTATAAAACTTTGTGGTTTGTATTTAATGTTATTTTAATGTTGATATTAAAATCTTATTGTGCGATCTACGTATTTTTAGTATAAATTGTTAGCTATCCCGTAGCAACGTACGGGCATGCTACCTAGTAATAATTAAAAGACGAACAAGAAAACTGGTGGTCCTGGAATCAGTAGTGTTGCATTGGCAATGTTGTAACGTGTTAGGGGTACGTACGGGTTTTGCGGCAGAAATCTGATCCGGAATGGATGCATGCGTCCATCACAGCCATAAGCCGGTGCCAGTACGGGATAAGAAAATCCGATGCCGCGCGTCGCTGGCCACCCATTATTCGTCGTCTCGCTCGCCTCCATCGATACATCTCATCCTCCCCCTGGCCCCTGCCATGCATTTTTATTTGGAGAGCTGGCCGGCCAGAGGCCTCTTGCTTCTTGCTGCTATCTAGTATCTATCCTCCCTCTAGCAGCTTAATTAGCAGCTTGCTCTAGTACACACGAACGAACGGTACGTACGTCCATCGCTAGCTCGCTCGCCATGGCCTCCCTCTCCTCTGCCACCATCACCGCCCCTTCCGCCTTCGCCGCGCCGGCCGCCCGCGCCGTGGCCAGGAGGTCGTCCTTCACCGTGCGCGCCTCTCTCGGCAAGGCCGCCGGCACGGCCGCCGTGGCCGTGGCCGCCAGCGCCCTTCTTGCCGGCGGCGCCATGGCCCAGGAGGTGCTGCTGGGCGCAAACGGAGGCGTGCTCGTCTTCGAGCCCAGCGAGTTCACCGTCAAGGCCGGCGACACCATCACCTTCAAGAACAACGCCGGGTACCCGCACAACGTCGTCTTCGACGAGGACGAGGTGCCCAGCGGCGTGGACGCCACCAAGATCTCGCAGGAGGAGTACCTCAACGCGCCAGGCGAGACCTACTCCGTCACCCTCACCGTGCCGGGCACCTACGGCTTCTACTGCGAGCCGCACCAAGGAGCCGGAATGGTCGGCAAGGTCACCGTCAACTAACTACGTCCTACTACTAGTATCTTCTCCATATATATTGCGCCGCCATGGATCCGGCCACCATGCATATTCCTCCTCCTCCTCCTCCTCCTCCTCCTCCTTACTAGCTGTTGCATTTCCTGCTTTATTTGTACTCCGGTCCACATGCATCCTCGATTATCCACCGTCCGTACCATCGATCGATCTCTTCTTTCACACCAACAATGCAAGAAGCAGTGCCGTGCAGTGTGTGTATGAGAGTGAGAGCTAGAGACCCGCCTTCTTTTTGTTTGCTGATGAATCGATACAGTCGTCATCGTGATTTATGTTCACTACTGCAATAACAATTTCAGTCACAAAAGGTTAACAGAAGCGGGCGAGACACCCGTCTCTGATTACACATCTCTACTCTAATCACCATGTTTTATATCACCGCCTATATTAGAATAGAAAAAAAAACCAAAAAAAAAAGAAACAGAAACTGCTAAGCTCGCCAATGTGCCACCGTGTGCTCCCGCCTTCAATACCATTGTCACGCATGTTATTGACCTTAACGGATTCGCTTGTTGTCATTTCAAGATTAAGGGCTTGTTTGGCATAGCTCAACTTCATTAGTAAAGCTGTTTTTTTAGAAAATAGCTTCATGAGTGACTTTCTAGATGAAGTTGAGCTATTTTTGAAAAAGTGTTTGGCAAAATAGCTTCACCAACTACTTCATGCATAGTTGAGAAAAATGAGATAGAGAGCTGCAATAAGCTACTTTTTTCAGCTTCATTCCAACTTATGTCTTTGTGAGAGGAGGGAAAAAACATCTTCATCCATGAAGCTGTTTTGGAAATAAGTGTTTAGCAAAAAAACAACAGCTCATGAAGCTGTTGTGAGCTGTACCAAACAGGCCCTAACTCTCCAAGATTTTTAGAATGACTTACAATTTGGGACGGAGGGAGTACTTGGGTTGTCGTCCTATTTCCCAGGGCTCACCTACATCCAGTGAACAACAGCTTCCAAAAGGGATCCCAAGGAGAATAGCATCGAAGGGGATTCAAACAAGAACATACATGATGTTCATAGTTGCAAAGTCCCCATGAAGGCCCCCGCCATCCATGGCACGTTTCATTTCAGGGTCACAAGGCACACCATGTGTTGGCCCCTCATCGGATCCGCCAATATGACCCATTAATTTGTTGGGCATGCTGCATGGTCTGAGGAGAAGAGAGGGAGGTCATCGGGAGGGAGAGAGGTGCATTGTTGGGCAAACGTTGTAGATCCGATCAAGTTCATCGCATGCCATCGGCGTGTTGCTTCAACCGGGTAGCTAGAGGAAGGGATCAGACTATGGAGGTGGGATAGATGGACCCGGTGGTGGATCAGGAGGAGCAGGCAGGCGGATTGTCATGATGTGGAAGGGGTGGCAGATCTTGAGAGGGAGAGGATGGAGAGAGGCACGTAGTGTTGGACGCAGATGAGGGCTAGTTGTAGAATCAAGATGGCTGACTAGAAGGGTGCAAACAATCATTTCTTCTAAAACTTAATCACGAAGGTTTGCCGATCTAAATGTGGAATTAACAAACTAACCATAACTTCACCCCCTAACTAAGTTCAAAAAATACCGTAACAAAAGACTAAATAAGAGAGCAACTAAGGTGCCCAGCTAGTGAGAGCTTACCTAAATAATTCTACCTGTCAAGGTCATACAACCTAAGAACCTAGAGCACAAGGGAGCTCCTAGTCTCCTACACTTGCTAGTGAGTAGAAGGTAAACAACAAGCTACATTAGTTAGCACTAGTCGAGATAAGCTACTCAACTACTCGAGCTACACAAGCAACTACACAAGTATAAAGATAGCTCAAGTAAAGGTACAAGTGTAGTATGCAAATCAACGGGAGACAAGGTTGACATCATGGCTTTTCTCCTTAGGTTTAGTGGCTTGATAACCACATGCTCCCCAATGAGGCAAGTTTAAGGGATTGCCGCTCCTCTCGCTAGCTTCATAGCCCACAAGGCAGGCTCAAACGTGAGCATTAGACTCGAGTCGGTCGATCAACTTGAGACTCCAACAAGTCTTGCTTTACTAAAGTTGTTCTTTGCCTTCCTCCGACGGCAATGGGCACAAGAGCCCCAAACAAGTCTCCTCCGGAGCCACACACACAGGCTTCAATGGAGTCACAACTACCAACCATCTAGGAGGTGGTAACCTCCCAGAGTAACAAGCACAACTACTTGCAAGTCAATCTCCTAGTGCCACTCAATCAATATCTCAATGATCCGCACTAGAGATGCTCAACCACTCTCCAAAGTATGCGTCACTTGTAGTTACATAAGAGGAGAGGGATAAACAAGGCTCTATATGTGTATAATCATCAACCCCAAGTGTGCTAAGAGTTTCCGCATGGTCGGCCACCCCTCTATTTATAGAGGGAGGCCACCCCACTAGCCATTATGGCATGTTGCTCATGCTCTGTATGACCTATGATCCTATAGGGTTGATCAAGTGATATGGTGCATGTTCTAGTGAGGAATTAACCTTTATTGTTTCTTCTACATTTCAACTTGAACCTTAATCAAACTTTTTCTTTGCATTCCTAGGATTTTGTGTTACATATCTTAGCACACATGATAGTCCTAGTGATTGAGTTGTCATCCTTATCATCAAAACCATAATAGGACATGGCCAAGGGCCCATGATCCTTACATCTTTGATATATTCAAAGAGCTTGGTTTTCATTGATGGCATGGTTGGATAATTACTTGCTAATTCTAGATAAGTCTTGCATAGTAATTGGGTACAATATGGCCAAAGATCAAGGAAGCATGGACAATAATAGAAACTCAAAGGAATGGCAATGATAATCCAATGCTACTTAATAAAAGACTAGTCTAACAAGCATATACTCCCTCTGTTCTAGACTGAGTGTCATTCTCACTTTTTGAGAAATCAAATATTTTCAACTTTAACAAAATATATATAAGAAAATACTAATATTTATGATACTTACATAGTAACATCAAATAAATTGTTAAATATATTTTCATAATAAACTTCTTTAAATATATAAATATGTGTTACTAATATTTTCTATTACAAAGTTTAGCTGGTATGAATCTTATAGCGACTTTTTTTGGTGTGGGGGAGAGTATGGAAGGAATGCCTATCAGACATAGGCAAAAATAGAAATAAAGCCCTATTTGGATACAAAGTTTTTCAAGAGTTTTAGCTTAATACCATAATTTTTTTAAAATACCTAGGTATCTAAAAGAAAGAAGATGTTTTAGAAACTACGGTATTAATAAAACCACAGTTGTTTTAGTCTAAAAAACTTGGTCCTAACCCTCTTTATTTTTTACAGAGCTTGGTGCGCGGGCATAGCTTCCTATATATAGATATTCAAATAGAGTTGTGATGATTCGCATGCAAAGTTTCGTAAGATACATATAGAGATACATGCTATTTTTAGTAGCAAAGACACAAGCATTGCTGTGTAGCCAAACACGTAATGGCTTTTCTTAAAGAGAGAAACACTGTGGTTTCTACATACTATGGTATTACATGCCTACGATCATTGTGGTTTCGCAATACTACAGTTTTAGGAAAAAGCCTTGTTCCCTAGCGATATCATCGGCGACACCCTGTTGCTCAACCCAGTAACCGCCATCGGCGAGGACGGACCTGCCGTCGGCCGTTCTGGCAAGCGGCAACCTTAGACCTAGACGACAACGACCCAACCAGAGTGGAAGAAAACAAAATAAACACAAACTTAGCTCTCATGGAGACAAAGTCCCTCTCAACATAAACAAGGCGACTTATTAGAGTGACCATCTTATCTTAGGGGGTGTTAATTTAGTTCAAAAAAATGCAAAATACAAAATGTCAACTACTTTGGAGTGATGAAATGCAAAATGTCAAAATTTTCAAGGTTATGTTTAGAATCCATCCAAAATGCAGAATTTATTGCTCTCATGAAGGCCTCTTGAGGCTCTTTTGAGCTTTTTTTTTTTCTCTCAAGGCTAAATCCAAAACGGAGAATAACCACTTTTTGCCAAAAAATTTTGTATGCTGTTTAGTTCTATTATGCAAAATGATGGACCAAAACCCAAAATTTTTTGAAATAAACACCCTCTTAGTCTTAGGCTTCACTCCGGTTTTTCAGCTGTGACTGTGAGTACTTGTTTCTTTCATTTCATGATGTACAATGCCCTGCAATTGTACCATCGCAGAACCTATTCCGGAATGCCTTCCACCCATGAAAAGATTACTTGTGTTTGCAATAAAAACCCTGTTATCTATATTATTTTTTAAAAAGAAAAAGAAAATCAACAGAACTTGGACCATCTTAGAACTGCTCTAGTTACTAACAAAGCTGTTCATTTACTCTTCTTTAGGAAAAGAAAGCTTGTGGACAGGACATCTAACGGAAGTAGCCGTAGAGCTCTAGGAAGCAAATGCAGAGGTTCCAAGCACATCCGGCGGCCGGGCCTGTCAGGGCGACCCTGAAGAATCGGAAGGGCAGAAGGGCCGCCGGGCCAACGATGGGCCAAGAGGCGAACTGGCCCGGGTGGCAAATGGTAGGGTCGTCGTCATGGACACGGAGGCTTGTCCAGTTCCGGCCGTCCATGGATCCCTGGCAGTTTCATCAGCTTCATTCGTTCAGCCCCGCTCTCCATTCAACACTCAGCAAGAGCAAGGGATGCATGTATTAGTTAGTACCTGAAGAGCCCAAGATCTCATGAATGTTGTGGAGCCATCCTGCCTCACCGTGTAGTAGTTGCACATCAGCTTTAAGTTAATTTGAACAACAACAAATTCGTCATCCCATTATGTACCGTATTGGCAAGCGAGCTGAGGAACCAACAGATGCCAGAAATATATGGACCAACCTGGTAGTCCTGTCCGATGTCTACCATCCACCAAGAAAGCTTCTTGCCATTTTCAATACAAGGCCCAGCAAAACATGTCCCCTACAATCGTCAAATCATGTCAAATGTAATTTTGTTCAACCACCAGAAATGTTTGCGTTTGCAACTCATAATTCCCAATGTTATATCATACCTGGTAATTCTTTGAAACCAAAGCCTTTGGATCCGTGTGCCTTGAATTTGGACTGCTTGCCACCACAGTGATATTCTAATTGCAGAAGATTAAGATTACTTTTGTGGGGGTTTTTTTTGCATAAAAATGTGATGTTAACTAAAGACAGTCTAGTCAAAAGAAGATGACAGAAAGTAAAAAATGTTGTTGTTGTTCTTGTTTTAAAAAATAATAATAAAGAAACAATTCAACCTCCTTTCTTTGATTGTCATGTGGCTAGGTATTGATGATTAAACCTGATAGGTACTGGAACTTTCAGATTAAGAATGGGAAGGTCTGAATTTGCCGTGTACCATGACAGTTGTCTTGGTTCTGGAATAGAACCAAACTCCAGTCCCTATCACTCAAAACTTCCGTCTTAAACCTAAGATCTGGAATAGAACATCCTCAAAGCTAGTGTCCAACCTAGGGCCGAGATTCCAACATAAGCCAGAAGATCTGGGTCAGAACTGCAACATCCGGTTCAAGTTCAGATAGAGTTTTAAGTCAATTTAAGGGAGGATTCTATGGATTACGACTCTACGCGGGCAAGACCTTGATCTTCACCCTATAAATATAAGTGGACACAGTCGGTTGAGGCATCACCCAATTGGTCAAAATCAATCTACTATTTTGGCTTTACCCTTTTTTCCTTCTATCCTTCACCCCTATATTGTTCTTATGCTTCTCTTGTCTCTACTCATTCAAGGATGCCGTAATGATAGGAGTTGTGTCTCCTAAACCATATTTATTTCCTTTTTATTATGGTGAAGTGTGCTTCGTGCTTTGCCGCTTGACGCTTGCTGTGTTAAACTAACATGTCATGAGATTTTTCTCTAATAATGTACGGCCATAAACATCGCTGATGTGTATGTTGGAATGTTCTATTCCATCATCTAAAAATGAATGAATAAACCAGGCTTATTTGTTACTACACTGAATAGCTTTAAACACAAGCGAGCTTCCCTTTTACCTTGGTTAACACAGGATTCATCCACTGATGTTTTCCAAATGATGTTCCAGCATAGTAGATAACACCGTTGTTATCACCATCAGAGATATACTGCAGCTCTTTATAGCTCGAGCGCCTATGCTGAAATCTCTCACTGAAAGATTTAGGATTAACGTCAAATAGCAGTCAGACATATCATCAATCATTCCTCCAGTTTGATCCAAGCATCAACACATACCATTCATATGATGTAAGCATCAATTGTCCAGCATGAGAGAATTCAATGGCCTCTGCAACCTGTGGCCCAACAAGTAACCAGATTGTACACTTCCAGCGCCAAAACATGTAAGGATTGAAAAGATTATACTCTGGAGCAAGAAAGCACTAACCAACTGTCTGAATGCTTGTATGTCGTTTGCTAGAGTACTTCTCTCCATCTGCAGTGAAGCAACAAGCAATATTGTAACCCAAACAAATTTAATTAGGCACAAGTTGCTTCACAGTAGAATTGTATAACAAGAAAAAGAGTGTGTACCCTCTTTAGTATAGACAGCTGCATCAAAGGGAATCTCACTAATGGTAGCAAAGTATTGATGCCGGAAAGCCTCTCTCCAAAGAGCTGCTCTGGTGTTGAAGATCTCAAGAGCTCATCTACTGAAGTCCAGTGAAAAGTTTCACAAGCTCCCATGCACCATGTTAAAATGACATCCAGAACCCTCTCCTCCGACGTTACTGTCATATCACCATGCTGCACTTCCATGCAGATACATTTGTTTATGTAAAAAAAACTAAAATGATAATATAAAAACCAGAAAGTCTTAACCATATCAGAACCAAAAGAACTGGACTCATAAAATGTCATTTCCCTTACAAATTATGAATGTGCAGATTCATCAGCAGAGTACACATGAAGATATATAAAATTATCGAGGTGAAATTGTTGGGAAGCTGCTGAATAGTTAATTGGCAATCCTTGCAACTGGAAAAGTTATCGGGATGCCAAAAATTAAGAAAGAGACATCTATTTGTTAGGAAAAATGCAACGGGACTGGAAAATTGGTACAACAATAAATCACAAGCTTTTTTCTCTTATTATTGCCAATATTATGTGAGGCAACACTTGCCAATCTACAGCTTTAAGATATGACAATTTCCATTTCACATTAGACCACTAACATCTTGATTATTTTGTGATGTTGAATCTTGATAGACACCCTAATCTATGTGCTCAAGGACACAATTTATATCTAGCCTAACTGCAGTAAGCTGATATAACAAAAAAAAGGTTATATTACTTGCCTCAAGAATATCCTTAAATGGTGCCTCATCTAACAACACAAAGTCCGTGCAAGCAGTTGTGCAATAATCAAAATGCATAGCAAAATTCCTCTTGCATACTTCTTCAAGCGGTTTACAAGATGAGATTGATGAAACTGCCTGTAAGACTGAACATACAGTGTCCTGCAATAAACTTTCAGGGGTCAGTCTACACTGAACCAGCTACAAGTTCAACCAAATTTTCAGAAGCCATATCCCTTAAATTTGGAAAAAAAATTAGAAACTAGTCTTGTTGGATGAGCTTCTTCCAGTAGGACACGCGAACCCTGCATATATAACGCACGTGGAATGAATTAATATATCTCATATACTTTATTTCTGAGGCTAAGGGCCCCACTAAGTATGGTCACGACTACCACAGGCCACTGCAAGTCTTCAATAGGCAAGATATAGCTTTTAAGAATTGATAGAAAAGTCAGGAACTGTAGCCGAATTATATAGACATGAGATATTGCATAAAAAGATAAAACAACATTTCCCTTTTGCCAATGTACACATCACTGAATGCAGAATGAAGTGTCACAGGTGCCTTTTTAAGAACAGCACAGCTCTACAAACTGGTCAAGACGAATTACTTTCATAAGTACTCTTTAGCTCTACTAAGTTGTATATCTTCCAAAAAAAAATCTACTAAGTTGTACCAGTAACTTTTCTTCGAATAGCATTCTATACCAAAGAAAAAAAATTTACCTCTGAAAGGCATTCCATTATTCGTTTGCAGCATTCAAACTGAAGAACAGTGATGGCGAACTGATCTGCTAGTAGAAGAAGTTGAACCAACACTGATGTAGTATCCCTAGTATCCAACTTAAGTTTCCCGTAGTACATAAACTGAAGGAGGAGAAAGAATGGTTCAGGAGGAACATCTCCGAAAAAGATATCCGTGGCACTGCTTTCCCTCATCCCGTTTGTGAACATCTGCACAAACATTTGTGCCCATACTTTATTTACGAAAAAGTGTGCATGATGCCTATTAACTAGTAATGCCAAAATTAGAATATGACACTGGATTCATAAAGGAAAATGTGTGTACCTTGGCAAGTGGAGCGCTCCACAGGCTAAGGATAAGCTTGTGACCCTTACTGACAAGACCATGTCCATTAACATAGATATTTATATCACTATGTTCACCATTTGCAAGGAACTCTCCAACTTTCTGCACATTCAGTGGTGCTTTGAGTGGAGAAGAGTCAAATCTATGATCTTGGAGTCCGCTTTTTGGAAATTTTATTAAGATTTTTCCAGAATCAGAAAGTTTCTTATCCACTTCTAAACAGTCAATGATTTCTTTGCAGCACTTCACCAGTGGTTCGACTTTAAACTGCGAGCTCAACTCCAGCACAGAAGTTAGTAGCCATTCAGCAATCTACACAAACAACAAAATGAAATTCAGTTTCTGGATTTTGCCAGATAATAAGAAAAGAGCAGACAAAACACGTCAAAGCAGCTTACCTGCGTCGAACCTGTATAGATATACTCAAGAAGGGAGTGGAGAACAGGGTAGGATGCTGATGGAAGCACAATGGTAGCTTCATCCCCCATTTCAAAAGGGAAATCCCCGGAGGCACACAAGACAAGTTTGTGTGCAGGGACGACCTTTCTTTCAGTGCCAACGACAAATACAGCATCAGAGAAATCCCAGTTCTCTAGAAAGTCTGCAAGTACCCTTTGATGACAATCATCTCTTGACAGTTGTTTCCTCACATAGTCTCCAGCGTCAGCAACCCAGTGGACGTTGGCATACTCAATCTGAGTCCAAAATATGCTATTTGGGGGAGCTGATGGAAGAAGGCTTATGTTTCTGTACCCAACATGCTTGTCCCAGCTGGATAGGCCAACATACTGAACATGTGGGTTGGGATCAGGATCAAGCCATTGGAAAAGGAGATTGTTGCTTGGATGCTTTCCTTGGCCGATGCTTATGCATCCGTCATAGATGCTGATCCAGTAGCTCTGGAAAGACGAGGAGCAGCAGAGGCCGACGGCAGTAACATCAACAGCAGTGATTCCATCTACTTCGATCTTGAGCCGTTTGTTCCTATGGCTGCCCAAGATGACGGTGTAGTGGCGGCTGGTGTCCGTCTTGTAGTGGTAGTGCTGGCTCCCAAGCAGGTGGCGGAAGACCAGGGTGACATCGTTCTGGGCTGATGCCTCGAAGGCGATGCAGCCACGGCCAGGCTCCCCGAAGCGAAGCTCCTCGGCCCACGCGCACTCAAAGGGGGCAACTGTCAGAGATCTCTTGGTCTCCTCCACAGATCTCATTGGTGTGGCAGCTTATGAAGTATGAACTCAAGTGGGTTGAACTGAATGGTTTCCAAGATGCGATTAGACAAGTAAACTAAGAGCGATTGCCGATTGGATACGCAAAGAAAGTTAACTTACCAAGAAGAAGATGGAGAGAAGGACCGGCCGGATGGGAGGGGCGGCGACGGCTGCTGCAGCTTGGGAGGACCTGCCCCAGGCGGGAAGCCGGCTGCCCTCTGCTGTCTGCGTGCGCGGAGGTCAAACTCGAAACTCGATTGCAGTTTAGCGCCGCCGGAGTCCCTGTCCAACTCCAACTCCAACAGCGAGCAAGAGCAAGACGTGTCGTGCTCTGCTGGAAGAATCCAACTTCCTTCTCGCGAACGAATGGTTTTCCTTTTTCTTGGTCAAAATATCTGCAGCAAGTGGCCAAATGACATGACAACAATCCTATCCCAAAACTCCACCAGACCACCACCCTCAAAACAAATAGCATAGGTACAAACCTAATACGAAGAATACAATAATTATCTGGCAAAATTTGAGTTCAAACTATTCTAAATTTAATCAAATTTGTAGTATAGACAATAATTATTACAATATCAAACAAGCATCATCATACAAAGTAAAAAAACATAGACAAAATATATTTTTCTGGTTTTACCTTTTTGATGTTTTCCATATAATAGATTTTTGTTAGCCCGGTCTCTATATCCACGATATACATAGTCCAAATAATATAAGAGCACTTAGAGTCACACCTTAACAAAGAGAACGTACAACTATAATAGGAAAAAAACTACGACTTTGTTATATCCATGCTTCTTCCAGAAATGCTTAGATTCGGTGAGTGAAAGTCTTTAAGTCGCCACCACCCCTAGCTGTGAACTTCCGCCCACCTTCATCAATCATTGTCCAATCATAACTAACCAATCAGACACAAACCAACAGAATCCAACCAATCAGACGCGAACCAGTAGAATTCGCTTCACCACATTTATAGGCCTCTGCCGGCCATAGGATAGTCGTTGTCATTGGGATGATCGTTGCCTCTACTAGAGTCCTTTGTTATTGCTACCACCTCTAGAGCCGATTCTGTCGACGGGATTTGCCTCCTTCTCGCTGAGATCTTTACACCTACGCTCAGCCCACCGCCGCCCCTAGGGTACCAATAGACCGATCGCCCGTAGCAAACAATCACCATGTTTATATACCGCAGTCGCCTCTCTATGACCAAGCCATCCACAAGTAGCTTGCACGCCTTAGAAGTGCCGCCATCGTGTGGCCAGTGTCGTTAAATATATCAATACTTTTATTTACAAACTTTGTTAAAAATTATAATAGTTTATTTAGGACAAACATAGATTCATTATAGAGATGGTGGAAGTAAATTATGAGTTTTCTTAGATGATGGAAGTAGGTTATGATACACAAGTCCATACCATACCCAATATGCTTAATTTAAGGCACTCTGCTTCTAAAGTCCTAGTCCTAGCTAAAGAAGCTTTGAATAGATCACATGGATTTCTTAAGCAACAGCGTGGTGACCTGGATTTGGATAAAACCATTGCCTTTAGTGGTTTGGTCTTCACTGTTAACTTGACAAGACAACTCCACTTTGCCCCCACCTTCCCCTTCGGTGCTAACCAACTTTTCCAGATCCGTGAGCCTATATTGCCCACTAATTCATCAATTTACACCTCCGTGAACAAGATTCGATTTGGTTAGCACAACCCACCCCTCACCGTTGTCTCGCTTAGCTTGAGGAAATTAAATCCATAGGTGCTCCCCGCACTAGTGTGACATGGATCTAGACCTCCAAAGCAACACTTCGACGTTTGAATCGACTTTTTGGATCAAATCCATGGCTCGAGCTCTCTTGCATCGTCTGGGTTCCCCACCGAGCTTAGAAATGTTGCCACATTGTGTGACTCCATCAGCAGATATGCATCTATGCCCTGACACCGCTCACTATCTTTGATGGTATCATCAATCTGAGTGAAGATGACATCCCCAAGATCAACATTGCCAAAATGACTCACAAAGATCCTTGTTATGGTCTTGACTCATTCATCCGCAACTTACAACGAAAGTTCAGTAAGGCCTTCCACAGTGGACGATTGATGCCACAAAAGAAGGTACATCGTGTGTAAGGCCTTCCACAATGGAAGGGTGATGCCACAAAAAAAGGTACATCCTGTAAACAGTATCAGGCGTATCAGGCATCAAGAGCTTTATGGCTACAGTGTATACAAAGTACTCCCTCCATTTGATGTAATGAGGCAAAAAGTTTCTTAGGTCAAAACTGAACAGGGCCTGAGCTGTCAACTTAGACCTTGATTAGCTAGCAAAATTTTTTAGTTTTGATACTATAGCACTTTCATTTATATTTGATAAGTATTGTCCAACCATAGACTACTAGACTCAAAAAATTCGTCTTGCAAATTACAAACTGTGCATTTAGTTATTTTGTTTATCTATATCTAATGCTCTATGTGAAACAAGATTTGATATAACGAAAAATCTTTGAAAAGTTTTTAGATTTTAGGATAAACTATTCAAGGCCTTAGCAAAGGCATCAAACGCACGAGGGAGCGGGCAGCGGAGGGGAGCCAGCAGAGCTTAAGGGCCTGTTTAGATTTGAATTTTTTTTTGTCCTCAAGAGAAAAATTTTTGTGGAATTGGAACCTAAAAACTAAACGGTGCCAAAAAATTTTAGAGCCATTGTGGAAGTACGTGCACAATTGCAGCCCAAAATTTTAGCCCCAAAATTTTTTAGCCCTGTTTAGTTTTTAGGCCCTAATTCTACAAAAAATTCTCTTTGGAACAAAAAAATTTTCAAATCTAAACAGACCCTAAGGCAGTCGCGCTTTCTTCGTCCATCATCCATCCCCAATTCCACATGGCATACTGTTTTGCTTTTTCAGCACCCACCTGTCCTGCTCACTACATTATAATA
>Ga0182004_10001903_pt1 | contig 15860 bp, 16 predicted proteins | sample Sormic07211540_1_FD_120479 | JGI IMG/M metagenome (GOLD analysis project Ga0182004, IMG submission 120479) | Endophyte microbial communities from Sorghum bicolor roots, Mead, Nebraska, USA - 072115-40_1 MetaG | ecosystem: Host-associated > Plants > Roots > Unclassified | place: USA: Nebraska...
TATATATATATATATATATACGACTGCGACTGTGCAAACTTTGCGTCATATAGATAGGTAGTTGCCCTGCTAGCCCTACCTAAAGCCGTCACTATCAACTAAAATTCCTATATATCTCCAGGTGATGAAAACGACATCATCACGAAAATTAGGCCACCAGAGTAGCTGTTGCCGTTGCCGGTTTCTCAGGATTTGGAAGCCGCTGGATCACATACATGCATGCATTCACGTACTACGTACAAATCGTCTCCCAAGCCACGGTCGTCGAGATGTTTTCTTCCCTGACGATCCACGGATCGGATCCGCCGTAAATTTCTCTTCAACTCTGCAGCAGCTGAAATAATGCTCCAAGGTGTTGGCGCGTAAAAAGTGTTGGATCTCGCGGTCTCGCCGCCTGTGTGCAAGTTGGCAAAAGCTGCGCAGGGCGGCCGGGCGGGGGGCATGCGAACTCGATGGCGCTCGCGGCGCGCGCGCGGGGAGGGCCGGCGCGAGCAGCGGCCCGGTCGCACGGGCGAGCGAGCGGCGCAACGCGGCACGCCGGGGGGCCAGCGCAGGCGGGCGCGTGGCCGGGGCGTCCGCCACGTCGCGGCGTGGGGGCCACGTGTTGCGGTGCGGGCCCGGGATGTGGCGGGCGCGGCGAGGACACGGGCGCTGGGCGCGTGCGAGGTGTCCCCCGCGGCGTGCGTGGCGCGTGCATGCATTCCTGCATGGCCGCTGCTCCCACGTACGCACGCGCACTTGCAGACTCCTCGCCGCCGTCGTTCCCGCCCTTGGCCTTCGCGTTGCATGCGAACGCGTCACCTGCAGTGCAGGTCAGTCTTATTTAAGAGTGGCCTCAGCCTCGTACCACCCAGCGGCGATCTCTCTCTCTCTATTCCTTCTCCTCTGATACCTGTGTCTCCCCCCTCCCCTCTCCCTTGCTTTGCAGCAATACCTGAAGCTTTCTTCTACATCGCGTCAAGATCTCAGCGAGCTGGGTAGACGTGTTACCTTCAAGCAAGGAAAAAGACCCTCTCGATCGTGGGTAAGCACTAAACAGTAGTATAAACATTAACAGTGGTCTTCTAATCTATACTGTTAACGTGTACAAGGGTCCAGGGCATGCATGATCGATCATGCAAAATATCTGAGAAAAAATAAATATCTGTGTATAGATACCCGCTTGCCAGACGTACGCCAGCTAAATAGTCGATCGAACTCGTATCTTGGGAAGTGCAGCATGCACACGTCGTGCGGAATCGGCGGCCGGTCGACGTCGTGCGTGCATGTTTCTTCCGTTCCATGCATGCATGCATCCCAGCTAGCGCATCACTTGCTCGTCGTGGAACCACGGCAACGTGCGGTGTTAGTTCTGATCTGTGTTTCCAACGAGCAGCATTGCCAACCGGCCGGGTGCGGATGGCGTCTCGGGAGGGAGGAGGAGGAGGTGCTGCGGCGGCGGGCCGGCCGGCGCTGCGGGTGGGGCGGACGCGTGAGTACCGGACGGGCATGGAGACGGAGCTGCTGTCCATCGACGCCGGCGCGTCGGGCGGCGGCGCGGCGGTGCGCCTCTTCGTGCTGTGCGGCGACCGCTTCGAGGCCGCGCACCTGTTCCGGTCGGGGGGCCTGTCCCTGAGCATGGCCCGCGTGGAGGGCCTCCCGGTGTCCATGGCCACCTGCACCGTCGGCGACCACCAGTGGATGCTGGCGCGCGACGCCCTCGTGGCGCGGATCGACGCGCGCGCCTTCGTCTTCGAGCTCCCAGGCTTCTTCTACGCCGTCGTCGTGCCGCCCGACGCCGCGGGTGGCGCCGCGGACAGGAAGTGCGCCACCATGGCGGACATCTTCTCGCGGTTCTGCGCGTACCACGACCTTGCCGCCGCCGCCGCCGATGGTACGAATTGAATGTTCAAGTCCACGGCCACGATCGGTACTTTGGAATTATGCCATCAATGCATCTGACAAATTTCGTTCTTCTAGGTGTAGACGAACCTGCTGGTGACCTGAACACGAACCCGTGGGTCCGTGCCCACGCCAGGATACAGCGCCTCAAGACGCACGCCTCGCCGGCGGGACAGGCCGCCGCCGACGCGCCGTCCGACCGCGCCAGGCAGATGGAGCGCGCCGTCCGCACGTCGGCGGTCGTCAAGCTGCTTACACGATCCCTGCTAGCCGGCGTGCTCCAGCCCGGCCGGCACCTGACCATCACTACCGGCGGCGGCGCCGCCAATGCCGGCACCAGCTCGCGGCCCTCCACGGCAGCGCTGCCAAGCAAATCGGTCGTGTCGGACCTCCTCGACGCCATCGAGACGAACCGGGCGGCGCCACGGCGCGACGCCGCCCGCCGTGGATCCGGTGGCAGCGCTGGACTCGGGTGGTGGAACCTCAACGTGGAGGGCATAATGCTGCTGCTCAGGGTCGTCCAGGCGGTCCGGGGAAGGAGGCATCTAGCGGCGCCGGCGGCAGGGGAGAAGAGGCCACGGGATGAGGGACCCGGTCGCGACACCATGAGAGGCGGCGTTATGGGAGGCGGCGGCGCGGCACGGCGGTGGTGCGGCGGGAGGTCGAGGAAGATTGGGAATACCGTTGGCGCCTGCGGGAGCTCTTAAGAGTCTTCAGCGCTCAAGGAGTAGTGAGAAATTACTACTGGTAATTAGCTAGGGGTTTAGGGAAATTATTAGGGAACGGTTTGATTTGTTGATCTGCTCTGTTGTACGCATCAAATAGATGCATGCTTGACGATCGGTATGCTTTCAGAATTCAATTATTTATATGAGTAGTTCTCGTCTAGACCATCATCAATGCTTGCTTGACTATCTTTCACAATACTCACACCGTCTCAAAATAAATTAAAGAAATAGACTTGTTTTAAGTCAAAACTTTTTTGAATTTGACCAAATTTATAAAAAGTACTAATATTTATGAATCTCAGAATAAATTAACTTCTAGACTTCTAAGTTAACTATTCCAGATTTAACCATTTTTTGTAAAAAAAGCACCAAATTAATGTGATTTTTAGATAGATCATAGAAAGTCATAGATGGTATTACATTTTTCTTATAAAGTTAAAGATAATCAGACTTAAGTTAGTTTGACTTTTGGTAATTTTAGAAAATAGTTATTTTTAGATGACGATAGTATCCAATTATTTATGATCTCATCGAGAACTATCGTTTAGCCCTTATCAAGACGGTTGAAATGCATATGCATATATTATTTATAGTCTAAGAAAATTAGCTTTTGAGAAAATCTATACCCGTGGAAACTAAACAGGATGGTTTAAAATTGGCCAACGCGATATTGACAACCTAAAAACTGAGTTAAGGATTGTATTTTGTCAGATTTTTTAAGTTTTGACTTTTAATAGGGTAAGTCCATGACATCCTATCTCTATCTAGTATTAACGAGTTGTTAATGGTCACTAAATGTTTCAATATCAACATTCCACCAAAGTCGAGATAAATCAATATCACAAGTAGCAAATCTTGTTTATAAGTGATCTAATCCTGCTTGTACTTGGAAAGATATTTAAATGCAGAAATTTTGGTGAAAACTCATCGTATAAAAGGCAAGTGCATATAGCAGGGGCTCCAGGTCCATTTGGTAGGGTTGACTAACCACCATTTGGTGGGGTTGACTGACCACACCTAGTGTCGCCTGATGCCGCCTGGGCCCTGCCACATCACTGATTTATGAAGAGGAAGAGGCCAAGAAACACGCCTTGGAGCATACTCTGACATGTTGATCTAATGTTGGTTGCATCCAAAGTCAAGGTAAATCAACATCACAAGTAGCAAATGTTGTTTATAAATGACCTAGTTTCGCTTATACTTAGAAAGATATTTAAATGCAGAATTTTGGTGAAAACTCATCATATAAAAGGCAAGTGGATATAGCATGGGCTCCAGGCCCATTTGGTGTGTTTGGCTAACCCCACCAGGCGGTCTCCCGGCGCCCCCTGGGCGCTGCCACATCACTGATTGAAGAAGCCAAGAAACACACCTTAGAGCACACTCTGACATGTTGATCTAACATCGGTTGCATCTAAAGATCTTGGTGGAGTACTGGAGTGTTACATTGATTGATGGCCCACCTTCAAAAATAGTGTGAAAACCTTTTGTGAAATGGTTTGTGAAAAATCTAACATGGACATAAGGTGGTGTTTTCTCGTGGGGCAACACTTGAGGCTAGCATGTTTTCAAATGTTTGCAAAACGTCTTGAGAATGACTAAAATTGGTTGTGAAGATGGTGGTGCAAAAATAAGCACTTGGCTAGTTGCTATAGTGTTGGGCGGTGGAATTGCTAACCGTGGCGGTAGGACCGCCAGGTGCACTCGACGAGCACTATGTGGCGGCCAGTGTACAGAAAGAGGTGTGTGTGCCGTGGACCTTAGCCTACTATCTAGGGTGGTTGGACCCCTAGTCCTACGGTGGACCACGGTTGGGCCAGAAGCATGGAAAGCTAGGCCGTTTGAAAGAAGGTGCACTATGGGCCACCGGCTTGGCCACTGTGATATTCTACCAGAGAGGTTGTTTTTTTGACGTATTGGACTTAAATCCCACTAGAAGTGTCCTGTTTTGGGCCGGATGGCCACATCGAACGGGCAGCATAGATTTGTTTGTGTGCTGGTTGCACTAGGCATTCGGACCGAGGTGAAGCCCGGTGTGGTTGCCAGGTGGTAACGCTGGCTGGTGGAGCCTTCGAGGTAGGTGGCAGAATGGGAATTTAGATGCATATTTTGGTGGTTACTTTATGTTGTTTCACATAATAACATATATGAGTAACTATTTAGAAAAAAAGTAGATAGATCTAATGTTATTATTATCATGATGATTATTAGAGTCTACCAATGAATGTTTATACCTCTTCGATTTCTATGTGGATTTCTAGTATCTCTCTTTTTTCCTGGTTAGTGTACCTAAGGACGATTAAGAAAGAGGTTCCTTTGGGGCTTCCAATTAGCTATTATCAATATCAATGATGATTAGGTTCTGCCAATACCAATTGATATCCATATCTTTTGTATTTTTATGCTGAATTTCAGGACTCATATTTTTTTCTATGAGCCTTGCTAAGTTACAAACAGTACTCTATAGGAGATAAGATTTCAAATAAAGCTTAGCCCTTGATTTTTGATGAAATACATGCAATAATTAAGTAACTAGTAATTAATTAAAATATTTAGAAAAATAAAACAAAAAATGCAACCAAATAACAAATGTGTACAGGATATCTATTTTAAGAATTGCTTGTTTCTTGCCATATGCGGGTGCACGTGTACAATATGAGCATATACGCATGCAACAGCACCATACTCCAAACTGGTGTAGCAGCCTTGCCAGACGTGGCACCGTATAGTAGAGGTATGTCATGTACATGAACATGTGACATGAACATATCTGATGGTATAAATCTAATAAGTGTCAAAAGCTAATGACTAATCATAAAAATACCAGTGTCGGGATTATAAAAATAATAATGCCAGGATTATATAAAATACTAATATTGGGATTATAAAAATACTAATGTTTACATTTGCAAAATACTAAGTCATAGAAATACTAATGTCAGGATTATAAAAATAAATAAATAAATAATTTAAATACCAACATGTCCTAATTTTTTTAAATAAACAACTATGTCTCGCGAAAAAAATACACCTCCATTTTTGTTACATTTGTACAAAAAAAAGGCTAACATTTAGATACAACTAACCTTGACATCAATTACAACTACAGATAGGTCAATTTAATTAAAGAAACATCACATGTCATGTTATGACTTCAAGGAACTAAGACCAGTTTCAATGGAGTTTCATTATAATTTAATGCATATTAAATATACTGATGTGACACTGTATTAGTGAAGAGAGAGATGATTATAGTTTTATGAGAGTAGAGAGAGTTTCATGAGAATAAAACTCTTCTGCACTATTTCTAAAATATAGATACGTTGGAAAATAAGTCATGAAACCTTCAGGCCCTAACCATACAATTAAACTCACACGGTTGCATGTATGATAGATCCAATTGATAGATATTTTTACCTAAAATTTGCTTACTTTCTTATTTCTTAAAATAAAAATATATATTTATGTATAAGAGGTAATATGTGATTGTAGCCATCAAGATCGACGGTCCACAATTATTTAGAGATACCATAATAAAACTCTTTTTCTATATCATGTCTTGTGATCAGACTTACGTGGAGTTTTTTTTTTTTTAGAAACCTGGAGGGGCAGAGACCCTACAGTAAAATTACATTATAAAGATTAGAACAGATTTTGGCGCCATGTATCAAAGCTGTTGATAAACTGGACTTGATTCTGAGAGAAACCAGACCTATCTCCTTTGCAAAAGTTCTCTTGCAGTCCATGAGGCTTGATTATTGTGTTCCTTTAAAAATCAAATCACATTTCTTGCGCCCCAGATTACCCAACACATGGTAATGATTGCCATCATGAAGAAGGTCATGTGTGTTTGGTCTTTTACAGTCTGAACCACTGGGAATTATTATCTTGGTGCGGTGAAATCAACACATAGAAGTCCCCAGCAGGCAATTGCAAAGGGACAATTGAGAAAGAGGTGATCCCGTGTCTCTTCAACATCATTTTGGTAGAGTACACAACTATAGGACTCAAGAAACTTACTTTTCCTTCTCAGAATATTTCTTTTGCTTGATCTGTCTTTCAAGAGCAGCCAAAAAGACACTGTGCTTGGGCTGGCAAGAGGATTTCCACAGCCATTTGAAGGAAATGTGGTGCTGATGCTGTCCCACCAAGGCCCCATAAGCTTTTGTTGCTGTGTAGGTATTGTTGTTCCCCAGATGTCATTAGCATCTTCAAGCTGTATGTCAGAGAGGAGTTCCAGGTTCTGGAATTGCTGAAAGTCAACTTCTGACAAAGGCAGATTGAAAAAATGAGAAAGATGTTCACAGCTGCTAGGTTTGTTCACAGAGATCTGATCATTCTTATTAAAGGAATGGAGCTCAGGGAACTTCAGCTTAGCAGTACCATCTAGCCAGTTGTCCTTCCATAGCAGATAGGTTTTTCCATTTTTGATCTGTATCTTAGTTAGACTTCTGTATTTTCTTAAAATTTTCAGATTTGCTTTCCACCAAAAGCTTTCTTTCTTCTGATCTGAGGGTAATTTTCCATTGGGATAGTGTTCCTCCCAAACCAGAGAGACAACACGGAGGTTCTATTGAGGCCTCTAATTAGTAATAGCAAGATAAAATAATTTTCAGAAAACAGAAAGCAATAACTCTGTTTTTAGATAAGATAGCAGTAAAGCAGTCTATTACTCTCTCCTTAGACTGTCTCCAACAGCTCATGCAAAACCAGAAGCAAACGCAAAATAGGTCACGCATAATGTATTTAGGTGTCAAAAACAGCCTCCAACTCAATCAAAGCATGCATTTTGGGTACCGCACGAACCGGTAGGCATATTTGCGTTGTCTCTCTCCGCGACGCAAAGCTCCGACGCCTGTAGTGGTGGGCCGTAGGAGGCGATGGGGTGGACAGAGCTGTAGTGGTTGGTCGCAGAGGTCCTGACAAGATAGGAGCTCAATGCTGAGTTGGGGCGGCTGTTGGAAACCGGAAAGTTTAGGTTCGTGACCCTTTTTTCAACTGAGACCCAAACAGGTGAATGCATGTCGTATTTGGGTAAGGACGGTCGGAGACAGTCTTAGGCATCCATTGTACAGATGCACAATTTGCTTAATGGAGATAGGCTTCGAACCATGTGTCACCTCAAGATTTAGGCTGACAAGCGCCCATGGAGGACAAGACGAGTAAAATCACTCGCTGGCGTGCAAGAGTGAAGACCCCTATAAAGTAGCACTTCAATTTGGTGACGGGATGGATAAAATTATTTTGCTGAAAAGATGGATAGATCTGATTTAGATGCGCTGCTTTCCCAACAGATTGATAATGTGAGCCCGTCATCAGATAGCTAAGATGATAGCAATTGGCACACACTGTAGCAGTGATTCGTCGATCATGCCATTTAAGGGATAGATTGCCAAGCTTCTGTATACACCGATCTTGGAGTTGAAGATGACTAGAACCGTACCAATCCAAACTCCAGCACCCCCCTCCATCTTCCCGGCGGACATTGGACGACATGATTGGAAGCACGACGGCGAATGGCCAGAGCGTCTCCATCGATCACCGACGTGGAGTCCAACTGGATCTCCTTGCCTGATGAGCCGCGCTTCATCATCACGCGTACGTCCACGGATAGATTCCTCTTGGCTTGGCTAGCTAGCTACTCCGATGGGCGATGGCTTCTCCAATCCGATGCCGATATCCAGCCACCAGGAGGTAGCTATTAGTGGGTGGGGGTGCCTCCGCCTCCGATATGATATGACCCGGCCCCTTTCAACTTTTCATGGCTTGGCTCCAAAGCAGCACACAAAGTGCGCGCACAACAGCATTATCCTCAAAATGGTAAAAATCGTGTGCGCCCTCGCTCTCGTGGCAGGCGTTATCCAAGATTCCATCGCCGTGTTCATCATTGGTGGCTTCTTCGTCTTTTGATGTGGTGGTGGCCAATGGTGTTGCAAAGCTGGATCACTTCAACATCAGGTTTCAGCTTTGAATCAAATCAGCAAATAGTGTGCAGTGGATTAAAATATCATCAGCATATTTTAAATCAATCCCACGCACTGATAAGTGATGAATGAAAAAGACTTGGCATTGGAACACACACATATACTCCTATATGTTTATCGAAATTTGTCTAGTGCCAGTGTGCCACTGATATTCTGATATTTACTAGTAGTATATTAGGACGTAGGCCAGCTCTCTTATAGTTAATTGCATCGGGATTTATTGGACCCGGATTATTTCAGTGCAGGTTGTTGCGAGACTTGCTTTTCTGCGCACACACACATCAGTTCCTACGTGTACCTGAGACTAGCCTGGTGAAAGGTAAATGCAGAACACTCCTACCTCTAATCCCTTTACGATGCATGCTTGGTTAAAAAAGAGAAACATTCTAGTAGTTCCTCTTCCTGGCCTGTAGTTTGTTGGCAAATATCAAGCCTAATGATTGTTGCTTTGGTTGTAGCTTAGTGCGGTTAGGAAGAACCAACCAACAGATTGAATCATGGTAATAATGGACGATAGATGCAGTGCATAGTGCTGGATTGTATTGGCTGCACTAATCATTGCTTAGTGTGTGTCGTCCCACAACTCAATCATCTACTGTGGACGATGCAGTGCATAGTGCTGGATTCAGATATGTTTTGGCACCCAGCAAACTGTTCAGGTACGAGGTTCCTAGGTAGCATGATAACTTAATTTTTGGACCCTTCATGTGGGAGGAGGAATTATTTGTAGGTCATGTGGGGGGAGATATAACTTATTTTGTTGTCCATGTCGTGACTTGAGTGAGAAGGTACATAAGTGCATATGTCTCCAAGGACAAAAGAGTCCCTTCAAGATGATTCAGCTGCAGCAAGCTGTGAATGAACTGAAAAACATTTGGAATTGGTGCTACTGACTCTCTGGCCTATATGAACGACACACACACACCACTACCTAGTGTCTGCAAATTCATAATGTTCTTTTCTTTTCCTGTATATCGTTATGTGTCACTTATCAGTAGTAGTTATTAGCATGTGGCTACTGATCGAAGGAGCAATGATAATGACCGACACATGGATTTGGTCCTATTGATGCAAACAAATTAGTCGTCAGACCATCAGAGAACCGAACGGCTCCTACAGTGACCGCCCGTACGCAATGAAGCTTCACTCCCACTGTCGTACACACAAGAACTGGACAAGTCTGCAGATGGCACTTCGGGGACCATGAGAGGGACATGACAAGAAGACAAAACCGAGTACACGTTAGATCCATCAGAAAGGGCGGCGCAGGCCGTAGTGTCACGGACATGTGAGCCAGCGTACTAGCTGTCCTAACTCCTAACAAGGTCAATTATGTAGTCTAGTGGATCGGTAACCAATTAGTCATCACGCACTATTTATTTTCTTCCACATCTAAAAGCAGATCATCTATGTTGTTCGCAGAAAACTAGACACATACATAATCTAGTTAGTGTTTGTCATGGTCTCGACTATCCTATCTTGTGGTATGTTGTCTGTCGTTTTAGCTTTATTCTAAGTCAAATAACACTTGTCTAACTTTAACAAAGTGTATAGATAAATATATTAACAACTAATATCTGATAAATACACCATCAAAATATCGTTTCATATTGTATCTACTGAACTAGAATATTATTGTAGTTGTGTGTATTTTTTGTAAACTTGGTCAAGGAGAATACAATGTAACTCCCTGATAAACTGTCCAACACGGAACTTTCCCTCCCATATGCTGCTACTCTTCGAGACAAAACCCACAGGCCTAGGGCCGCCACCCCACCCCTCTCTCTTCTCCCATCTAGCTAGAGCATGAGCAAGATCCGACAACCATGGTGGTGGTGGTGGTGGTTGGCTCAGCGGCTTCGATGTGTAGATTCATCTTTTCCCTGACAGGATCTATAAGGGGAGGTCGGATCTGGTGGATCGATGTCTGATTCCCGCCATTTTGGCCAGGGCAGTGGTTGTGGAGGTGCCAACGCAACAGCTCAACATCGGGCATATATATGCAAGAAGATGTTGTTGTGGCATGACGACCCTATGGCAGCGGCACAGAGGCAGTGCAAAAGCCACGTGGCTTTGAGGCTGTGTGCGGGGCACTATGACCACCAACCACTTCTTCTCCAGAGGAGTCTACTTGTTGGGTGGATTTGAGTTTGTCCTAAGATGCAACATCGCACCGGTACTATAAGCGGGTGGTGAGTGGCACTTTCTAGATCTTTGGCCAATGGCAATGGCAAGGTAGGGTTGTCAAGGCATGCACAAGGGCAGTTGTGGCTTGTAAAAAAAACAACTGCAAGGCATCGCGTTGGAGCTCCTCTCTAGAGAGGGTGTACAATCGGGTGGTGCTCCGGGTAAATTCCGTATGTGGGGGGGGGGTAGAGGATGGTGGTGTCGTCATTAGCAACATATTTAGAGGCAGATGCCAGAAGAGTATGGTGGTGGATTGTTTGGCGGCAATGACGGTGCTTCAATGGTGTTGATGGTCCCTCTAGAGGCTGGAATTGAATCGAGAAGGGTGGAGGTCAAGTTGAGGACTCGAAGGATGGATGTTCATAATAATGGAAGGTTGTCGTTAGAAGGTGTTGTCGTAGAAATAGGAGGGTAAGACTTCTACATGGCAATTGAGGGAGACTATTTGGTGGGTCCATACGCTAGTGGTGTCTGCAAGGTTACCAAGGAGGGCGGCGTTGGAAGAGGTGGGCAGTAGAGGTGCGCTGTCGAAGTGACCTTTGTGGTGTAGCGGTGGGTGGTCCGATGCAAGGAGACCTCCTAATGTCTTTTGGACAACCCCATGTGCATCTAATGCTTTTTTTGCAAGGCGGCATGGCTATGAGAGCCACTATATATGTATCAGATCTCGGTGGAAATGGACGGCATGATTATAGGTAGATGCAAAGCTCATGTATCTGTGTGGCAGCTTGCAATGAACCATGTTGGCTAGCCATTCATGGCAAGGGCTACACCGATGTGTGACAACATCGAGAGATAGCAGAAGCTGTTCCAATGGCATGACTCTACACAATTTGCAGCAAACTATGATGAACATCGTCGAAAATGATAGTGCAAGCGATGGCAGTGGCTTTTTGACTCCCTACTTTTTGCCATCTGGTGATGGTGATGCAGTGTGGCCACCGGTTGTTATTGGTATGGGGCTAATGGAGTGGCAAGACGGTGTTGTGCACGCATGTTTAGACCCTTGTCCAACCATCTATTGCGTGTTGAGACTTCTCCGAGGGTGATTATTGACTTGTTGTACCGCTCAATATGAGCTTTCTCTCGTTTTTAATATAATTGATAGTTTTTATGCTGGATTCGTTTTAAAAACTCTATGATGAACTAAGTTAATGGGAAGGGTTGTAAGGTTTCTATCGGTAGAATCTATAATTTTGCACTTTTAATAACTTTGATCGAGTGTGATCTATTATATTACTATAGGAGGACCAATTTGGTCCATGCCAAATATTGCGAAGCGTAGAGAGTAGCTTGGGCAAGTTTTGCATAGTAAGCCTAACATTTGGTCCCTTGGTTTGGTCAAGCATTACAAACTTTTTCTTAGCTTGGTTCCTCGTTCTACCAAGAAGCGTTTAGTATTTTTGAAACAACTTACCGAGGCAGGAGCTCTGCCTCTGCGTGTGGTCATGTCAACAGAGAAGATAGCTATTCTAAGCCCTTATGGCCATGTACAAGATGTGGCAAGACCCTTTAGCAGCAGTTGCATACTTGCATGTCTGGTTGAGAAATGTAGGCAGAGTACAAATCCGCATTGCAGGTTTCGATGCTTCATCAGGAAGCTAAGGCTCGTATATACCCTATTTATTCTCTTATAGATACGTCTCTTTCAGCGTCTGCATTGTACTTGTACATGGCCTTAATTAGTTCTGCTTGTATGCATCCACATCAGGGAAGAAACTGGCTTTTCACAACAGTACAACACATTCACAGAAGCAAACTGATGAATAATGAATTGGAACGAGACCATAGTTTTAAATATCCCGTTATTGCTGCCGCTATAGCCCGCTATAGCCTTTTGAGGCAGGGTACCGCTATTTGTGTTCATGTACAATTTAGCCGCTATATCCCGCTATAGTCCGATTTAGCTCCGCTATTAGCTGTTTTAGATATAAACCGCTAAACACCTTAGCCCGCTATTTAAAACCTTGAACGAGACATAATTTTTTCGGTCTTCGTTGCTTCATATATTCTTCCCTCTTGTATATACTGTACTACATATATATATATATATATGTAGCATATAAGTTAACTACTATTAGGTAATACTAATGTACATGCATGCTTGTTAAACACTTACACACACGCCTAGCAGAGGCCAGAGAGGTTCCCAGGGAACACGTACAGAGAAGGGAGAGGAAAACAGATGACTACGGGACAGTAGAGAAGACACAATACAGTGCCAGATTCTCTGCCATTCACGATTTCACGTAGCAGGATCTCTTAATTAGCACCTGACAGTTAGCTTGATCCGTTGCGTCGTCCATCTCAATCTCATTGCAGCCTGATGAGCCTTGCCCTGGAGAGTTGCTTCCACTCGACGAGCCGCAGCAAGAACTCCATCACCTGCGCATCATCCACAAGCAAACAATCAAGCAAAATCAGCGGCGGCGTAGTAGTTAGGCGACGCGCTTTTCTCACCAGCACCCACGGGAAGGCCGTGTCCGTGTGAGAAATTCAAAAGCGTCCGGAGAGAAAGCACAGGCGCAGCATGGTTCGTCACTGACCTCGGCGGGCTCTTGGAGGGAGTAGGAGGCGGACGTCTCCTTGGGGTGCTTGGACACGAGGATCCCGACGCCGTGGCCCTGGCCCCGGCGCCGCAGCACCTTGAAGGCGTCCTCGTCGGTGCGGTCGTCGCCGATGTACACGGGCAGGACGTTGCTGCAGTCCGCGAAGCCGAGCGACTCGAGCAGGAACTCGAGGGCCTTGCCCTTGTCCCATTTGATGGTGGGACGCACCTCGAACACCATCCGCCCCTGTGTCAGCCGCAGCTTCGGGTACTCCCGCAGCACGCCCTTCACCGACTCTGACAGCTCGCCCCACATCTGAGTGAATGAATCAATACGATAACATCATCATCATCATCACCATCTCAGTTTACGTACTACAGTATTAGCTATGACGATGCGTGGAGGCTACTAGCTAGTGCTGGATTTGGAGTTGCCGTTATACACTGTACTACTAATCTGCCGATAATCTACAATGCAGCGGGGTTGGGCACGGGCGACGACAGATAAAAGCTGAAAACGGCAAGAGATCGAAAAACGACGGCCACTAATTAGTAATTACTGGGTGGCGAGCGAACCTTTTCGTCGACGCATCTGAAGTGGACGGAGACGCAGAACTTGTTGTTCTCCACCTTGGCCCCCGGGATGCAGCGCGTCGTCTCGACAAGGCGGTCGTGCACCTCCTCGATCATGGGCAGGAACTCGCTCGCCGGCTGGAACAGAACGCCTTTTGCCTTGGCCTTTGCGTGCCGGGAAGAGGCCTTGGCTGGGCCTCTGATGTCCATGCCGTGGCTGCCGGCGTAGTACAGCTCCGCCAGCTTCACGAACTCGAACACCTTGTCCCGGCACCGCCCGCTCACGATCGCCGTCGGGAAATGCTTGGCGACGCTACGCACGGCCATCCGCATCTGCTTGTAGTAGTAATTAAGAGATAAGTAATGGCCACTTATACGCAACTAGCGCTTAATAGTCAGTTCGTTCGTCTATCTAGCAGCTCTGCTCACCGTCTCGCTCATGAAGGCGGCGTCGGGGTCGTCCACGATGGGCGACAGCGTGCCGTCGTAGTCGAGGAACATGACGATCCGCTTGCCCTCGGACGCCGCCACGATCTGCTCGAACTTGCCCAGCGCCGACGGGTGCCGCACCGTCCAGGCGGCGCGGCGCTCCTCGTCGACGCCGGCGGCGAGCGCGGCGGCGGCCTTGGCGTGCGTGGGGGACGACGCGCGCATCGACTCCACGCCCCAGCACGCGCCGCCCAGCAGCGGCCCGGCCGCCCCCGCGCCGAGCTCCACCTGCAGGCACTTGCGGCGCACGACGGCGGCTGTGATCCCGGCGCCACGCGGTGGCGGGTACGGGAACAGCGTCGTCGCCTGCGCTGCTGCTGGCACGCCAACAACCTCCGGCACCGCCGCCACGCTAGGCTTCGCCATCCCGATCGCGATCGGTCGACTGATGATTATCAAGAACAACGCGATCGATCAGTTTATTAGCAGCAGCAGAGGCTGGAGATTTGTTGGAAAGAAATGATTGGTGTGGAGTGCGTTGAGGAGGCGGGAGGAGGGCACCTCGCATTTATTAGCTGCGGCTACCGGCTGCGGGCTGCGGGGGACAAGCTTGGAGGCGAGTAGGCGACGACGGGGGGGTGACGCGGATCCGGCGTGGGCCACTGCGGGCGGCCTGGCCGCGTCCAGCGCGCGCGGCCCAGCTCGGCGCCAGGTGCCCCGCGCGCGTGCACGTGCCGGGCCCGCCGCGGCGCATACGTGTGGGCCTCACGCGCGTGACACCTTTGGCGTTTGCTTCCACGACAACGCTCTTTCACTCGTTATTACGCGAGCTGTTTGTTATTGTGCAAGTCGAGCTTTACAGCCCCGTTTTCTTTTGTCTCGTTGGGCTGAAACCCGTGCCTTAAATTATTCGTCCTGCGAGAGGTTTCTGCTCCAGGTTTTGTTTGCGAATCGCCAGTTTCTTGACCTATAAATAAGATTTTGTCGGTAAAGTTTGCTTGGTTAAAAAAACATCAATAGAATTTTGAAGTTCCGGAGGTTCATTCATTACTCGATCCTTTTGATACCAAATTTGGGTCCATACTACGGGACATCCATGCTTTGCCGAGTGCCACACTCGACAAAGACCACACGACAAAATTTCAGCCGGCAAAGCGGTCTTTACCGAGTGTTATTTTTTGGCACTCGACAAAAGCTTTGCCGAGTGCTATAAAAACGAAAAAATTCAAAAAAAATTCAAAAAAATCCGAAAAAAAAAGAAAAAAAATCTTTTTTTTCAGGAGGCCAACGCCCACCGCCCACCGGCCTCTTCTTACCAGCCAAGTTCTGAAATTTCCTCTCGCTCGCGTGTACTCGCTCTTAACCACTGCACCACACTATGACTTGTGCTTATATTGCATTTCGGTCCCTCAAATATTATACCAAATTATGTGTAAAATGATTATTTAAGGTCCTAAATGATTTCAAATCAAAAAGTTGTCAACTACAAAGTTTCATAACTTTTTAGGATCTACAATTTTTATTTAGGGA
>Ga0182004_10001904_pt1 | contig 15857 bp, 13 predicted proteins | sample Sormic07211540_1_FD_120479 | JGI IMG/M metagenome (GOLD analysis project Ga0182004, IMG submission 120479) | Endophyte microbial communities from Sorghum bicolor roots, Mead, Nebraska, USA - 072115-40_1 MetaG | ecosystem: Host-associated > Plants > Roots > Unclassified | place: USA: Nebraska...
GGAGGAGGAGGAGGCGCTGACGACAGTATATATATACACACAAACCCTACCGCCATTTCTGTTGTCGTTGTGCGTAGCTTCTCTCTCTACATATGCTTATGTTTATATATTTATATATCTATATCCAAAACGAGATATGTTTGATCATCGATCGCGATCTGTCATGTATGTCGTCTACTATCTGTTAATTTGACAAAAAGATGTTGAAAAGAAGCTGTACTACATTGCATCAAATTTTGTTTGCCGCCTTCTTGCGTTCCCGAATTCAGAGATGGTTGAAATGAAATCCAAGTGAGTGTGCCATCATTTGCATCTTGCATGAGCATCCTGATTAGCAGGAACTGGCGAGCAACTGCTCTTTCTATTTGCAAAGGGTAAAACTGGGCCTCAAATTACGCCACACCGGCCCAACAATTGAGTCACCGTACCGGTGGTGGGCTGGGCCCGACGATATCATTTGCAGGCCGCGGTTCTGGCCTGCAAGAGTAGTATCTTCTGAAGGAGAACACTCTCATCATTTGTCCTGCTTCCTTTTCCCCTCAAAAGAAAAAAAAAACTGTCCTGCTTCCTTTGAGTGTAAATTTAACTTTATATAGATTCATCTTGAGTTTGATCTTTTCAAATTTAGCGATTAATAGCAGAAATCTTTTTATGCAGAAGTTCGTATTATTTATAGTTTGATAACATATGACTTTTTTATATTGACAATATAGTTTCATAAATATACACCGAGAACTTGAGATCAACCATCATTATTTCTCAATGCTACGATATAGGTCCTGTTTGGCAATTTTTTTGAGAGGTTTCAGATGTGACTTTCTTTAGGCCTTGTTTAGTTCGTAAAAATTTTTAAGATTTCTCGTCACATCGAATCTTTGGTCGTATACATGAAGCATTAAATATAGACGAAAATAAAAACTAACCGTACAGTTTATCTGTAATTTGTGAGATGAATCTTTTGAGCCTAGTTACTCCGTGATTGGATAATGTTTGTCAAATAAAAACGAAATGCTACAATAGCCAAAAACAAAAATTTTTGCGAACTAAACAAGGCCTAGGTTCTTGGTAAAGCACTATCAAACACTAGACTCAGTGTCTACTCGCTGCTGCTACTTCTCTGCAAACCACTGCAACTTCTCCTCTATCATTAGCTTGCTCCTGAATGTACTTAAACGCCAATGCAAGATCGTTCTACGCAAAAGACATGTGGCCACCTTTTTTTCCCCCAGGGAAATAGAAAATGTCGCCGCTTGGTCATTGTCGTCTACTACGCAAGCAGAAGGGGTATACGAGGGCTGCTAGGGCTTTGTTGAGGCCTCCACTAGGGCCTTGTTTAGTTCACTCTAAAAACCAAAAAGTTTTTAAGATTTTCTATCACATCGAATCTTGTGGCACATGCATGAAACATTAAATATAAACAAAAACAAAAATTAATTACACAATTTAGCTGTAAATCACGAGACAAATCTTTTGATTCTAGTTAGTTCATGATTGAATAATATTTGTCACAAACAAACGAAAGTGCTACAGTACCGAAAACTTTTCACTTTTCAGAACTAAACAAGGCATAGAACTCCATTATTGTCACTCGTTGTCAGTTTGCTCGTAGCCATGGCAGGTGATCCGGTATGTGAATCGTGTCACTCATGTGTGACTCCATCTTATGCTTGTCGTCCTTCACTGTATATTCTATGGGCGCTATATCTATCGGTAAAAGAAAACCTAGGAAACCTCGCTCCTGGTTTCGCCGGCGGTGGCTTCTCTGCCTTGTGGCGGCACGGCAATGGCATGATGGCTGACGGCGACAGGGCGGAGGACAAACAAAAAGACGAACGCCGAGGCAGGCGCCGGGGACCTGCACAGAACATCTCTGCGGCAGATCCTCCTGTCGGCGCCGGGGCCTGGTTGTGTCATTGCGAGTGCGCGCGCAAGTGCACATCCACTCCCAGAGGGATCCCAGTCCGCCATGCTTGCTGCCAGCATTGTTCCCGCTTCCTTATCCAAAAAAAAGAAAAAAAAGAAAAGAAAAAAAAGCATTGTTTCCTCGAGCAAGAGCCTGCAAAGTGTTCACATTTTTCAGGCGTCAAGACATGCAGGATTGGTTTGGATTGGAGCGAGGCGCCAGGCGCGGCGTGGCATGTTACGGCCACGACGTCGATGAACGACGACGAAGGCAGTCTCTCCTCGCTAGCTAGGACCGATTATTATTATGTAGTATCTCCCAGCCTGACAGACTCTCTCAGTGTGTGAACCTGAACCTCAAATCAAACGAATACAATAATCAGTCGAGATGCATGCCAATGCCCATGGCATGGGGGGTCGTCACTGGTGGTCTGAAAGGCCGGCGGCGGGTCGGCGGAGATGAAATAGAAAAAAAAATAATGGTCCCTGACTCCCTGGCCGGCAGCGACATGGCACAGCGCCGCAAAGTCAAATCAGACAGTGGCGCACGTTGAAAAGCACGGGGCCGCCCCGTCACTTGTCCTGTTCCTCATCCTCGGCTCGGCAGCCAGCAGGAAGCTGGCTCCTCTGTCCTTTTTCCGCTCCCCGCCGTAATAAACCCCTTCTTCTGCTACGGCTACCATCTCGGCGTACCACACATACTACTACTGTATGCACCAAGGCCAAACCTAGCGCCCAGGGACAAACCAGCAGCTAAACTCCTGCAGAGAGTCCTCCAGTGGAGCAGCGACAACTGTGCCAGAACGAGGAGGAGACACTGCTACCACTGCTATGCTACACCTATGAGTGGCCATGAGTCAGTTAAAAAAGATACGACGATTACAAAATAAAAACCGGTAGATTCAGTTTCTTTTCTCGTTTGGTTTTCAGTTTCATCGAAATAACCGACTTAACCTTGTATTCTGGCATTCGTAGATGCACCACCGTACAGTAGCACCCTATGCCGTCCTACCACGCAACAACACTGTTGTCGCCTCTGCATCGCCTTATCGCACTTCAGTGCCACCGTTACTCCCACACTCGACGCTAGACACTGCCCCACAACACCACCACTGTCGCGCCACCGAGATGCTGCCACCAGCATCGTCACCATTGTCATGCCGCCCCCACTACAGCTACCCCAACCTCTACCTTTCTTTGCTCCCCTCTCCTCGTCACTACAACATCAGTTCGATCTAGAGGACAAATCACAATCAAAAGTGCAGGTTGGTTGCTCATATTGGTGCTCCTAATATTCGGTTTATTCAATTTCTCGGTTTAGTTGGACACCAATACCAAAACCGAAGTAGATAGCCAATCTTCCTAGCAACTAAATCCAATCAAAGACCCATGGCTTAACTAGGAGAGAGTGAAATCTCAAAAGCTGTTCTTGCTTGGAGACACAGTACCTTTCGGTGTACTTGTTGCAATATGGTACCGGGAGGGCCGGCGCATCCGCATCTCAGCATCTCCCCATCATCTATGCCTTGGGATCTGGTTGCGGTACACGCAGACACGGGAGGCGACTCGAGGTCTCCGCCAGGTCAAGCAAGGGCCCTCCAGTGTCTGTCTCTCTGATGCCAGTTTTTGGACTCCATGCCCTATTGCTTGCCAACTGCTTGCATGCCATGGCGGATGGACGGTGTGCATGGCGCGCAGCCTCGCATGTTTTGCTCCATCCAGAGCCAAATTAAACCACTTCACTAGACGGCAAGCAGGAAATAACAATCACAGAGGTCAGCGATCTCGATCATGTCCATTCCGGGATCGTGTCGATCTGAGGAGACACCAGAAGTCCAGAACCCAGCCAGTTACGTTGCCTGCAGGTCCGGATCGAAACGGGGCAGCACGGACAACGCGCACTCAATGCACGTCACAACGACTCTACTGCACTACTGCAGTGTGTGTGTGAAATGTATAATAGTAGGCGCCGGTACGTCCGGCACTCGTTTCATCTTGAGCACCTACATATTGTTCATAACGATGGACTGGATCTTGCTCAACGGTCTGATTTGTACGTGTACATTATTGGCTTCACGTACGTCGTACTAGATACTACGTACCCAATGCAAACCAAGTTTTCGCGTCCTGTTTTCAAAACCCTGCTGTGTTATTGCGTGTAATATGATGGCGTTTGGACGTTCTCATCTCGAGTTCAGTAAACAAACGAAAAAAAAAGAAAAGACAAACTTGACCCATGAATATTGATTAAATCGGTTCGGTAAATAATAAATCATCACTACTTCATGCGCCTTCGTCTTATAAAATTTTGTCACAAGGAAATTTCTGGTAACAAAATTGTTATGTATACAATATATTTATCCTTTTCAACGAAATTTTGTTTTTTATAGCACTATATAGCAGCCTGTCCAAAATATGTCTCGCGTGGCAGGTAACATAACATGGCCATGAAGATATTCTCAAAAAAAAAAATGGCCATGAAGATTGTGTTGGAAGAATTGACAAAACCAAAAGAAAATAGTATAGGAATTTTTGGAGGAGGAATTCAACACTATAAAATTCTTTTCAAATATTAAGGGACGTATGAAATTATAGAGATTTTTGAGCAAAGACTAGCCGGCATGAGAGTGGATCTCATGAAAACTTTTCTTTTTGTTTGTCTCTTGGATTTACTGTATTTGTCTTGTGTTGCATCCAGAGGTCATAACAGAAAACTTCCGCGAATTTTAAATTCCATGGGATTCTCTAAGTTCCATGCAACTCTAATTCTGTGTTTTTCCTATTCATGTGTCTTAAGAATCCTTTGTTCCAAAGATTTTCTTTTTCATTGATGAAAGTGACATAGAGTATAATTAGTAGGAGAGATGGTGCGATCAATATGCTTTACATAGCAAATTGGTCAAATCTAACCTTTGAAACAAACAGATAAACCCGGTGGAACAAGGAGACCATGATGCATGGGTCGTCTACCGACTATGAACCTCCACCGTCAAAGCGCCCGACCTGTCGCTCCAACTTTAATTTTCTCAATCTACTTTAATTGGCTTGGTCCTAAATAATAAATTTTAGTAAACTTGGGAGGACTGCTTCGACAATGACACACCTGCGTCATATGGGACTATACTTGTCGCAATGATTGTATATATGTTCATCACGGAGAAAATAGGAACGGTCGTCCTTGCAGGGAAAATATGGGAAAAGGGAAAAAATAACAAGTTACAAGGTTTACTACATGACTGAGCCTTTTGTGCATTTTTTCAATCATGAACAAGAAGAAGTGGTTTGTGGCAAGCTACACCGGCCAATTTTGGTTGTCAATGTTGTGCTTCCTTAGGTCTGCATGTGGCTCATGCACAATTATTCTCCCCACCCCCTTAAACCAAAAAACACCTCATATGAACAACACGTACCTCCTAGTATGGTGCTTGCCTTGAACTTTGATAGTAAACTTCTTCCTAGATTCTGAAGGCTTTACGAAAGTAATATGTGCCATATAAGATGGTGTCTCTCCTAGATAAGACCCTCTTTGGTAGGGTTTGGACTTCTCAAAAATAGTGAAGCCATAAAAAACACGTTTTGTGGCTTTGTGTTCCAAGCAAAAATGGCTTCAACTTCATCGTTTTGGTTTTGGTTTTGGTTTTGGCTTCATAAGCCGTTCTCGTGTGTGCATGTTTGATAGGGCTTTTGATTAAGCTGGTGGAGAAGCACCACCAAGAGCTTTGGTAAAGAAGGTCTAAGTTTAAAAGTATTGCTAAAACAAACTAATCAATTCTTTTTTTAAAAAAAAAGGCAGAGCAAACAAGTGGTGACATTTATAACAAGGAAACATCATTTTTTATTAAAAACTTCTAACCCAAGGCAAGCTGCACACGCCAATTTTGGTTGTCAAAGCTATGCTTCCTTATGTCTTCATGTGGTTCATACACAACATATCCCCCAACAAATACAAAAAACACCTCATGTAAACAACATGTACTTCGTAGAATGTCGTCTCTTGCCTTGAACTTCGATGGCAAACTTCTCTATTCATTTACAAGGCTTTACAAAAGCAATGTGCTCCATGTAGGATGGTGAGTTTCCTAGATAAGACTCCCTTTTGTGGGGTTTGCATTGCGCTTCTCAAAAAAAATGGTGAGGCTAGGAAAAGCCATGTTTTTGTGGTATCCGCTTCTAAGTGAAAATGGCTTCAGTTTCATTGTTTTTTGTCTAGTTTTGGCATCATGAGCCATTCTCCTGTGTGCATGTTTGATGGGGATTTTGATTAAGCAGGTCGATAAGCACCACAAAGAGATCTACTAAAGAAGATGTAAGTTTGAAAGTATTACTAAAACAAACTAAAACATTCTTTTTTAATAAGTGCACACCAAACGAGTGACAATGTTTTAGTAAGGAAACATCATTTTTTCTAAAAAGATTCTACCCCAAGGCAAGCTACATACGCCAATTTTGGTTGTCAATTATTTGCTTCCTTGGGTCTGCATGCGATTAATACACAATGTATTCTTCTCCTCCCCCCAAACAAAAAACACATAATATGAACAACATGTACTTCATAGGATGGTGTTTGCTTGAAGCCCATTTGCAAGCTTCTCATGTGACATATTGAAGGCTTGATGGAACCATTTCTGTTGCCGCACGGCATAAAGCTGTGAAAGACTTCAATATGGTTCCAGAGGTTACTATTATAATCATGTCACTCAAAGCAGCAAGTCTCAGCTTGAACATGGTTGCTGCTTGCCATGTACTTATGCTATATCTTTGGTGGAACTCGACCACTGAGGACCAAGCTATGGATAGAGCTCACCGTATTGGCCAAACATGGGTTGTCATGGTATCACAATTAACTATAAAAGACACCTTGGAAGATTGTATTCTGGGTCTCCAGGAGAAAAAAGTGGGAGATGGTTGCTTTTGTGTTTGAGGGAGACAAATCAGGTTCCTCACATGCTCGATTGACTGTTGTAGACTTGAATTAAGCAAATTAAGCAATTATTTTTTAAAAGTACACACCAAACAAGTGGCAATGTTGTATTAATCAAACATCATTCTTTTTCTAGAAAACTTCTAATTTTTTGTTGTCAACATTGTGCGGCTCATACATAATGCATTCTTTCGCCCCACACACAACAACAAAACACACACTACATTTTTTCAAAATATAGCTCTCAAACTCAAACACAAGCTATGGAAGAAAAACATCTCTAGAAATAGAGAAACTCCTTATGAAAAACGATAATGATACAACATGGGTGTCCGTTCCTTCGGAAACAACCACAATGCGTTGCCGCCACTAATACCTAGTGGACTTAGAAGGGGTGGGGCTAGAGGGACGACTAACAGGTTGTGGTGATGGTTTGATGGCGGTGATCTTGGCGGTGGTGGCACTAATGAGCGGGTGGGGCCAGGCAACAGGTGGCCCATGCTAGAGATGAGGGCGATAGAAGGATTAGGATTGGGGAAGGGTGGAGAAAGAATGATGGGAGGTAGGTAACTATAGGTTGTTTTTCCAATATTGCAGTGAATGTCCTATCAAAAGAGCAAGACATACTACTTCATTACATGATGCATATATAGTAATTTGACCCAAGATGGTATATAGTAACTAGTAGAAGTGTGTGTTATAGCTTGCAGACCTGGTGACCAAATGGTGTCCAACAAAGCCAGCTTGATGTTTAGTATTTACAGCAATTGCTGATTTTTTGAAGCAATGAAATTTAAATCAATTAGAGATCTCGTCCATGCAAGTTTCTACAAGTCAAATGAACATATTTGGGCACATCTCATGGGTCTTAGGCTAAGAGACCCCTCAGCCAAGTGCTGGTGTAGCCTCCTATTTTGTTCCTGATGCCACAAAGCACAAAACCAAGAGGAAGCTTTGGATTAGATGAAATGCTAGATTGTTGGTTAATTAAAATTCCATATGAATTTGGACACCTAACTGTAGAAAACTATGAAGCAAAGGATGATTCTAAGAGTTCAAAAAGTTTGGAAGCCCCTCAAGGAGCACAAATTGTGAGTTCTTGTTGTCAAAGAATGGTGCGGTCTTTTATAAAAACTATCTAACCAAAATGAGTGTTTCACATGATCTTGTTGAGTCTAAGTTGTACAAGAGGTGTATATCCTTATTGGGAAACAGACGTAAAAGCCTCCCATTTGGTTAGGGATGGAATTAAGGCATTTGTGTTCATTAGAATTTGTATAGGTTTCTGTTTCCCCACATAGTCCTTTTTTCTAGAAAACTTCTAACTTTATTTTGCTTGTCAATGTTATGTGCCCCATACACAATGCATTGTTTCTCCATGCACAACAACAAAACACACACTAAATTTTTAAAAATGTAGGTCTATAGACATCTCTAGAAATAGAGTAACTCCCTATGAAAAATAATAACAATACAACATGGGCGTCCATTCCTCCGTGCACAGCTGCAAACATGTTTTTGTGGCCATCTAGATCATCGTGAGCCTCCACCACCACCAATATCTAGTGGCCTTAGAAAGGAAGGGGACCAGGGGGCGACTAGACAGGCAGTGGTGGCACCACTAAGCAAGCGAGCCTAGACAACCAGTGGATTGTGCTAGTGGCAGGGGCGAAAGGAGGAGGTAGGGCACCTACGAATTGGGATTACGGAAGGGCGTGGAATGTGTGGCCAGGGTACGAAACTATAGGTTGGTTTGCTAGTGTTGCAGCGAATGTCCTGCAAAAGAGTAAGACATACTACTCCGTTAATTAGCATAATGCATATATGCTAATTCGACCCAAGATGGTATATAGTAACTATTAGAAATGAGCGTTATAGCTTGCAAACTTGGTGGGGGACGGTGTCCAACAAAGGCAGCTTGATCTTTAGTATTTACAATAAATGCTAGTTTTTTGAAGCAATGAAATTTAAATCAATTAGAGACCTAGTTCATGCAAGTTTCTACAAGTCAAATGAACATAATTTAGGCACATCTCAGGGGCCTTACTATGAGAGACTTCGTCTCTTATTATGTTCTAGATGTCACAAAGCGTCGAACCAACTTTGGATTGGATGAAAATGCTAGATTGTTGGTTACTTAAAATGCCATAGAAAATTGGACACTTGAGTGCAGAAAACTTTGGAGCAAAGGATGATTCTAAAAGTTCAAAAAGTTTGGTAGCCCCTCAAGGAGCACAAATTGTGACTTCTTGTTATCAAATAATGGTGCGGTCTTTTGTAAAAACTATCTAACCAAAATCAGTGTCTCACATGATCTTGTTGAGTCTGAGTTATACAAAAGGTGTATATCCATGTTGGGAGATGGGCGTAAAAAAGCCTCTCATTTGGTTAGGAATAGACTTAAGGTATTTGCATTCATTAAAATTTGTATAGGTTTCTGTCTCATCACATAATTCTATTTCTAGAAAACATCTAACTTTATTTTGCTTGTCATGCTGTGTGGCTCATACACAATGCATTCTTTCTCCACACACAACAACAAAACATGTAGTATATATTTTTTTCAAAATGTAGGTCTAACAAAAAAGACATCTCTAGAAATAGAGTAACTCCCTATGAAAAACAATAACGATACAATGTGGGCATCTGTTCTTCCATGCACAACCGCAAATGTGTCGTTGCAGCCGTTTGGGTAGCTGTGAGCCTCCATCGCCACCAATAACCAGTGGCCTTAGCAAGGAAAGAGCCCATGGGGGTGGTTAGACAGGCGATGGTGGCACCACTAAGCGGGTGTGGCCAGACAATTGATGAACTATGATGATGGCAGGGGCAAAAGGAGGTAGGGTGCCGCCAGATTGGGATTAGGGAAGGACATGGAATGAGTGGCGAGGGTACAGAACTATAGGTTGGTTTGCCAATGTTGTAGCAAATGTCTTACGAAAAGAGTAAGACATACTACTGCGTTAACCTAATGCATATATGGTAATTCGACACAATATGGTATATAGTAACTAGTAGAAGTGAGTGTTATAGCTTGCAAACCTGGTGACCAGACAGTGTCCAACAAAGGCAACTTGATATTTAGTATTTATAGCAGTTGCTGGTTTTCTAAAGCAATGGAATTTAAATCAATTAGAGATCTAGTTCATACAAGTTTATACAAGTCAAACAAACATAATTTGGCAATAGTTCAGGGGGGCTTACTGTGAGAGACCCCTCATCCAAGTGATGATGTGACCTTCTATTATCTTCTTAATGTCGCTGAGCGTAGAACCAAGAGGAAGCTTTGGATTATATGAAAATGCTAGATTGTTGGTTAGTTCAAATGAAATAGAAAATAGGACACTTGACTACCAAAAAAATTTAAAGCAAAGGATAACCCTAAAAAGTTCAAAAAGTGTGGAATCTGTTGAGGAGCACAAATTGTGACTTCTATGTTGTCAAACAATGTTGTGGTCTTTTGTTAGAACTATCGATCCATAATCAGTGTTTTCACATGATCTTGTTGAGTCTAAGGTGTACAAAAGGTGTATATCCTTGTTGCAAGACTTTGGGCATATAAAAAGCCTCTCAATGGACTTTAGGAATCTACATTCATTAAAATTTATTTAGGTTTCTGTTTCCTCACTCAATTTCTATTCTTATTATGGTTGCTACTTTGCTTAGGAAGATTTGGATCGAATGGAAATGCTAGACTACTGGTCAGTTAAAATACAATAGGAAATTAGACCTTGGCTGTTGAAAATTTTGAAGCGAAGGATGGTTCAAAAAGTTCAAAAAGTTTGGATGCTCCTCAAGGAGTACAAATTGTTACTTCTATGTTATCAAAGAATGTTGTGGTCTTTTGTTAAAACTTTGTATTCAGATTTAGTGTTTCACATGATCTTATTGAGTTTGAGGCGCACAAAAGGTGTATATCCTTGTTGGGAGACATTAGGTGTAAAAAGCATCTACTTTGGTGACATTGTAATAAGAAAACATCTTTTTTTTTCTCAAAAACTTCTAATTCAAATAGCAAGCTACACACGCAAATTTTAGTTGTCAATGATATGCTTCTGTGTGTTTGCATGCGGCTCATACACAATGCATTTTTCTTCCCCCAAACGAAAAACATATTGTATGAACTACGCGTTCCTCTTAGGATAGTACAGTCTCCTATTATGTTCTTGATGTCTTTTTTTGAAGAAAATTATGTTCTTGATGTCGATGAGCGCACAACTAAGAGAAAACTTTGGATTGGATGGAACTGTTAAATTACTAGTCAGTTAAAATACAATAGGAAATTGAACATTTGACTGCTAAAAACTTTGAAGCAAAGGATGGTTCTAAAAGTTCAAAAAAATTGGAAGCTCCTCGAGGAACACAAATTGTGACTTCTATGTTGTCGAATAATGGTGTGGTCTTTTGTTAAAACTTTTTATTCAGAATTAGTGTCTCACATAATCTTGATGAGTCTGAAGAGTACAAAAGGTGTATATCCTTGTTGGGAGACTTTAGGCATAAAAAGTATCTCATTTGGCGACATTGTAATAAGAAAATATCTTTTTTTTTCTCAAAAACTTCTAATCCAAGGCAAGTTACACATGCCAATTTTGGATGTTAATGATTTACTTTTTTGCGTCTGCATGCGGCTCATACACAATGTATTCTTCTTCTCCCCACAAACAAAGAACACATATTATGAACAACATGTACCTCTTAAGATGGTGTAACCTCCTATTATGCATGTTCTTGAGGTATATGAGCGTAGAACCAAGAGGAAGATTTGGATTAGATGAAAATTCTAGACTACTAGACAGTTAGAATATAATAGGAAATTAGACACTTGACTGCTGAAAACTTTGAAGCAAAAAATGATTCAAAAATTTTAAAAAGTTCGGATGCTCCTCAAGGAGAACAAGTTGTGACTTTTATGTTGTCAAAGAATGGTGCGTTTTGTTAAAACTATCTATCTAGAATTAGTATTTCACATGATCTTGTTGAGTCAGAGGTATGCAAAAGGTGTATATCCTTGTTGGGAGACTTTGGGTGTAAAAAAGCCTCTCATTTGAATACGAATGGACCTCAGGTATTTGCATTCGTTAAAATTTATTTAGGATTCCATTTCCTCACTCAGTTTTATATTATTATGTTTGCTATTTTGTTTGTAAAGTAGGATAATGGAAATATTGAAAAAGCATCTATAAAATATGGAAGCCTCAACCCTTTCAATTCACGTTACCTCAAGGTTGACAATGCTATCTTTTAGATAAGTTCTTTTTTTCTCTACCAATCTTTTCTACAATATTTTTTTAGAAAACATCTAACTCCACTTTTCTCATCAATTTAATGCTTCCTTAGGTCTGCATGCGGTCCATACACAAAACAATGAAGATGGGATAAGTCATATTTTATGGCTTTGACTTCTAGTTTGGCTTTAGTTTCATGTTTTTTTGTGTGATTATGGATTCAAAAGTCATTCTCTTGTGAGCATGATTGATAGAGATTTTGTTTAAGTAGGTCAAAAAGTGCCAACAAGAGCTCTACTATAGGAGATGTAAGTTTGTAAGTATTGCTAAAAATAAACAATTCTTTTTTTAAAAGGGCACAACAAACAAGTGGTGACAATGTAATAAGGAAACATCATTTTCCCCTAAAAAACTTCTAATCCAAGGCAAGCTACAAACACCAATTTTGGTTGTCAATGATATGCTTTTTTGCATCTGCATGCGGCTCATACACAATGTATTCTTCTCTCCCCCCAAACAAAAAACACATCGTATGAACAACACGTACCTCTTAGGATGGTGTGGCCTCCTATTATGCTCTTGATGTCAATGAGTATAGAACCAAGAGGAAGGTTTGGATTGGATGGAAATGCTAGACTACATATAAGTTAAAATAGAGTAGGAAATTGGACACTTGACTTTGAAAACTTTGAAGCAATGGATGATTCTAAAAGTTTGGAAGCTCCTAAAGGAGCACAAATTGTGATTTTTATGTTGTCAAATAATGGTGTGATTTTCTGTTAAAATTGTCTATTTAGAATCAATGTTTCACATGATCTTGTTGAGTATAAGGTGTACAAAAGCCATGTATATCCTTGTTGGTAGACTTTGGGCATAAAAAGCCTCTCGTTTGGCGACATTGTACTAAGGGAAATTCATTTTTTCTAAAAAACTTATAATCCAAGGCAAGTTACACATGTCAATTTTTGATGTCAATGATATATTTCTTTGCATCTGCATGCGGCTCATACACAATATATTCTTCTCCTCCCCGAAAACCAAAGAACACATCACATGAACAACATGTACCTCTTAGGATAGTGCAACCTACTATTATGCTTTTGAGGTAGATGAGCGTAGAACCAAGATGAAGATTTAGATTGGATGGAAATGCTAGACTAGTAGTGAGTTAAAATACAGTAGGAAATTGGATATTTGACTACTAAAAATTTTGGATGATTCTAAGAGTTCAAAAAGTTTGGAAGATCCTTAAGGAGCACAAAATGTGATATCCATGTTGTCATAGAATGGTGTGGTCACTTATTAAAACTATCTATTTAGAATCCTAGTTTCGCATTATCTTGTTGTTTTTGAGTTGTATAAACGTTATATATACTTGTTCGGAGACTTTGAGCTAAAAATTCCTCTTATTTGGTAGGAATGGGCTTTAGATATTTGAATTCATTAAATTTTATTTAGGTTTCTATTTTCTCACTCACTTTTATATTTATTATGATTGCTACTTTATTTTTAGAGCAAGATAATGGAAATATTGGAAAATGTCTATAAAACATGGAATCTTCAACCCTTTCAGTTCACGTTAACTCAAGAGTGACAGTTGCATCTTTCAAGCAAGTTCTTTTTTCTCTATCAATCTCCTCTATAATATTTTTCTAGAAAACATCTACCTCAATTTTGGTCATCAACACTATGCTTCCTTAGGTCCGCATGTGGCTCATAATCAAAACAATGAAGACACAGGAGAAGTCACATTTTTATGGCTTTGACTTCTAGTTTGGTTTCAGTTTCACATCTTATTTGTTTGATTTTGGCTTCAACAGCTGTTCTCATGTGTGCATGATTGATAGGGCTTTCGATTAAGCAGGTGGAGAAGAATGACCAAGAGCACTAAGAAAAGTATTGCTAAAAACTAAACAATTCTTTTTTAAAAGGGCATAACAAACAAATGGTGACACTATAATAAGGAAACATCATTTTTCTCTAGAACTTCTAATCTAAGGTAAGCTACACATGTCATTTTTTTGTTGTTAGTGATATGCTTCCTTGCATCTGCATGCAGCTCATACACAATGTATTCTCTTCTCCAACAAACAAAAACCACATCATCTGAACAACATGTACCTCTTAGGATGGTGCGGCCTCCTATTATGTTCTTGATGTCGATGAGCATAGAACCAAGAGGAAGCTTTGGATTGGATGTAAATGCTAGACTATTGGTCAGTTAAAATACTGTAGGAAATTGGACACTTTACTACTGAAAACTTTGAAGCAGAGGACTCTAAAAGTTCAAAAAGTTTGGAAGCTCCTCAAGGAGCACAAATTGTGACTTCTATATTGTTGTAGAATGGTGTGGTTTTTTGTTAAAACTATCTATACAGAATCGCTATTTCACATTGTCTTGTTTATCTTGAGTTGTACAAAAGTTGTATATCCTTTTTGGGAGACTTTGGGCATAAAAAAGCCTCTCATTTGGTTTGGAATGGACTAGAGGTATTTGCATTTCTTAAAACATATTTTGATTTTTGTTTCCTCAGTCACTTTGATATTCTTATTATGGCTGCTACTTTGTTTTTGGAGCAACATAATGGATATATTAGAAGATATCTACAAAATATGGAAAAGAAGGATCACCAAAAGAAGGATCATCTTTATAGCAAGTTCACCAAGGTTAGTACAATTTGCAAAAGAAGGATCAGCTCTCACATCAGTAATGAAGTTATCGATTTGTTGTGGAAGTCGATCATGATCATATTGGAAGAAATTAACATCATAAATCTGAGCAAGTTCAATTAATATCGATCTCACGGTCATTGTTGGCATAGGAATTCCATGGATGTAAACACGTAATGCATCTCAATAATTGGGTACGCCTAACAAGAGAAGCTTGCTCACCTGTTCTGCCCGCTACTCGCCTGCAACGAAGGAATGAGGAGTCGGCGGCGGGCGGGTGGCTAGCGCCCGGTTGAAGAAGGCACCGTGCTACCGCGGAGCAAGAAGAGAGCCCGTGGAGGTGGAGCCAGAGGGTTAGAGGCGAGAGGCCAGGTGGGGCTGCTGGCTAGGCGTGGACGATAGACCGACAAAGGGGCAATGCAGTGCAGCGTGGGGCATGTCCGTGTGGATGATGGTGGCGGCCGTGACTCGTGAATCTCGCGATTACACGAGCTACGGTCGACGAAGGCATGGAGAACAAGGTGAGCGTCGATGGCTATTGCCCTACTCGTTTCTAGGGCTACTTGATGGGCCAAAAATTGAAGACGTGCTTCTCTTATTACATGGGCCACGACTAGGGCTATGGCCTGGACTGCCCCAGTGCTTGGTCCGCCCCTGTGTGAAATTATTACTAGAACAAACTAAACAAGTCTTTTTAAAAAAGGACACACCAAATAAGTAGCGACGTTGTAATAAGCAAACTTTTTTTTACAAAACTTCTAACTTCTTTTTGTTGATTAACACTATACTTCTTTAGGTCTGCATGTGGCTCGTACAAAATGCATCCCGACCCCCTTTCACAATAGAAAAACACACACTATATTTTTTTCCCCAAAATGTAGGTCTCAAACTAGAACACAAGCTAAGGCCTTGTTTAGTTCCGAAAAAATTTCGGATTTCGCTACTGTAGCACTTTCGTTTTTATTTGATAAATATTGTCTAATCATGAATTAACTAGGATCAAAAGATTCATCTCGCGATTTACAGACAAACTGTGTAATTAGTTTTTATTTTCGTCTATATTTAATGCTTCATGCATGTGCCGCAAGATTCGATGTGACGGAGAATCTTGAAAACTTTTTGAATTTCGGGGTGAA